>Ga0315902_10004641_pt1 | contig 19729 bp, 25 predicted proteins | sample LakEriMetagenome_9_FD_203523 | JGI IMG/M metagenome (GOLD analysis project Ga0315902, IMG submission 203523) | Freshwater fungal communities from buoy surface, Lake Erie, Ohio, United States - Buoy 12 MA117 | ecosystem: Environmental > Aquatic > Freshwater > Lake > Lake biofilm | place: USA... | reverse complement strand
GCGTCTACAAGGTTTGGGGGTTTAGGCCGGAACATCTGCGCCAAGCCTGCGTAGCACGGGGGCTGCTGAAATGAGCGAGGCAGAACAAGAGCGCAAGCGCATCACAGACCTCATTCGTAACCGCATCAACGTGGTTCATGACACCATAGACATTTGCGCGAGAAGTGAAATCAGAGTGCCGACCATTATGTTTGACGCGATAAATGAATTGCGATTGGTGCTGCGCGAAATAGAAAAGGAACCAATCACATGAGCCGCCCGATGTTTTACCCAATGGGAACGCTAGAGGTCGGCGAAGTTGGCACTATGCCAGCCACCAAGCGCGGCGATGCAAAGCGCACCAGCCGCAACGTCAGCCAATACGGCATCCGCAACGGTAAGGCGTTTAAATGCCGCACTGTGAACGGCGTGACCTTCATCACAAGGCTAGTTTGACTATGACCGACAAAATACCAGTCACCATACACGCCGCGCGGCCTGTATGGCGGGACGAGCCTTGGCCAGATGGCGGTCTTATAGACGCCGCTGACATACGCTACCGCATTGACCCCAAGACAGGCCAGCCGTTGCGTATTCATGGCGACCTTGCGGTTATCCTGAACGATGACGGCTCAACCATCACTGAACATTGGGGCGAAGATGGCCGACTGCACATGACCAGCTATCGAACAGTCCCCTATCCTAAAGATTGGAACGCAGCATGAGCGAAGATGATGACACACTGCCCGACAGATACACCGAACGCGCCGAGGCTACCTTGGCCTACCGCTTGATGGAGTATCTGGAGTTTCTGGGCGTGATAGGCAAAGACCATGTGTCTTACCTGCGCTGGCCCCCGATAGAATTGATCGAAGACGCTGAGATTGCGTTAAAGGAATAATATAATGCCAATAGTAAGCCGGTCTAGGCGCGTATGGACGCCTGAAATGGACGCAGAGTTACTCAGCTATTACGAGCACGGCTTAAGGCCAGCCTACATGGCGGAGCAAATGGGGCTTACAATTGCTTCCGTTGAAGGCAGATACAGAAAACTGAAAAGAAAGGCTGCGACAGCAGACAAATAAAAAACCCCTGCTTGTGGAGTGAGGACACAAGCAGGGGTTTAATCAGGTCAGCGGAGCATAGCCGACCCTAAACGTATATCATTGCACGTTATCCCATGTCAATTCTTGCCTAAGTTGGTCATCGTGCTTGGCTTGGGCAATTCCTCTGCCATGCGGCGCAGCTCTGCCTTGTTGTGTTTCTTAACCATATCAGGCGCGACAAAGATATGTTTCTTGTTCTGGTGTTCTTTGGAATTAAGCCGCCCCATATCGACCCAGCCAGCTTCCTTCAGCGCGTGTAGCAGCGCCGCCTGCGGTATCTTCACACCGGCAGGGACGTTGATTGCCAACGCGTCGCAGATGCGATGGAACGGCCCACCGATGACACCATCAGCAAACACGCCCGACCGAACCCGCATCATGTCCACAAGGTAGCTCTCGGCTACACTCATGCCATGCTCGACCATGTTCAGCTTCCATTCGGTCACTGGCGGCGCAGCGGCAGGGTTGAACCGCGACACGTCACGCTGGTGCAGCCAAGCGGCGCACTTCTCATATCCGCCATTCTCATACCAGCCCCACAGCGCCTTGGCTGCTGGCACTGCCATGCGCGGCGCGTGCGTCCACACGCAGAACCAACGCCTGTCCTGCGTCGGCAGTGTAATCGGCAGCGGATCGTTGGTGTATGCAATCACCATCAGGCGGTTTACCAACTCATAAGGGTGCATACCCTTGCGGTTGACCGACAGTGTTTCAGGTGGTGCAGCAATGAGCGGCTTCAGCTTGTTAGCCATAGCGCGGCGCTCTCTTGCCTCTGGCTCCTTTAGCTCGTTTAGGATGACGACTTCAGCCTCCAGCGCATAACCCCACTGGCTGTCTAAGCCGCCAGCTTCAATGACTGACCTGTTGCGCCAATGCTTACCGCCCAGCGCCCACAGGAACGGCTGGAACATACTATCCTTGCCCGCACCTTCATCGCCGCCGATCAGGATGGCATGGTTAATCTTGACGTTGGGATGCTGTATCTTGAACGCCATAGCGTTGAGGATGTGGTCTAGTTCCTCATCGTCCGCAATCAGATTGCGGCAATGCTCCAGCCAAGGCTCGACATCATGGTCGGCAATCTTGTCGCTACCCGACACGTCAGGGCGGGAGTCCGTCCAGCGGTTGCCGTAGACCAGTCCGTCACGCGTCACCAGAACGTCATCGCCAGCGGCGAACGTCACGGCAGCCAGTGCAGGCGCGCCGCGATCCTGACGGCGCTCGTCAAAATAGATGGACGACTGCACACGCTGCGTCTTCTTGTGGATGGAGCGGCAGTCAACGTGACGGAACAGGGCGTTGAAGACGTTACGCGCTATCTCTTGACGCGTCACCATGTCAAAATAGCAGTCATCGGACTGTATATAGGCGAAACGCTCGAACCACTCGCTTTGTTCCAGCCGTCCAGCTTCTTTCTTTTCGACCTCACGCACACGCGCTGCGGCCTCATCGGGGAAGGCTTCGGTTGGCGCTATCTTGTCATACATCGACGCCATGCGCTCCGCGATTAGTTCGTCACGCAAGCCCGGCGTCACCTTCGGGCCGCCTTCGTTGGCTACCCAATCAAGAAAGGTGCGGCTGTCTAAGTCTTGGCAATGCCCATGATAGCAACAAAACGAACGATCCAACGGCTTGTAGCGCGCCTCAATCATGCCGTCGCTGTGTTCGGCATGGTTAGGGCAGACGATGCCGCACCAGCCGTCAGCGTTGATGTGCGACAGGACTAGGTTGTTTTCGCCAAGCCATGTCAGGACGTTGTCTAGCCCAGTGTCGCGCAACTGCACGGCTTTATAGTCGGCTGTGTCGCCTTCCTCTGGTGTAACGTCCAGCGCCTCGCAGATTTCGCCCAGCGTATACTCACGCTCAGGGTTGAACGATACCAGCCGCGCAGCAAAGTTATTGCGTCCGCGCTTCAGGTTGATGCTGCCGGGGATACGGCAGTTGCGGACGGCGTTAGTTGCGCCGGGATCGGTGTAGCCAGCGTCGGCAATCGCCTTGATGGCAGCGCAGAAGTCGCCCTTGCGCGGCTGTTCGCTGAACGCGTAGCCCCACTGGAACGAACCTTCGCTGGTTTCCAACACCCATGTCGGCGCAAGCGGCGGCTCTTTCGACTTCGTGCCAACGTCGTCCAGCATCATGAACAGCACATACTCGACGTTGCTGGACTTAGCGGCTGGCTTGCCGTCTACAAAGCGGTCAACGATGAACGAACCTGTGTTGACATACCATGCCTCGCCTTCTTTCATGCGGGTCTTTTCTGGCAGAAACGCAGGGAACGTAGCCTTCGGTGCGCCGTCTGCGTGGAATATCATGTTGCCGTCGCTGTCGTGCTGCGGCTTCTGACGCACAACAAGGGCAGTCTCGCCCACATTGTCCGTCGCCAATCCCGTTATATACTCTATGAACTTCGTGCGATCCTCACTCATCGCTTGCTCCTTTACTTGCCATACCTACTCATAATTGCCACTTCTGCGTTCAGGGGTAACCCTGCTGCCCAAGGTGGCGGCTCACACATAATCTGCACCAGCCGCGCGGCGGCGGCTTCGGCTTCATCTTCTGGCACTTCCAAGACGATTTCATCGTGGATGTGCAGCACTACATCGTCCAGCCGGCGCAAAGCGGCGCGCAGCAAGTCGTTAGCGACAGCCTGCGTGATATTCTCACACGCCAGACCGCGCCACAGCCGCGCTCTAGGCCATTCCTTAGCGTCTGCGGCTGGCTTCCATGAAGCCTTGGCATAGGTCAGGTCGCCCTTCTCATCGAAACGGGCGAAAGGATAACATAACACACGGCCAGACGGAAGGGCATACCAAAGATGCAGTCCGTCAAATAAATATGTGACGCGCCCGATGGTAAACTCGCGGCCCTTGTTCCGCATGGCGCGCATATAGGTTTCCTCAAGGCCAGACCAGTAAGGCACGGCCCACTTGTTAGCCCTGCGCCATGCGTCCACCATGCGCTTCGCGTCGCTCTCCGACATCATCAGGCCGTAGATGCGGCCCATGCTGGCGAAGGCCCCTACGCCGCCGGCAAAACCGCAAGCCAACTCTTGAACTTTCCCGATCTGGCGCTGGTCTTTGTCAACGTCGTCATAGCCTACATGGAATGTCGCCATAGCGTTGTGCTTATAAACGTCCTCACCCTTGGCAAAGATGTCCAGCTTGTTCGCGCCGAAGATGCTGTTGGACGCCCACGGCGTCACCCGCGCTTCGATGGCGGCCCAATCAGCGACGACCAGCCGCTTGCCTTTGTCGGCCATCAGCGCAGGGCGTAACATACCCTTCAGCACGTCTGTTACGCGGCGACCATACTCAGGAACAATCTGGTGACCGCGCACCATAGCCTGCCGCACTAATGCAGGGTCGGCGGCGCACTTGCGGGGGAAGTTATGGACCTGAAGCCCAAACGATGAAGCGCGTCCAGTAGCACTGCCTCCAGCAAATACGAACGCTCCTCTAACGCGAAAATCTTCCTCATCAGCAAGCGCCGCCGCACGTTGGAACTTTGCAACGGACGATGCCCACAGATCGTCCGCGCACTGGATGACATCCGCAACTTCCGCCGGTATTTCATCTCGGTTCTCCTCGGCTAACGCCAGCAAGTTGGCGCGCACGTTTTTATCTAAACATCTGTGTTTACGGTCATTCTTGATAATCGTCATAAGTTTACGGGACTCAGGCCCAACGCGGTCCCAAACCCAATCCTTCATACGCGTGCTGCGAACGCTTGTAATCTCGCGCTGCGTTATCTCGCACACCAAATTCTGTATCTCAACTGTTTCTGCGTTTGAATACGCAACCGCCGCCTGCGCCAGCGGCCTGTCGAGCAGGACGCCGCGGTCGTTGATGCGCTCGTTGGTGTGGTAGTCGGCCAACTCTTCGGCGGACAGCGGACGCTGCGCCTGCGCGATAGCGCGCATGGCTTTAACGTCCATTTCGCAGTACTCAATCATCTCCTGCATCAGCGCGGCGTCTTCACGAAATGTGCCGTCGGACTGCGGGATGGACAGCGCGCGGATCAGTTGACCGCCGCGATGGTCTTTCTTCATGGTGGCGCCAGCGAAGCGGCCCACATCCTCAAGGCTACCCGGCGCACAGTTGGCGCGGGCCTGCGCTGCGGTGCAGTAGAACTGCTCCAGCTTGAAGTCTACCTGAAGGACATACCAGAATATCAGGCGCTCGAACGCTGCGTTGTGCGCGTACACCAGCCCCTTGTGGTCACGGACGGCCTGCGGGAAAGGCTCACCGGGGAGCCACGTCCGCACGTCTTCGTCATCAAATGCGTATGACATACACAGCACGTCTGTGCTGGCGTCCTGCGCGTAATTGTACACGCCGCGGCTGCGAAGGTCGCAACGGCTGCGCGTCTCAAAGTCACAAAATAAGATAGACATAGAAGTTCTCACTCTTCCGCTACTTGCCGGGGCACGGCCTGTAACCTACTTCCGGTAAACCAGAAGCGCCCCGGCTTTCGCACCCTGTTATACTACGCGACGACGACGACGCGCACCATCAGCGGCTTCAGGTTCAGCGGCGACTTCCAACTCCGCATCCTCTGTCTCTTCAACCGAAGCTGTGTCCATCGACACCCAATCGGTAATGTTAAAGATAGGCGTATAGATACGGCCATAGGTCTTGTGCTGGTAATGCTCAGACTTCAGTTCGATCAACGGCACTGGCTTGTTCTGGTCTTTCTCGACCTGATCGGCGATGGCAACCGCCAAAGCCTGCACCGCACGCTTGCCGCCGACTGACGTAGCCGTGAAGCGTGCCTGCATATCCTTGTCTTCACCGTTCGTGCAAACCAGCATCATGCCGACTTGCATTTCCCAGCCGCGCTCCGCACCCGATGGCGCAGGGTCAAGCTGCGGCAGCGGTTCTGACACCGGCACCAGCTTTTCAGCCAGCACTTCGCCTTTACCCCATGCAATGTAGCCATGCACGAATGAGAACGGATTGGCCGCCCACAGGCTGCCGTCTTCGACTTCGGTTTGGTCTGCACCAAAAACCCAATGGCCTGTCTTGTCCATCTTCAGAATGACTGTGCCGCCGGGGGCGACCTCAGACTGAATGGAGCGCAGCGCACCGGAGAGAGATTGGACGGATGGCAAGTTAGCGCCACCAAAAGTAGTGATATTCGACATTGTATTGTACCTTTCTGTTTACTGGATTTTAGACATGGCTTTGGTAAGCGTCTGCCCGATTTGCAAAACCGCTGGCCGGGGATCATTTTCCGGCGCAATGGTAGAGCCTGTGGAGACGGCGACAATTAAGTCTTCCGGCAATTTCTCTTTCATTTTCTTTATATCTTTTTCCGCCTGCGCTGGCGACTTTAATTTTGGCTCTTGCAGTGGATAAACACCGCGCGCTTCCATCCACGCCTCGGCCTTATCTTCATTTGTCCACTGTCTTGTAGCGCGCTTGTTGACCAGCTTCCAGCCGGGGACTTTCTGCCCCTCTTCCAAAAGCCCATGCGCCAACTGCTGCAAGTCCTTAATGAACCCTTCAATCAGCGGCGCTTGTTCCAGATAGTGTGCAATCTGGTCAACTGGCAGGGCTTCCAGCTTCGCCTTCAACGCACGGTCTACAGCGCCCGTCATGATAGGGCAGACAGGCTTCGCCGCGCACCATTTGCAATGGTCGCCTGACGCCAACGGCGCGTCTGGCCGCTTCGCAATCTCGACGGCAGCGGCAAGCTGTTTCTCGAACGCGTCAACGCGGGCAAGGTCTGTCACCCAACGCTTGACGTAGGGCGGCTGCACAATGATCAGTTCGACTTCTTTTGCGTCCTTAAAGACCCACGCTGTTTCCGGCGTGCGTTTAGCCGCCGCAGCGTAGAAGAGTAGCTGGCTGTTTTCTTCGACTTCAACAGCCACACCATCGCCAAACTTCCAATCCAAAACAATCGCTCGACTACCAATGCGACCAAGAAGATCGGTAGAACCAAAAACGTCAGGCAGAAAATCACCAAAACCAACCCGGCTTTCAACCGCATATTCCATCTCCCCCTTGGGGTCTATCTCGTCCAGCGCACGCAACGCTGGTATCAGCTTGTCATCGACCAACGCTTCAGTCAGCACGGTATTCTCATATGTCGTGCCAACCAAGCTGTACGGGTCAAGGTCGCTCTCTAATATAGATGCGATGGTGTCGTGCAGGAGCGTGCCTTCGTCGGCGTAGCTGCTGCTGGGCTTTGGCGGGACGGTGTCTACCAGCGCCACGCTGCCGGGGCAGGCGATGACGCGTTTGGCGGTCGAGCCGCCGACTATCTTACTATGCTGCATACTGAACCTTCCTTTACTGTTTGAACGGCCCTTATAGACTGCAACATTTTTTATCGCAATATCTTTTATTGCAAAAAATTTTGTGGTAGCAACGCTGCATGACTGAGAAAGAAATAGAGCGGTACTTCTGTAAACGTGTGCGGGCGGCGGGCGGCTTTGCCTATAAGTTCCGCAGCATTACGCAAGTCGGCGTTGCCGACCGCATCGCCTGTATGCCCAACGGTGAGGCTTGGTTCATCGAACTGAAGAAAGCTGGCGGGCGGCTGTCTGCGTTGCAGCGTATCTTTGCAGATGAGATGACGCACACCAAGCAGCATTACGCGTGCCTGTGGTCAGTAGAGGATGTGGACGCATGGCTCAAACGCTTCAGCTAAGGCCGTACCAGCAAGAGGCTGCGACGTTCCTGTATGAGCGCGACCGCGCTATGATCCTTGCGCCTGTTGGCGCAGGCAAGACCGCCATTACCTTGACGGCGATGGATGAGATGCTGCGCGACGGCCATGTCAAACGCTGGCTGGTGGTAGCGCCCAAGCGCGTCTGTACGGATGTGTGGCCGGTGGAAGCGCCGAAATGGTCTGGCGTCGCTCCTGCGCTGGCTGTCGGCACGCCAGCGCAAAGGGTGGATGCGTTGCGGAGCGACGCCAGTGTGGTCGTCATTAACTATGATAACTTAGATAAGCTAGAGGATTTATCCGGCTTCGACGGGATTGTGTTCGACGAACTGACGCGGCTGAAGAACCCCAGCGGCAAACGCTTCAAGGCGCTGGACAAGCTGCTGGCTAACGTCAAGGTGCGCTGGGGCTTGACCGGATCGTTCACGTCGAACGGGCTGGAGGATGTCTTCGGCCAGTGCAAGATCATTGACCAGACGCTGCTGGGCCGTGCCAAGGGTGCGTTCATGCAGCAGTATTTCATCTGCACCAACCGCGACTTCGGCCAGTGGGTTCCCGCAGCCGGTGCGCTGGAGCAAGTCATGCAGCGCATCCGCCCTGCGACGTTTGTGCTGGAGCCGGGCGAGTATAAGGACAAGCTGCCGCCGTGCCACGTCACTGAGGTGCGCGTCACGCTAGACGACCGCAAGTCATATGATGAAATGAAACGCGAATATGTAACGCGGTTCGGCAGCGACCAGATCGTAGCGCAGAACGCAGCGTCGGTGACGACCAAGCTGCAACAGATGGCGTCAGGGTTTGTCTACAACCGCGGTGGCGATACAGGGTCGATATGGTTTAGCCGCCACAAGTTTGACCGGCTGGAAGAACTGCTGTCGGAGAACCAGCGGGCCAACACCATCATCGCGTACACCTATCAGGAAGAGTTGGCGGAACTGAAGCGCCGCTTCCCGCACGCAAAGACGATGGACGACCCCAACGTCATCGAACATTGGAACGCAGGGCAGGTCGAGTTGCTGTTGGCGCACCCTAAGTCGGCAGGGCATGGCCTGAACCTACAGCACGGCGGATGCCACATGGTGTTCCTGTCGCTGCCTTGGTCGCTGGAGTTGTACGAACAGACAGTCGGGCGCCTGCACCGCAGCGGCCAGACAAAGGATGTCTGGGTCTATGTGATGCTGACCGAGAAGAGTATTGATGAACGCATATGGGCGGCGCTGCACGACAAGCGTGCGGTGTCAGATATAGCATTGGAAGAACTTAAAAATGAGTAAATTGAATTGGCGGTCGATGATCGCGGTGCTGTCCGACCTTACGGAAGAGCAGCTAAAGGATGCGTTGGACGTTGAACTGGAGACGCACAAGCGGCCAGCCCTCGCCCGGCGGTTGCACCAGCGGTACTCCGCGATGCGGACGGCGCGGGAGCGTGTCGAGATTATGAAGAGGCTGAAGAAATGATAGATGACAAGAGCGATGCTGGATCGTGGGCAGAGGCAATGGCGTTCAAGGACGCCGTCAACCCTGACCATTACAAGCGCGGCGGGATTGAAGCTATCGACTACATTCAGGCCAAGCTGACGCCGGAAGAGTTTGCCGGCTACTGTCTTGGGAATATGCTAAAATACTTGAGCCGCCTAGGCCATAAGGACGAAGCGGCTCAAGAGATGCGTAAAGCTATTTGGTACGGTGAGCGTTGGTTACAGGCGAGGGACACTCGCACGTAGGAACGCTAGAGCGCCTGCGGTGAAGGCAGCGTTAGCCGCCGTCATCAAGTCAGTGTCGCCGACCAGATAGCTGGCGGCGGCGGAGAGAACGCCCAGCGCAGCCAGAACGTATGTGCGATAACCTTTAAGCATATTAGTTTCCTTTCGGGTAGGACTTCCAAGGCAGTTCCCAATGCGGGCCATCCTTGAACGTCCGCCAATCGCCGCCCCACTGGAGCGGCACTTTTTCAGCCGCCGCAGCGGCCTTCACAATCTTGGCTAACCGATGGTAGAGCGGCCAGTCCCAAGATACTTTACCGTCAATCAGCGGTGCTAAATCGACAGCGTGTCCTGTAATGTGACGCGAGTTCATTGTCTTCGACGCGCCCTGCTTGACCAACTGCGTCTGGCGCGCGACGGTACGCAAGCCTTCTAGCACCGTGAAGTCAAGGTCCGACATTGCAGCCGCCTTCTTGACGACGCGGACAAGGTCTGGATGCACGCCCTCAAGGCGTGACAGTGACCGCGCGCCAAGGACGATGCTCATGCACCAGCCTTTATCAGTATGCCGACTAGCAGCAGAATGATTGTGCCGGCCACAGACATACCTATGGTTTCAAGACGCTTCAACCGCGCACAGATACTCTCGTACCGGAACGCGCAGACCTGTTCGTGCGTGTTGAGTTGTGCTTGGGTCTGGTCGATGGTTGTCATGGGTTAGCGTCTCATACTGTTGCGGGATACCCTGCCGTATATCGGCACAGGGTAACCTTCGGAATAGTCAATGTTTATCAGCGGGTCGCCAGTTTCAGGATCGTATTCTGGAAATTCAAAGTCCGACGGCTGGTTAAACGGACGCACTGCCGTTTGAGCCATTATGTTCTGACGCACAGGCGAGACGCCGCGGCCATACAAAAGCCTGTTTACATAGTCTTCAGTTGACCGCGTCTCCAGCAGGCTCCGCGCGCGGCTTGGCTGTGCCAATGCCGGCACTAACTTTTCCATCACGTTTTCAGACGCTCTCTCAGCTATCTTTTCACCCATTTGCGCCGCAGCTACACCACCGCCCCCGATGCGGGGAACGCTACCAGCTATACGCGCGCCCGCCGTAAAGATGTTGGGCACCGCTGGCTCCAGCATCCCCCCAACCTTAGCTTGCGTGCCTTGGGCAAACCCTAGTTTCTGCGATTGAGACAAATCTTGAAGACCTGTTTGCGCCACGGCCCGCTGCGCTTCAATATCGCGACCCAGTTTTTTAGCTGTAGCCAATACGGGACCTTGCAATTCGGCGTTAATGTCGTACCGCCCCGGCCCAAAAACGCTTTCAACAAAGTCGGGGTCTTGCCCTGCCGCAACTTTAGCAAACCGTGCTTCAGGAAGCGCAGCCAACTTACGCTCAAAAGTTTGGCGTTCAATTTTTTGCATACCTTTAGAAAAGGCGTTTAAATAATCTTTCCATCCGGCGCCGCCTGCCGCTTCAATCGCATCGTCGATAGGTTTTTGAGCGGCGGCTACAAGCTGAGACGTACCTTGCCGTAACGCTTTTGGGTCTGAAGTACCTAAGATGCTAGACACAAAAGAACCCATTTCGCGGCGTGCTAAGTAAAGGCCTTGGGCGTCAATGGTGCCGTTAGACTTAGCCGCGCGCCGTTCCAGATTGTTTGCAAACTCCGACAGTATCCTAAACCGATCAGGGCTGACAAACTGTGCCTTGTCCGCTTCTGCGCGCAGATTAGACACTACTTTTGATATATCTAACTTTTCAAGCCCCTGCGCGCGCAAGTTAGCTGCGACTTCGTCGGCGGAGCGTGCGTCTTCAAGATACTGGCCTATACGGGCGTCAAAGTTCGGGTCATCCATATACCGTGCGGCGGTATCAAGTTCCCTTTGTAATGCGTCGCGCGCCTGCGCGGCTCTCTGTTCGGCAGGCGCAATTTGCAATCGGCCAATATCGGCGGCGCCCAACGCTTCTTCGCGCATAACCCCTGTCTCGTCTTGCAGTTGGCGTTTGCCTGCCGCAATGTTAGCCATGGCGTTTGTTTGTGTTTCGCCGCCGCGAAGACGATCCCGCACAATCTTCTGCGCTGCTGCGCGTTCAGTAGCGACATCCAAAAGTTCGCCGCCACTTTTGCCGGCGGTTGCAACGCGTGTAACCGCCGCAATCTCAGGCGTAAGCAAACCCTTAGATGCTAGGTACTCAGCCGTGCTGGCTTTTATTTTGCTTGGTGCGTTGCTTAACGCGGTAGTTATGGCGTCTGCGTTGCTGCTAACTAACTCACGTAAAATTTCAGCCGCACGCACTTCACCAAGCCGCCCTGCAATCGCGTCAAACGTCTTGCCTGCCCCAAACTTAGCCATGTGACCCAGCACCGGAACCAGTGAACCCGCAGCCGCGGCCTCTAACATATCATTATCTGTTAGCGCGGCGGATGGGAGCGCCGCAAGCGTGCCAGCCACAGCGCGTGTAGCCATACGTTTCCCGCGTCCCGCAACTACGTTCTGCCCAGCAGCTACGGCAGTTTTAGTCGGCGCGCGCACACCAGCCCCACCAGTAATTGTAGCGCGGCCCACTTTTTCTAGCGCGGTGGCAACTTTTGGTGCGGCTTTAGTAAAGGCAGTACCAAATAAACGCACGCCTGAACCCACACCGATACCGACAGGCGCAGTAGCGAGAACTTCGCCGGCGATCTTACCGCCAGTAAAGTAGTTGGGCCGGTCTTTCTTTGCCCGCGCGCCTTGCGTGCCCAACTGTTGTTTTGTCTGCGCCGATTGTTGTGGGCCTATATAGCTAAAGGGGTTAAGGTAGTCCAACGCTTCCGCAACCGGCTTCATGCCGCGTTCGATGCCGGATATGACGGCTGCGGTGCGGCTGGTCTTAGGGCGAACGCCGGCCTCTGGATACTGCTCCAGAATTTTAGCCTTGACTTGCGCGTCTGTTGCACCGGCAGGGCCAGTTATGCGGTAGGTGCGCCCGTTAGGCGCTCTCTGTTCATATATCGGCATCAGTTACCTACCACTTTAGCTTTACCCCATCCGTCGCTGCCCTTAGTCGGCGTCTTACGTCGCGGAGCGGCGACAGGCGGCGCTTTACCTGTTAGCGTAGTGTAGCGTTTGTCAGCGCGATCAACGGCACCGCGAATAACATCCGCAAACTCTCGTGCCGCTTTAACAAATTCAGCCTCTGATTGCGACCGTTCCATACGTGTCAGCGCGCTTGTGGCTTTCGTACCTTCTATTTCGGTGATCTGACCTGTGCCGCGCAGCGACTCATACGCTTGCAAGAATGCGCCGCCTTCGGCTTGGCGGAAGAGAGCATCGAAACTTGCGGCTTGCGTGCCGGGGATAAACCGCACGCCCGGAACGCCCATACCGACCACACCTTCAAAGCCGGGGTGCGGGCGCCGCCCGCCTTTGGGTACGACAAGTTTGCCTTTTTCAATTCGAGCGTCGCCAATCATCTGGTCTATAACGTTTAATGTAGTGCGACCTTTAGTTGTAGCGTCGCTATAGGAATCCACAAACGCCGCGTCTTTTTTGGCGCGTTCGCCTTCAAACACTTCTTCGCGTTTGCGGCCCAAGCGGGCGGCTTTGTTGGCTTCTTCAAAATCTTCGGTGGCTTGCAGTTCAGCAGCTTTCCGCGCCTTGATTTGCGCGGGCGTTTCGCGGCGCGCTTCGGCTTCACCGGCGACGCGCGCCAAAGGCACCTGCGCCGAACCGGGGTACGCGCCCACACTTGGGTTTTTACCTTGAATTGGATCACCCACCCTATACTGCGCCAGCGTCTGCTCCATTGGTGGTGCGCCGCGCAGCCCCGCGTTTTGCGATTGCATCCGCTGCCCACGCAAATCAGCAAACTGCGATTGCTGGCCCATTCCGCCGGGTTGCAGTGTAATATTATTGGTTTTAAGCATATCCATGAACGGCTGCTTGTTTTGCTCTGGCGCCATCGCCATAAGCTGATCGAAGTCCGCCTGCGCCATCATGCCGGTCTTAACCGCAGTGTCAACAATCTGCTGCGCCATTTCAGGCGTCATCTGCCCTGCGTTTGCGCTTGGCGAGAAGGACGCTGGTTGCGACATTCCCAAGCCAGATTGCATTTCGCGGATATGCTCTTGCTGATACGGCGTAAGTGGTATGGACTCTGGGGCGACAACTCTGGTTTCGCCAAACTCACCTACTGGCACTGGACCTGCTGGCGCGGGCTGCGGCGCAGTCGGCGTTGCGCGGGGTGGTTGATTTACGTCGCGTATGTTCGTCACGACTATAGGCGTCGCCTCGTAAGCCGTATTGCCACCGGTTTGCACTTCTATGGGGAAACCGTTCTTGTCGTATATTATCTCTGACTTCCGCTTCGAGGTGTTATTTGCGATGAACTCGTCGGCTTTCGTAATAGCAAAGGTCATCGCGTCTTTATTAAAGGTGGGCGCGATTTGACGCATGACTGCTGCGGAGTCAGGGTCAATCGCGTCTGCTTGCCTAAGCCAAAGCTGATAGGCTTCCTCTGATCCAGATTGGAGAACACCTACGCCCCTGTTGCGAAGTTCGGTCATCCCCGCAACGCGATAGGCTTGGTCTTCTTTACGCACATTCAATCTTTGCGTTTCTTCCGCACGATTTTCACCTGCGCGGGCGTACTCCATCTCCTGACGTATACGTTCGCCTTGGAGTTGCGCGGCTTCTGCCTGCCGTGCCATGTTCATCATGTTTGCAATCCGCGCCGTGCGCTGTGCGGGGTCAGGAAGCTGCGGGTTGCGCGCCTGAAGTGCTATCATTTGGTTTGGCATATCAATTACCCCTTAGCATACCGGGCAGACGGAATGGCGTGCTGGACCCAAAACCACCACCGCTGCCGCCGCCGAGGCCGCCAGCAGGCGTTCTGTTGTAATAGTTTATCATTGCGTTTTGCTCAGGTAAGCTAGACGCTATAGAACCGATTTGACCCAGCGCGGTTGTGAGCGCATTAGCTTGACCAATGTATCCTGACGCACGGGCTTGTCCTGCGTTGTAGATGTTCGACGCTTCGTTCTGGCCCATCTGACCAGCGGCGCCTGTCATTACGTTGGTTGCGGACTGACCAGAACCCATCAGCGATTGCAGCGGATTAAGACGCGCCGACCGCTCAACTTGGAAACGGTTAAATGCGTTCTGGTACTCTTGGCTTGCCAAGTCCTGACCGAAACGCTGGATGCCCTTCATGGTGCTGCCCGACAGTAGATTGCCGCGCGCTGCTGCCGACCGCTCTAGCGCCTTCATGCCTTCCGCTTGACGGAAGGCGTAACCGGGGTCTTGCTGGAATTGGTCTGTGCCAAAGGCTTTCGCCATGCTGCCGTAGCCAGCGGCGGTCTTGTCGCCGCCGATGCCCAGCAACTGCATAATCTGGTCTTGCGCGGTAATACCACCTTGGCGAAACGGCTCTTGCAGTTCCATTTGCTTTTGGAACATACGCTCCTGTGCAGCATTAGCGTCCTGCGCTGCCTGAACCTGCGCCTTAGATGCTTTCTTGGCTGCGCTTTTAGCCATCGCGCCGCCCGCCAGTGATGATGCGGCGGATATGCCTGCGGCGATTGCCATGCCTGTGGTAAGTGCCATCAGTTTAATCCTTTTACAAATACACGTTCTGTGGGCGCGTATCCTAAGCGTCCGTACATTTTTGCCATAGTCGTGACGCGGTCGTTGTCCAACGCAATCATAAACATGGCTTCGGCTTGTTTACTCTTACCCCATTTTTCTATCTCTTGAAACAGCAATTTTGATGCTGTTCCGCCCCGTGCGTCAGGCTTGATATACCACCACAACTCCTGCGCCACCAGCTTCGATGGGTTAAAGTACATTGGGTACGCAATCGCCGCCGTGATGCCGACTATTTCGTCGTCATCTTCAGCCACCAAAACAACCATGTTTTCGTTGTCCAGCGCGCCTTCGACGAACGCTGCGGTGCTGTCACGGTCGAACGGGATCAGATGGTTGACAGGTGTCGTCGCCACAAACGCTGCCGCCAAGTCCATGTAGCATGGTATGTCATCGACAGTAGCGGGGCGGACTGTTACCGCCATTAGCTAACCAGACGGCCTGACGCGCGGATGTTGATGGCCGACGCCGTACCAGCGATTGTGCTGATGAAGCCGTTGTTAGGCAGCACATGGCCGACCAGTTCAGGAAAGGTGTAAGTCTCACTAGCCTGAAGCGTTTTAGACTTGACAATCAAGTTGTCGTTGCCGGCAGCGCCCGCAGCCGTGACAAGGTTGACGCTGATCGTTGCAGCGGTCGCGCTGTAATTCGTTGCGGTAAACTTGTCGATGATCGTCTGCACGCCGTTCGACGTGTACTGCGTCGTCTGCGCGTTCTCCGCGGTCTTGGCGGGGATGATGTTACTAATGGATACGGTCATAAGATAATCCTACTGCTGAATTTGCGTAACTTCAACTAGCCCACACGGCGCCGCAGGGGCAAAAGCCGTTGCCGCTACGTTTGTCGGCGCAAGCCCAGTATCGTCTACTGCCCACATCAACTCAATATAATCCCCAGCGGCAAGAGAAAAGAATTGAGAGTTGCGGATCACCACGTAACCGTTGTTGGATGAAAGCGTACCGATAACCGCGCTGTTTGAGTATGTTGTTGTTCCGTTAAGACGCCACCAAACCCAGCCGCTCTTAATGTTGGCGTTACCTGATGAGAACTGAACCCGTGCGTTAAACTGATACAGACCGCTCTCAGACACTTCAATCTGGCTTCCCGTAGCCATAACGCCATCCGAGATGTTAGCCCCGTCCCATGACAGCGCATAGGCAGTGTTTGCAGCAGCAGGGGTAACACCAGTTGTGTTGTAAAACTCGCCGTAATAGCGTTCTTGCTCGATTGTGGGACGAACAAAAATCTCGCCATCAGCCGCGTCAACTTTCAGCACGGCAGCAAGCGGGATTACGTTGTCAGGGGCAGTCGGCTTAACATTGGTAAAATCACCAGCTACCGTTGGCGATGCGTAAAGAATATCGCCTATGGTAAACGCACTTGTGTCCAGATTGCGAACGTGTCCCCAGACGTTGCAATAGCCAACCTCGCCGCTATCCGGTAGGTCGTGCGTCATGACGCCAAGAATGTAGAGCGTGGGTGTTGACCCATCAGCAAGATAAGGCGCGACCGACAAAGTATTGTTTGCGCCGACACCAACGAAGCCAACCACTGTACCGTTAGGGATTGTTACGCCAGTCATGTTTTCAACGCGGGCGTATGTTTCCTGCCCAATCTGTTGGATGACGTCGTATTCCATACCAAGGTCAAGCGTTTGGTCGGTCGGGTTCCACGCCATACGTCCGATCTTCCCGACGTGCGGCGCGTCTAACTCAAAGTCAATATAGTTAGTGCTGATCGTATTGCTGACTTGCGGAACCGGTGCGGCTTCTATCCCCTGAATAGTGTCAGCAAATACGGAGTCATAGGACGCTATCAGCGACGTAGCGTCAGGCGCTAACTCGATTTCATCTTGGTTGGTCTGCGTCGCAGTCAACAGCGATAGAAAGAACCGATACCATTCACGGCTAATCGCGCCTGACCGCGGGTCGATCAAATCGACACGCGGCGGCGTTAACTGTGTAGGGTTAATCGGCGAATACGCCATTAGGCCCGCGTTCCTGACAAAAGCAGTTCAGCGCCCATGATGTAGATGCGGACAGGGTCGGTCCCTGACGCCTCGTAGACGCGGTCACGTATCTTCAGCGTCGCACCAAGGCGGCGCCAGATCGTGCGGTAGCCCGACCGGCCAATGCGCCCCATCGACTTCCAGTGTTCGTTCGACCATGTGTGGCCGCCATCGTCAGACCAACGCAGCATGACTTGCGGGTTTTCGCCTTGGCCGTTGTTCAGACCAACGCCTGTCTCGCAGTCAAGCTGCATGGAGTGCTGGATAGTACGGGCGAGGTTGTTAGCGCCTGTCGGCAGCGCCCGCCACGACCGCAGCCATTTCTGCGGGCTGCCGTCGTCGGAATACTCGTTCAGGTCAAACTCGTAAATCTTGCCGTTCTGGTAGTCGCCGACAACAGTGGTAGAGTTGAAGAACATCTGGCTGCTGGCGCGGTGACGGTTAAACTCGCCGTTGGCAAACGACGCGCGCTCATGCCAAGCGCCGGTGGCGACGTCATACACCCATGTGGTGTCAGCGGTCGGGAAGTTCAGCACGTAGAAGCTGTGGCCGTCCTGCTGGTACGTGTAGCCTGTAGCGTCCGAGATGTCGGCATACTCTTGCATCTGCCATTCGATAGCGTGCGTTGACACGCGCTGGCCGATGTAGCCAGCGGCGCGGTAGACGATGCCTTGACCGCGGGCGTCCTTGCCCAGCCAGTAAATTTGGTTGTCCATCTTGGCGATGCTGTACGGCGCCGCGCAGCCCAGTTCGTTAAACGCGCCTTGGATACGCGTCAGCGGGAAGTCGAGCAGCCCTGCGTCGTACCAAACTTCGGTCGAGTTGGTACCAAACACCCAGACTTCGCGGTGGTCCACAAAGATAGCAACCACATTGTCAGGATTGCCTTCGGCGCTGGCAAACTCCAGCGGGTCAACAGACAGGCCGTCAAGCAGCGACGTCACCCAAATCTTCTGGCTATTCGGTTCGTTGAACACAAAATAGCCGTCGATGTATCCAACCGTACCCGCGCCGGGGAAGTCAGGGTCGGTGATCTGCTGGAACACGTCAGTGTTGGCGTTGTAGATGTAGCCCTGCGGGTTGGCGGCTATGAATAGCTGCGTGCCGTTGTCGGCCATGCTGACAGGGCCAGTGCCGCCTACGGTGCCTTTAGCAGTAGCGTTCCAGCTACTGTCAATCTGGTACAGCGTCGAGCCGGACACAGCGTAGCCGTAGTTTCCATACGTCCACAGTCCGCGGATAGGCCCGATGCCTATGGTAGCCAGACGAGTTAGCCCCGGCGCGCGCTGAAGAAAGGCTGGCTCTTTGCCGCCCTCCGGTACGATTTCCGGAAAGAGGTTGACCATACGGTTGTCTGCGGCGTTGACGCTTCTTGCGACATACGCCGACCCAAGGATCGGCGTCTTCATCAGTAGTTGCCCGCGAAGATGTTAAACCGCTGACGCGTCGCCACGATGCTGTATGGCATCGACATGATGTCGTCAGGGTTGTTGATGCGCTTCAGGTTGCGCTTCGATGCCATAGCCAGACGCGATACCTGCGGTGACGGCTCTACGCCAAACTCAGGTGCCATCTCGCACGCCAAGTTGTAACGGAACGCACGCAGATAGCCGGGCGGGAAATGCAGTGTGGTCGCCAGCGTTGCAGGCTGGGTCAGTTCTTCGACCGAAATGAAGTGCCATTCCAGTTCGCGCGTAGGGCGCGGATAGATGTACATTTCGATGTCGGGGAACGTCATGTTGACGAAAATAACCTGCGGGTAGGTAGACGTCACGGTCTTGACCGCGATACCGTTATACTGCTGCTGGTTAATAAATTTGATGCCGTAGCTGACGCCAGTGCCGGGGTCGCGGAAGTACGTCGAGTCCTCAAGCAGCACAGGGCGGTTGCCGATGAAGTCGCCAGAAGGGCCAAGCGTGCGCGACAACTGACCGGCAGGCCACATGAATACTTGGTCTTGCGTTGCGTAGACCGCGAGGCGCTCAGTGTTCCAGCTATCAATCATCTGGTTCATGGCGCGCAGTGCGTCTTGCGACGTTTCAGCCGATGGAACTTCGCCTTCTGCCAGAACGCCTAGAAGCCTAAGCGAACCGTTAATTATGTCCCCAGCCGTTTCCATTGGTTAGTCTTCCTGCGTTGCGCGGCGGCGTTTGCTGCCCGCCGACATTTCGTTAACGGGCGCCACTACAGGGGCGTCAGGGTAAAAGCGTTCCCAACCATACTCTTCATCGCAGCGCGCTTCTTCTTCAGAGATGGCAACTTTTGCGCCGTGGACGTCGTGAACAAGGTAGATAACAGCCATAAAAACTCCGTAAAATGGACGGCCCGAAAGCCGCCCAGATTAATTAACTGATCGCCATGAACTGCCACTTGGTGCCGTCTGCATAGAACAGCTTGCCACGGCCAGTTGCATTGGTTGTGATACCAAGCGAACCAACAGGGGCAGAAGTGGTTGTCGTGTTAGCGGTGATTGCAGTGCTAAGGATATAGACGCCAGCATTAAGGTTGGCAGCGGCAATATCGCCAGTAGTCTGGATGGTAGAAGCGATAACGCCACCGTTTGCAACAATCGCGCCGCTGACAGTTACGCTTTCAAATGAAGGATCGGCGTAAGCAACGCCTACTGCTTT
>Ga0315902_10004640_pt1 | contig 19733 bp, 20 predicted proteins | sample LakEriMetagenome_9_FD_203523 | JGI IMG/M metagenome (GOLD analysis project Ga0315902, IMG submission 203523) | Freshwater fungal communities from buoy surface, Lake Erie, Ohio, United States - Buoy 12 MA117 | ecosystem: Environmental > Aquatic > Freshwater > Lake > Lake biofilm | place: USA... | reverse complement strand
TTTACCGCTCCATATTCAGATGAGAGTGCGCGTTCGTGGTGGCTCGCTGGCGAAACGAAAGTATTCAATCGGATTAAGAGTGCGACACAATTTCCAATCTATCTCACCGATACACCACTCCCCCAAGTAGATATTCCGGATTGCTTAGTCGCAGGTCGAGGTGCTGCTTGCGATACAGCTAAACCCATCGCAGCCGAAGTTGCTCCGGGGCTGATTCCGATTAATCCAACGCCATGGCTCTGTACCGATAAGTGTCCAGCGGTTGTCGACGGAATCATTGCCTACCGGGATAAATCTCATCTGACTGTTGAGATGAGCAAGCATCTTTCGCGCGAACTGGAAATCGCCCTGGCCCGTTTAGGTCTCTTCTAAGGTGAGTTTATGGCAGGATCTGCGTCATGGCTGAATTGATCTATTACTGCGGAACAATGGATAGCGGAAAATCAACGCTCGCCTTGCAGACTGCTCATAATCACCAGCAACGCGGACGTGGTGGCTTAATTTTTACTTCTCAGGACCGAGCTGGTTCCGGCAAAATTTCATCACGACTAGGATTAACAAGTCCGGCAATTGAAGTTCTACCTGGCTTTGATATTCATAAATTTGTTGTCGATAAGCTTTCTATCGGCGAACGCATTGATTATGTAATCTGTGACGAAGCGCAGTTCTATCAGCCAGAGCAGATTGAAGAGCTAGCTCGTATCGTTGATGGACTTGGAATTGATGTCTATGCCTTCGGAATCCTGGCAGATTTTAGGACCAAGCTCTTTCCTGGATCGGGGCGATTGGTAGAACTAGCTGACAGAGTAAACACATTGCAGGTAGAAGCTCTGTGCTGGTGTGGATCCCGCGCAACACATAATGCCCGTACTGTCGGCGGAAAGATGGTCACCGAAGGAGAGCAGGTAGTTGTTGGAAACGTCGGATCAACCGATGAAGTTGCCTATGAAGTTCTCTGTCGCAGACACCATATGCGTGGAGTGACCGCGAGAAATTCTAGAGCGGGTCACATTTCCAGTGATCCATTGCCTTTCAACGAGCTATAAAGAAAACATCAATTGGAGCAGATATGACAAAAGTACGTGGGCTTGCCGCTGTAAGTAAAGGTGCAGCTTTTACTCGCTATGACTTCGAACGTCGTGAGCTTGGAATCCACGATGTAAAGATTGATATTGCCTTCGCTGGAATCTGTCACTCTGATATCCACCAAGTCCGTGAAGAGTGGGGTCCTGCACTATTTCCGATGGTTCCTGGGCATGAAATCGCAGGCGTTGTCAGCGAGATTGGCTCAGCAGTAACTAAGTTTTCCGTAGGAGATCACATTGGTGTCGGTGTCTTCATCGATTCTTGCCGCCAATGCAAGCCGTGTAAAGATGGACTCGAACAATATTGTGATCAAGGAATGACTGGCACCTACAACACCTTAGAGCGTGACGGAAAGACCGTTGCTATGGGAGGTTATAGCAATGTTTTTGTTGTCAACGAAGATTACGCGGTCACAATTCCCAAATCTATGCCTCTCGATGGCGTCGCACCTTTACTCTGCGCGGGTATCACTCTCTACTCACCACTCAAGCATTGGAAAGCCGGTAAAGGCAGCCGTGTTGCTGTCATGGGCTTAGGCGGCTTGGGTCATATGGGAGTTAAATTTGCTCACGCGCTTGGCGCGCACGTTACAGTTATTTCGCATTCACCGAATAAGCGTGATGCCGCTCTTGCAATGGGTGCTGATGAATTCATCACACTGAAAGATCCAAAAGATCTCAAGCCTTATGCGCGCACCTTTGATCTCATCCTAAATACAGTCAGCGCTCAAATCGATATCAATGACTATATTGCCACGCTGAAAATCGATGGAACACTGGTTGTTATTGGACTTCCAGGCGCACCTTATCCGGTACACGTTGGCTCTCTGCTTAACGGCAGAAAATCACTCGCTGGATCAATGATTGGTGGAATTGCTCAAACTCAAGAGATGATCAACTTCAGCGCCGAGCATGGAATTCTCAGCGATATTGAAGTCATTAACGCAGATTATGTAGACCAAGCGTATGAAAGAACGGTCGCAAGCGATGTGAAGTATCGCTTTGTAATTGATGCTAGCACGATCTAATTCAACTAAATCTAGTTCGACTAGATAAAGCGATGTAACACACCTACAAATATCGGTGCAACTAGGAGCGCCGGTAGAAGGTTGGCTACGGCTATTGTCTTAATCTTGAGCAGGCCGAAGCCAATCGATACCAACATTAATCCACCGACGATTGTCATCGCATCAACTTGGTAACCGGAGAGTATATTTCCGAGACCAAATCCAATGACTGTCCATACTCCCTGATAAATACCAACAGGGATTGCAGAAGCTGCAACGCCCCAACCTAAGCTCGCTGCAAAGGCCATTGCTGCAAAAAAATCCAGAGATGATTTGAGGATCAGTTGGTCAGTACCAGTGCCCATGCCATCGCTAATTGAACCAAGAATTGCTAGTGGACCAATAACAAAGAGAAGCGATGAAGAGAGAAACCCTTCAACGAAATTTCCTTGGCTATCGGCTTTGAATTTAGAACGGAGAAATACACCAAAACTTTCTAGCTTCTTCCCAAGATTGACTGCGCTGCCAAAGACTCCACCGATGAGAAGTGAGGCAAGAATTGCTAAAAGTGGCCACCCGTTTGGTAACGCTTGTACATATCGCTCTGAACCAATAGCGACAAGGGCTGTTGCTCCTCCAAGAATCGTGATGAGACCCAGTACATCTGTGATCAGAGCACGCATGCGATCTGGCATACGTCCGCCAATTAACACCCCGAGTGATGCGCCTGCAATGATTAAGACTATATTGATGAGAGTTCCGGAGCCGGTAAACATTGGATAAGAGTACTTAAAGTCTAACCATAAAGGTAGGATGCACGAATGATGTTCCGTGAAATCATCTCTCATCTCAAGCCTCACAGATCAGTCCCAATAGTTCCGTGGACAGCAAAAAATCGATGGGATCTTTCGCCCAAAAGAGTGCTCATACTCTTTTTTGGATTAGCAATTTTTGGTTTAGGTGATGGATTGATTATTCAATCTGGACTCGGAAATGCTCCGTGGTCTGTACTCGCACAAGGAATTTCACTCAAGAGTGGGTTATCGATTGGTACATCTACTTTAATTGTGGGTTCACTGGTTCTTGCTCTTTGGATCCCGCTGAGAGAACGTCCTGGCTTTGGAACGCTTTCAAACATCATCATCATCTCTCTTTTCATTGAGATCGCGACAAATATTTTTCCAAAGCAAGGAAACATTCTTTCTGGTTTGATTTTTACTCTTGTAGGGATCGCGATGGTGGGAATCGGTTCATCCCTCTACATCACGTGCGGTCTCGGACCGGGGCCTCGAGATGGCGCAATGACCGGACTCCACCAGCGCACGGGAGTACGTGTAGGTCGAGTTCGGCTAGGTCTTGAAGTGGTGGTCTCAATTGCCGGCGCGCTGCTTGGCGGAACCTTAGGGCTAGGGACACTGCTCTTTGCGCTGCTGATCGGCCAATCTGTAGCCATTTCCTTCGCCCTTTTAGCGCGCCTAACCTCAAAGTAGGGCTCTGGGTCAGATATTTTTACCCAATCAAAGATCTCCCCATCCTCGATCGGTCTGTGGGCCGTCATTTCACACGGGGTCGCAACCACCCCCGATAACAAAATGAGGAAGGTTCAACATGCTCGATAGTTACTTCAAAATATCTGAACGTGGCTCCACCATCGGCCAAGAAATTCGCGGTGGATTCGTTACGTTCTTCGCGATGGCCTACATCATCGCCCTCAACCCACTCATCTTGGGTGGAAAACTAGATGGAACTGGCAAGGAACTTGGTTCTATGGCAGCCATCGCCGCAACAACAGCTCTTGTTGCTGGTGTTCTCACGCTCCTTATGGGTGTTGTATCCAATTTCCCTCTCGCGATCGCCACTGGATTAGGTCTTAATACATTCGTAGCGGTGAGCATTGCCGCGCTTCCAAAAATGACATGGGCAGATGCAATGGGTCTAGTAGTTCTAGAAGGCCTGATTATCATCTTCCTCGTACTCACAGGATTTAGAAAGGCAGTATTTTCTGCCGTTCCAACTCAGCTCAAGATTGCGATCTCAGTCGGAATCGGTCTCTTCATTGCCCTTATCGGTCTAGTCGATGCCGGATTCGTTCGCAGAGCACTTGATGGGCCAGTCCCTGTGAAGTTTGGTGACGGCACAGCCCTAGTTGGTTGGCCGATCATTGTCTTCATCTTTGGACTATTCCTTTCAATCGGTCTTATGGTTAAGAAGGTAAAAGGCGCACTTCTCATCGGAATCGCGCTATCGACTGTCTTAGCAATAATTCTTGAGAAGGTCTACACCATTGGTGAGAACTACATGCCAAAGGGAGCTGTCGAGTTCGTTTGGGGAGGAAAAATCCCTGAGGGTTACCGTGGTTTCATTGATGAAGGAACAGGAAACTACATCAACGGCTCTGGATGGGGTCTGAACGTTCCAAAGATTCCAACAGAAGTTGTTGCCACTCCTGATTTCAGTCTCTTAGGTAATTTCAGCCTTTTGGGATCCTTCTCTGCAATCGGAATTGTTTCCGCATCGCTTCTCGTCTTCTCACTTCTGCTCGCCGATTTCTTCGACACCATGGGAACGATTACTGCCGTTGGTCATGAAGCCGGTTTGATTGACGATCAAGGCAATGTTCCGAACGCCAATCGAATCCTTCTTGTTGACTCATTGGCTGCTGCCGCAGGCGGTGCCGCTGGTGTTTCCTCAAATACCAGCTATATAGAGTCTGCTGCTGGTGTGGGTGAAGGTGCTCGTACCGGTTTCGCATCTGTCGTAACGGGAATCCTATTCTTGCTTTCGACATTGATTGCACCAATAGTGAAAGTAATCCCTTATGAGGCCGCAGCTCCCGCTCTGATCATCGTCGGTTACTTGATGATGTCGCAGATTAAGGGAATCGATTGGTCGGATATCGGTATCGCGCTTCCAGCGTTCTTCATGATTATCTTGATGCCATTTACCTACAGTATCGCTGTGGGAATTGGAGCTGGATTCGTTACGCACGTTGTCATCAGAGTCGTGCAGGGAAGATCTAAGGAGATTCACACTCTACTTTGGATAATCTCCGGACTATTCATGATCTACTTCTTGCAGTCACCGATTAACGCGCTAGTTGGATAGTAGTTACTCAAGAATAAATTAAAGAGCCCGGTACTCACAATGCGTGAGTGCCGGGCTCTTTAATCTTCTACCAAGTAATTGGGGCTTTGCCGATCTGCTCCAGCATTGAATTACATTGCGAAAATGGCTTGGAACCGAAGAAGCCACGATAGGCACTCAATGGACTTGGGTGAGCGCTCTCAATCACACGAGAGGAATCAAAGTAATCTGACATTTGTTGTGCATTTCCACCCCACAAAATTCCGACTGCGCCTTTTGTAGCTACTTCGCGAATTATGGCTTCGGTGATGGCCATCCATCCACTTCGTTGGTGGGAATGCGACTCCCCTGGAATTGTTGTCAAGGTACGGTTGATAAGTAATACCCCTTGACGTGACCACCGCTCCAAGTTGCCATCAGTTGGCATTGGAGTACCAAGATCACTTTCGAGCTCTTTGAAGATATTTATCAAAGATGCAGGAAATGGCATGACCTCGGGTTGCACTGAGAAAGCAAAACCATCTGCATACTCTGCATTCGGGTACGGATCTTGACCGACGATAACAACTTTTACTTTATCAAAAGCTGTGCTCAATGGTGCAAGAATTCGGTCCATTGTGGGTATGTACTGACCTTTACTGACAAGATCAAATGCGGCGATTACATCATCCTGCAACGGTTCAAGTATTGGAAACCACGAAGGATCGATAGGTTGAAAAATTGGGTGTTTCACGAAGATGCTCGTGCAAAAAATCGCGATCCATCAAAAGAAACATTTACATCAACACCAAAAACAGCGGTTATATGTTCGCTTGTCACGACTTGCTGTACAGGCCCGCTTACCGCAATCGATCCCTCTTTCAATAGCAAAGCATGAGTTGTTCCCACTGGGATCTCCTCGATATGGTGCGTCACAATCACGGTGGCTGGCGCACTTGGATCACTCGAGAATTCAGAGAAGCGGCGAAGCAAATCCTCGCGGCCACCCACATCAAGTCCTGCAGTTGGCTCATCGAGTAGAAGCAGTTCAGGATCAGCCATAAGCGCTCGTGATATTTGCACACGCTTCTTTTCGCCTTCACTCAATGTTCCATAATCACGATCTGCAAGTTCGCGCACGCCGAATGTCGTAAGCAGCGCAACTGCTCGAGATTCATCCCACAGATCGTAATCCTCGTTCCATCGACCGAGAACTGCGTAAGCCGCCGTCACAACAACGTCTCGTACTTTCTCCTCATACGGAATATCTTCAGAAATGCCAACACCTGCAAGACCTATGCGTGTTCGCAGTTCAAAGAGATCGACTTTGCCCATCTCTTTCTCGAGGACGAAAACCTTGCCACTTGTTGGAAAAGCTCGTGTAGCTAAAAGATTAAGTAGTGTTGATTTTCCCGCACCGTTTGGGCCAAGAATGACCCAGCGCTCCCCTGGAGATATTGCAAAGGTGATGGGGCCAAGGATCATCCGTGTCCCGCGACGAACGCTTACATCGGTAACTCTTAATACTTCTTGACCACTCACGGGCTAAAAGATATCTCTTCGAGGCAATCAAGGCCCGTAAATTCGGGGAGATTGACCTGTGATTCACGATAATCTCTGCACATGGATAAGCAGAGTGCGTATTACACGGGTCTCATCTTGGTCTCAGGCGAAGATAGTCCTGGCATTACTGAGGCTCTCTTCTCCACGCTCTCCCCATTCTCCTTGACGATCATTGATGTCGAGCAAGTGGTGATTCGTTCCCGCCTGATTCTGACAATTCTTATCTCTCTTGATCGCGCACATGCATCTGCTATCGAGAACGATCTTAACGAGAAAGCGGAATCTTTAGATCTCGATATTGCAATTGCGTTCTCCGAACAGAAAAGTGAGAGCATCGCGGCCAAGACTGGACTGACCCATGTAGTGATACTTTCTCAAGATTTAAAGCCAGCAGCGCTAGCTGACATTGCTTCAGCAATCGCGGGTGTGTCAGGAAATATTGAGCGCATTCAGCGAACGGCAAGTTATCCGGTCACGGCCATCGAGTGCGTGGTTAGCGGAGCGCCCACAGTCACACTTAATAGCGCTCTCACACCTTTAGCTTCACAGCACTCCGTAGACATCGCTGTCTCTCCTGGCGGTCTCATGCGCTGGGCGAAGAAGTTGGTTCTCATGGATGTTGACTCAACGCTGATCGCGCAAGAAGTTATCGAACTTCTCGGAGCCAAGGCTGGAGTTCAAACGCAGGTGAAAGAAATTACCGATCGAGCAATGGCAGGTGAGATTGATTTCGAAGCCAGCCTTCGTGAACGAGTCGCCCTGCTAAAAGGGCTACCTGAATCTGTCATTGACGAAGTCAGAAATGAAATTTCACTTACGCCCGGCGCGAAAACATTGGTCTCAACTTTACAAAAATTGGGACATACAGTCGCTGTCGTCTCTGGTGGCTTTATCAACGTGATTGAACCTCTACTTACATCATTAAATATTTCACTCTACAGAGCGAATACTCTGGAGATCGTCGAGGGCCTTCTTACCGGACAGGTGCAAGGCCCAGTGATAGATCGTGCCGCCAAAGCAACAGCACTTAAGGATTTTGCAAAGCAAGAAGGCGTCGATTTAGAGCAGACTGTCGCCATCGGAGATGGAGCAAATGATTTGGATATGATCGCACTGGCCGGCCTGGGTATTGCATTTAATGCAAAACCCGCAGTCCGTGCTGCAGCAGATAGCGCGCTAAGTGCCCCGTACCTTGATAGCGTCCTCTATCTCTTGGGAATTACCCGCGAAGATGTGGAAGAGTCCGGGCAGAGCAGCAGAAAGTAGACTTTTCTTAAAGTCTGCACGCATGAATATCAGTGACGAGAATTCCTCGCGCACCAAGTACGTATAAATCGTCCATCACTTTATTGGTCTCATTGCGTAATACCATTGCTCGAACAGCTAGCCAGTCGGGATTCTGTAACGGTGAAATTGTTGGAGACTCCAATCCGGGAGTGATGGCACATGCTGCATCAATATCGCTCTTCTTAATGTCGTAATCCATCAGTACATATTGGCGAGCTGTAACAACTCCTTGTAAGCGTCTAATGAGAACGTCAAGATCTGCTCCGATCGCGACATCCTTACGACTGATCAATATCGCTTCACTGGACAGAATAGGATCACCGAATATCTCTAACCCTGCTTGACGCAAGGTATTTCCAGTACTGACTACATCTGCAATCAAATCAGCCACTCCGAGTCGAACGCTACTTTCTACTGCGCCATCTAGTCGAACAACGTCTGCTGAAACTCCAAGGCTGGTGAGGTGACTTTGGACAAGTCCTGGATAGGCAGTTGCTACACGCTTGCCAGAGATGTCCTTAATCGAATAACCCTTACCCGTAGGTCCTGCAAATCTAAATGTTGATCCTCCGAAATTTAGAGCCATCACTTCGACTGCAAGCGCCCCAGAATCAATCAATAGATCTCGTCCAGTAATACCCGCCTCTAGCTCTCCGGACCCAACGTAGATAGCAATATCGCGTGGACGTAAATAGTAAAACTCCACCGAGTTTGTTGTGTCCACAAGAACCAAATCACGTGAATCAGTGCGCTGTTTATATCCAGCCTCTTTTAGAATCGAGATCGACTCATCAGCGAGAGACCCTTTATTGGGGATAGCTATACGTAGCATCGTGCTCCTTTAAAACTAGAGAAACTTATAGATATCTTGTGGTGTCAATCCGCGTGCGAGCATCAACGTTTGTAAGTGATAAATCAATTGGCTGATCTCTTCGGCTAACGCTTCATCACTCTCATGTTCTGCTGCGAGCCAGACTTCACCGGCCTCTTCGATGATCTTCTTTCCTATCGAATGCACACCCGCATCCAAAGCAGCAACGGTTGCAGAATCTGCAGGTCGGTCTATCGCCTTCTTGGAAAGCTCAACCCACAGATCATCGAATGACTTCATAGCCTTAGTTTACTTGAAGATCAGCTGCGCGGGCTTGCTATTTAGCTTCGGCTAAGGCTCGCAATTGCATGATCATCTCTGCTGGATCTGGTGAATTAAAGACAGCGCTACCTGCAACGAAAGTGTCCGCGCCAGCTTCACGAGCAATCTCAATAGTCTCCACCGATATTCCACCATCGACCTGAAGCCAAATAGGACGGTCTCCAATGATCGCCTTTGTCGCACTCACCTTTTCCATCATGGCGCTCATAAATTTCTGACCGCCAAATCCAGGTTCGACTGTCATGATCAGGAACATATCTACATCATCGGCGTAGCCTTCGTAATCCGCGATTGCTGAACCTGGTTTAAGCGCAAGCCCAGCTCGCGCACCTTCGCCCTTGATGGCACGTAACGTATGCAATATCGAAGAACTTGCCTCTGCATGGATAGTCACGCTTGCACTTCCCGCATGAGCATAGGCAGGAGCAAGGCGATCAACATCGGCAATCATTAAATGTGCATCTACCGGTATCGGAGACGATCCAATTATTGACACTGCTTGGTCAAAGTCAAAGGTGAAATTAGGGACAAAGACGTTATCCATAACATCTAGATGCAAAAGATCCGAGACTGCCGAAATACGCGATATCTCCTCATCAAGGCGAGAAAAATCAGCGTTTAAGATGCTGGGCGTGATTCGAATTCCCATGACGTTACTTTACCTCACGAGATTTTTCTAAAGAGTGCTAGGAACATTGCATCAGTGTTGTGTCGCTGAGTCCATAGAGCCATGCTCTTATCTCTTACTCCCCCATTAAGACCTTCTGGCATGAACGGCTGAACGTCAATCTGTTCTAGCTCCGGATGCTTCTTCAAGATATCGGCAACGGCAATACTCGTCTCGGCTAAATGCGGCGAACACGTGGCGTAACCAAATACTCCACCCACGTTCAAGATTGAAATTGCAGCATCGCTAATCTCGCGTTGCAGAACTCCGAGCTCACGCAAATCAGAGAGCGAGCGTCGCCAACGTACCTCAGGCCTACGCCGCAACGCACCCATTCCAGTACAAGGAACATCAGCCAGAATTGCATCAAAGCCCTCGCCACGTGTTGCAATCTCTCGAGCATCCCCCACCCAGACTTCATGAGAGCCCACTACCTGCTTCACTAAATCTGCTCTAATCTGCGAAATTTCGTTTGCGACGAATCGGTGATTACCCTGATCAGCTATTGCTGCAAGTAGCGCAGCTTTACCACCAGGTCCGGCACAAAGATCCAGCCATGCACTTCGATCAGCTGATGCTCCGGCAAAAATCGTTGCGACAAGTTGCGATCCTTCATCTTGCACGCCAGCTCTTCGATGACGCACCGCCTCCAGGGCCGATGGAGTCACATCTGCCCTAAAACCGTATGGTGAGTATGGAGTTTGAATAGCGCCCCACTCATGGAACTCGGAAATTTCAGATCGTCCTGGCCATGTGACAAAGGTTGGCTTTGCAGGAGTGTTATTAGCTTCAAGCAGTGTTCGAACCTCTTCGAAATCACGCAGCAGATCAAAGTAAGCGCTCACGATCCACTCTTGATGAGAGTAAGTGATTGCTAGTCTGCTGACTTCATCGCTCATGAGAGCAAGGGGTGCCAACCACTCTTCCAAAGATTGGACACTAACTTTGCGGAGCAGTGCGTTCACGAAAGATGCCTTGGATTCACCCAGAACTTTTCGAGCTAGCTCAACGGTCTCTGAGACTGCTGCGTGCATCGGCACTCTCATCTCAAAAATTTGCTGTAGACCCATTCTTGTAACATCCACGATACCTGCATCAACTTCACTCCAAGGGCGATCGCTCACTTGGGCGAGAATGTAATCATGGCGGCCCTGCATGCGTAGCGTTCCGTAGAGAAGTTCGGTAGCAAATGCTTTATCGCGCTGATCAAAGGTTGACGAATCTAACGCTCGCGGTAAGAGGAGATTTGAGTAACCATCACGTCGATTTACCTCTGTGAGAATGTCAAAGACGAGCAATCTAACTGGATCAGCCTTTGGTTTCTTAAATGTATTTCTGCGCGCCTCAACCACAAAGCTCACCTGGGTTGATTCTTGCTCCTCGTGCCCAATCAGTCGCCTTCATTTCAGACTTACCTTGCGGGATGAGTTGGACTATCTCAAGCGGATGATCTCCGGTCCCGATGAGCACTCGATCTTTTTCGACGATCAACTCCCCAGCTTGAAGTGAAAGTTCGGACGAAAGATCGTTGCACACTTTGCTCCGTGTGATCCTAAGAACCTCGCCCCGAAAATTGGTAAAGGCAATTGGGTTTGAATAAAACGCAGCGATTTTACGATCAATAACCGAAGACGACAGATGCCAATCAATCAATGCCTCGCTCTTACTTAATTTCCTCGCCAGTGAGACACCATTTTCACTCTGCACTACCGGCGCGACTCCGTGAGAAATATCCTGCAGAGCTTTTGCAATCAAAGCGACACCTTCTTCGCCAAGAAATTCCAGCGCCTCCTTGCTTCGCATACTGGAATCTCGCGGAAAAGAGGATTGCACGTAGATAGGGCCGGTATCCATTCCTTTTTCAAGTAAGAAAACCGTAATTCCTAGATTCTCGTCACCATTTTCGATAGCACGTTGAACGGGAGCGGCACCTCGCCAGGCAGGTAAGAGCGAGAAATGGAGATTGATAAATCCATGTGCTGGAATTGACAGTATCTCCTGCGGAAGCAGTATTCCGAAGGCAACAGTGACGACACAATCAATATCATCAAGATGTTCCGCCATCTCGTCGGCTTTGCCTACTTTGACGCACTCAACGCCGTGTTCATGAGCCCAGATCGCGACGTCACTTGGAGTCAGCGTGCGACCCCGTCCAACAGCTTTATCTTCGGTGGTAAAAATTCTTACGAGTGAATCTTTGCCAGAGTGTAAAAAATCCAAGGTTGGGATGGCAACATGAGGTGTTGCGGCAACCGCTAAACGCACTAGTGACCCTTGCCAAAGGTTTGGTGAGGAGAGACTTTGATAATTGGTGACAAACCACTGTCACTTGCGCTCATAAACCATTCGGAATCTCTGATCTCCTTCATCGCAAGTTTACGGAAATCCTTCGGCATACGTTCGATAAAGAGAATTCCATCCAAGTGATCTGTCTCGTGCTGCAACGCACGAGCCATAAACTCACTTCCTTCAACTGTTATTGGTTCACCGTGCATATTGAATCCGCGCGCAACCGCGCGCATCGCTCGTGGTGTGTCGTATCGAATTTCAGGAAAAGAGAGACATCCTTCCTCGCCATCCTGCATTTCTTCACTCAAGGTCAGTTGTGGATTAACTAAATGTCCTAGCGCATCATCGACATACCAAGTAAAGACGCGAAGAGGTACGCCGATCTGAGGGGCAGCTAACCCAGCACCTGGCGAATCCATCATGGTATCGATCAAATCGCTGACCAAATTGCGTAGCTCTTTATCGAAATCCACCACGGGTGAAGCTGGAGTTACCAAGACCGGATCACCGAACAATCTGATCTCTTGAATGGTCATAGCGGTATCTTAACGCAGTTTAAAACTTTCAAAGGGAATGAGATAGGACATATGGGTCGATACGCATACGAGGAATCGATTTCTTGGCTATCCCCCGCTTCTTACGATAGGTAACAAGAAAATCAAATAGTTCTTGCCCATGATCACGAGAGACAGTCAAAATAATGCGGGAGTTCTCTTCATCAATCCGAGTTGGTCCGAGGATTCTGGTGGAACTCGGAACTCGACCCTCCTTAATGGATGAGGTGATCCCAGTAAGAAAAGAAGGAGTATCCGTATGCGCGATTTCAAGAACAATCGCATGGACTAGTGGAGGCAACTGAGTTTGCTCGCGCTCCCTCAACTCTCTTCCAAGGAGTGGGGAGAGATTCCAGCGGGAAAGTGCCGCAACTATGGGGTGCGAATTATCGATCACAACAAGTGCTTTACCGTTTGGTGATAGCAAGCTTGCACTCTGCATGATCGCTTCACGCGCACGCTCTTGAGCTCGAAGGTCCAGCTGTGAGAAAAGGTTGTCCCCATCGAGGATCACGACAGCGTGATACCCACCTCTAATTACAGGAGCCATTCCAGCTGTAGATAAGACAATGGAGTTTGGATTTTCAATCTCGTGGACAACATGTGTGGCATCGGAGGAGATCACCGGGAATCCTGGAAATGCTCTTCCTATCTCCTGCGCGTATCTAAGATTTCCGCGCCCTAAGAGACGAGGTGAGCTCTTCTTGCACCATTTACAACTCCACTCTGCAGTCGTCAAATTGCACAGAGAGCAGATAAAGCCTCTATCGGGACCACCAAAATAGATTCGTCCACCACATTCACACAATCCAATATTGCGACATGAGGTACACGCGATTGCCTGTGAGTAACCCTTGCGAGGAACGAGAAAAAGTACGGAGCCACGTGTCAAAGCACTTCTTATCGGTGAGAAAATTCGATCCGGTAAGAGCTCCCCCTGAACTTGTGGGTATGAGGTTGCGTCAACCTTTCCTCTCTTACCCTTGAGCGCAATTGCTTCACTCTCAATCAATAACGAAAGTTCTGACGAAGGTGCAAACCCTGCAAAGGTGAGATCTATGGAAGCTAACTGTGAACGTATGATCGCAACATCTCTGACATTCCAGCCAGGTGTGCGCCTTTCGTAATGAGACTCTGATCCCTCGCGAAAAATCACAATTGTCTGAAGATTTGCAACGGGTGCAAATATTGCGCTACGTGTGCCAATTACCACCTTTGATGTACCTGTAGCTACCTGTAGAAAGTTGCTATATCTAGTTGTTCTCGGAAGCGATGCATCAAGCAGTGAAAAATCCACATTAAGAAGTGAGAGTTCGTTGGCCAAGGAATGAACTTCGCGCAACTCTGGAAGGACTACCAACACTCCTCCCTGGCTAGCTCTTTTCTCAACCCAGGCTGCAATCGTGCGGAAAGGATCTTCGCCGGGGGTAAATAGGTAATAGGAGTGCGAAGGGATCGGATTCCTAACTGACGGAGAATCAGATAAGGAAGTTTCTTTAACAACCTTTTCAACCGAGATTACGCGAGGAGGAATGGCGGCACTCAATATTTCGTTCGGTAACGCTCCCCATCTGCGAGCGACGGCACCAACGAGGGTAATAATCTCACTCGTCAAAAGGGGCACTGGTGAAGTAACTTTCTCAATGAATTTTAGATTTCCAACGTTTGTACTATTCACTCGCTCGATAACAAATGCATCTACTTTACGCCCGGCGAAATCAACTAAAACTTTTACTCCGACTGAGACATCTTCATCAAGACTCTGTGGAACGAGATAGTCATAGGTTGACTCGAGGTGAGAGAGCCCTGTATCTACCCAGAGACGTGCGATTGGAAGCTCACCTGAAGCTGTGCCTTCACCACGTTCGACTTTCTGTACACGAAGTCGGAGCGGTGCGGTGGTCATATGAGACCCGTAGCTTGTTGGACTAGATCGCCGCGCGGAGTTCATCCACGCGATTAGTTACTTCCCATGTGAAATTAGGAAGCTCACGACCAAAGTGTCCGTAGGCTGCTGTTTGCGAGTAGATCGGACGAAGCAAGTTGAGATCTCTAATGATCGCAGCGGGGCGTAGATCAAAGACCGTTGTTACTGAATTCTGAATTTTGGAAACTGGAACTGTTTCGGTACCGAAAGTTTCGACAAAGACACCCACAGGATGTGCTTTTCCAATTGCGTAAGCAACCTGAACTTCGCAACGTCGCGCTAAACCAGCGGCGACAACGTTCTTGGCTACCCAGCGCATCGCATATGCTGCTGAGCGATCAACCTTCGATGGATCCTTACCGCTAAATGCGCCGCCGCCATGGCGTGCCATGCCACCATACGTGTCGACAATAATCTTTCTTCCAGTCAGGCCAGCATCACCCATCGGTCCGCCGATAACAAAGCGACCAGTTGGGTTAATGAGAATCTTCATATCCGCCTGAGGAAGATCGATCTTTGAAAGCACTGGCTTAATCACGTATTCAATAACTTCGGGGGTTAACTTCTTCGCCACGTCTACATCTTCTGCATGCTGGCTAGAAATAACGACAGTGTTAAGTGCAATCGCCTTGTCTCCGTCGTATTCAATGGTGACTTGTGTCTTTCCATCAGGACGTAGGTAGGCAAGAGCGCCGCTCTTTCGCACGGAAGTTAACTGCTCTGCCAATTGATGTGCAAGATAGATAGGAAGAGGCATGAGCTCTTTAGTGTCATCGCAGGCATAACCAAACATAAGACCCTGATCGCCAGCGCCCTGAAGGTCGAGCGGGTCAACTGCTGAGTCAACACGATGCTCAAATGCATCGTTTACGCCTTGTGCAATATCTTGTGACTGCTGCCCAATTGAGATTGAGACACCACAGCTATTGCCATCGAAACCTTTAACTGAAGAGTCGTAACCGATTCCAATAACCGTATCGCGGACAATTCCCATAACATCTGCGTAGCCATCGGTTGTTACTTCACCTGCAACGTGTACCTGACCCGTCGTAATTAAAGTCTCAACTGCCACGCGACTCTTAGAGTCCTGTGAGAGGAGTGAATCAAGTATTGCGTCAGATATCTGATCTGCAATCTTGTCCGGATGACCTTCAGTAACTGATTCTGATGTGAAGAGACGTTTTGACATTGTTCTAACCTAACCTATTAAGGGCCTGATCAAGGAGAAGATCGGCGAGCGTGTCTTTATCGGTGCGATCAACGTTGATCTCTTGAACGGATCCTGACTTACCTTCATTACCTGCAATCAAAATCACACCTTGGTTCTGGTCTGATCCGAATATTTCATTACCTGCTACATCATTAAGAAAGAGAATGTCAGCACTCTTGCTTAGCATTTTTCTCTTACCCTCTTCGATGTCTAAGGAAGTTTCAGCCGCAAAGGCAATAACAATCTGGCTCTTCTTGCGAGAAGCCACAGTCGCCACAATATCTGGGTTAGAAGCTAAATCAATAGATGTGAGAGAGCCTTTCTTAATCTTTGTCTGACTTACCTGCGAAGGTTTAGCATCTGCAACAGCTGCACTCATAACCAGCACATCACATTGGTCAAACTCTTTCTCTACGTGGCCAAACATCTCTTCTGCTGTGCTCACTCTTATGCAACGGATCCCAGAGGGATCAGGCAATTCACTGTTAGCAAGTATGAGGGATACATCCGCTCCACGACGTGCGGCGGCGCGAGCAATTGCATAACCTTGCTTGCCTGAAGAACGATTACCAATAAACCGAATTGGATCTAGAGGCTCACGAGTGCCGCCTGCTGTTACTAGAACTTTGCGTCCTAGTAAGTCATGCACGGGATTTGCGATGGAATTAAATTCAGCGAGAATGCGCGAAGTTTCCGGAAAGCGTCCTACTCCGACATCTTTGCCGGTCAGTCGACCATGGTCAGGATCCATAACGAAGAACCCACGCTCACGAAGTAGGGCAACATTTGCAATTGTCGCCGGATTAGCCCACATCGCTGGATGCATAGCGGGAACAATAAGTTTGGGTGCGCTACTTGCAAGAACTGTATTGGTGAGCAAGTCATCGGCGCGACCTTGTGCGATACGAGCTATCAAATCCGCTGTTGCTGGAGCGATGATTATGAAATCGCCCGAACTTCCCAGTGATACATGCCTTACTTCATCCACTTTCTCCCAGACCGTCGTAGTAACCGGACGGCCGGAGAGTGCTTCCCATGTCGCACTACCCACAAAATTCAGGCTTGATGGGGTTGGTATGACTGTGACACCGAATCCTTGATCCTGCAGTCGACGAAGTAGGTCGCACGACTTATAAGCTGCGATTCCACCACCAACGCCAAGAATTACTTCGCGCGTGGACACGAGATAAATTTCCTAGTGGTTACTTAACTGCTGGGTCGAGATTTTCGATGGTCAGAAGACCTTCGTTGATTTCACGAAGAGCAATTGACAGCGGCTTCTCGTGAACATGTGTCTCGACCAACGGTCCGACGTATTCAAGGAGACCCTCACCGAGTTGTGAATAGTAAGCGTTGATCTGTCGCGCTCTCTTAGCTGCGTAAAGCACAAGGCTATATTTCGATCCGCTCTTATCGAGAAGTTCGTCGATTGGTGGATTAGTGATTCCGTCCATCAGTGCCTCCTATATTTTTAGCGCGTGGCAGACTCATCCTTTAAGACCGCTGCGAATGCGCCAATCTTATCAGGCTTGCAACCACGCGCTCGACCTGATCATTGACCAGAATATGGTCGAAAAAGGGCGATTGAGCCATCTCATCTTGGGCCAGAGCAAGCCTTTCAGCCCTTCTCTCTGGTGAATCTGTGGCACGACCCTCTAATCGCGAGACAAGCTCTTCCCACGATGGTGGCTCTAGAAAGACAAGAATTGCATCTGACCAATTCGCCTTTACCTGTTTTGCTCCGTCTATGTCTATTTCGAGGAGAACATCCTTACCTTTCGAGAGAGCATCAAGAACAGGTTGTTTCGGTGTCCCATAACGCGCGCCGGCAAAGGCCGCCCACTCGAGAAAATATCCATTGGCGATCGCGCGATCAAACTCTTCGTCGCTCATATAGATGTAATCAACGCCATGAGATTCAGTATGTCGCGGCTTACGTGTTGTCGCAGAGACGCTAACCCAGAAATCATTGTGCGCACGTACTTCTTTAGAGACAGTGCTCTTTCCTACTCCCCCAGGGCCTGAGAGAACAACGAGAGCGCCATCGTGGTTCTTGGCTCGAGGAATTGTGAACTCCTTTACAAGTGCTGCACGTTGATGATGTCCGAGACCCATTATTCGTCTCGTACGAGAGATCCCTATTCTATCGAGAATTGAGATGGCTCTAACTTTACCGACACCTGAAATGGATTCAAGCAATTCAGATACACGCATCTTTGCGACTGCTTCATCACTGCTGGCAAGATCAAGGACTTGCTCAACTGTGAGACTGCCAGCTCTGACCTTAGTTTTTATCTCAGCTCTGTGAGACCTAGAAATTCTCGCCTTTGCTAACGCTGCCGCACGTTCTGCTTCTGTGAGGACCGGCGGCTTTCTCATGGCGCTAATCTAGAGGATCGGAAGCGCTACTCGTGAATGGAAGCGACTAATCGAGCTGCGCGCGTAGCCATTGCAGCCTTACCGTCACTCCAACGAGATGTGATCGGACGGCCAATCACGAGAAAATTCGCTCCTGCACTCATCGCCTGCGCTGGTGTCATCGTGCGGATCTGGTCATCTCCACCAGCTTCATCTGACGGACGAACGCCCGGAGTGATGATTTCAACAGATTGCGGAATTACTGCACGAATCGCCTCTATCTCAAGAGGGGAACAAACAATAGATGTCGCGCCTGCGGCTGTTGCGACGCGAGCCATGGAAACAGCTGTCTCAAGCGCAGGTTTGGCATAACCCAGATCCGAAAGATCGGAATCAGCAAGAGAAGTAAGAACAGTGACTGCAGTAATTGATGCTGATGTCACTGCACTCACAGCTGCACTCACCATCGCAGCGCCACCGCTTGCATGCACAGTGAGAAAACGTGGGTGCAGGTGGTCTACAACTGCTGCTGATTTCTTCACCGTGTTAGGAATATCGTGAAGCTTGAGATCAAGAAAAATTGAAGCGCCACTCTCGTTGGCAATAGTCTCTATGCCTTCACATCCAAAGGTGAGAAAAAATTCAAGTCCTAATTTATAGATATCGATACTCTCTCTAGTTGCATCAATCCATGCCCGGGCTGTATCAAAATCAGAGGTATCAACTGCCAGAATAATCGGTGAGTTAGCCACTTAATTTGCATCCTTTCGATGAGCATAACCAATGGCATCCTTTACCGAAGTGAATCCCTTTGCAATCAAGAGGGCAGTAAGTTCGCGTTGAATACGAGGAATAGCCGTTGGGTCACCAAAACTTGCAGTACCTACTGAGACACCTGACGCACCGGCCAATATAAGTTCGAGCGCATCTCGACCTGAAGCAACTCCGCCCATGCCCAGAATCGGAACTTGAGGCATAGCGCTATGTACTTGATAAATCGCACGCACCGCAACAGGCCTTATGGCCGGACCAGATAAGCCTCCCGTTTTGCCGGCAAGATGTGGCTTCATTGTCTCGAGATTAATCACCATTCCAAGAACAGTATTGATCAGTGCCAATCCATCAGCGCCAGCATCTACGACTGCCGAAGCGATACTAGTGATGTCAGTGACATCTGGGGTGAGCTTTGCAATGATCGGAATTTCTCCACCAATTATTTTGCGTACGCCATCTATCGCGCGAGCAGCTGTATCTCGCTCGCATGCAAAGACCATTCCACGATTTTCTACATTCGGGCAAGAGATGTTTACTTCTAGTGCGCTAACACCCTGCACCGAGCGAATCTTTCGTGCCAACATTGCATATTCATCAGTAGTCTCACCAGCTATCGACACAATTACGCGTGCCCCGTGATTCAATAACCATGGAACATCCTGGGCTAAAAATTGATCAATTCCAGGACCCTGTAGTCCGATTGAGTTAAGCATTCCTGAGGGGGTTTCAGCCATACGCGGTGTAGCGCGACCGTGCCTTGCCTTATTCATGACGGACTTAGTGACGACCGCACCTA
>Ga0315902_10004637_pt1 | contig 19739 bp, 19 predicted proteins | sample LakEriMetagenome_9_FD_203523 | JGI IMG/M metagenome (GOLD analysis project Ga0315902, IMG submission 203523) | Freshwater fungal communities from buoy surface, Lake Erie, Ohio, United States - Buoy 12 MA117 | ecosystem: Environmental > Aquatic > Freshwater > Lake > Lake biofilm | place: USA... | reverse complement strand
CACGCCGCCACTGCGCATCTGTCAGTTCATACCGCCTGGCCATCCCACAAGCTCCAGATTCGATTCTGGAAACTCATGAATCACATCACGCCGGCAATTTGAATCCTGAATGTCGATTGGTCCTAGAACCTGCGCTCGCCCGTCACCGTCTCCCACCACAGGCGAAAATCGCCCATCAGGCTGAAGCCGGGATACTTGAACGTCGCCGGCCGGTTCTTCTCGAAGAAGAAATGCCCCACCCAGGCAAATCCATACCCGATGAACGGGTTAGCCACGAGCCAGCGCCAATCGAGAAACCACACCGACGCAAACAGGCACAGCACCACAATGCTCGTGCCGATCACGTGCAGCCGACGGCTGACCACGTTCACATGCTCGCTCAGATAGAACGGATAGAAGTCCCGGAAGGTACGATATCGATCGGACATATTGCGATGATCACCCCGCCGCGCAGCGACCGCAAGCCGTCAGGCCGCCGCGGGCGCCGTCCTCCCGCGAACCCACTGGCCATGCAGCACGAACAGCACAATCGCTAACACCAGCTCGATCCCCGCCCCCGCCGCCGCCGACACGATCGGCGCCACCGCAAGATAGCCTGTCGCCATCCCGACTCCCGCAAGCGCAAAGCCCAGTACCCAATAAATCTTCATCCCGTAAATCACCGCGAAGGTGAGATACCGCCCGCCAATGATCAGCAGTACAACGGGGAAGAACCATTCGATCATCTGCATCTGCGCGGCAAAGGCGAGCGGGAAGCAGAGCAGCATCCAGACTGTGTTCGCCGTCGCAAGGGATGCCAGCGGATTGCCCTTGGAGTGACTCGCCCGGCCGCCCAGTATCTTGCCGATCACCACTCCCACCGGAAAGATGAACATCCCGCCGAAGAACAATACCCACACCGCCTGCTGCGGCGACAGCAGCACGACTGACGCCGCCGCCGTACTCCACGCCAGCGACGACGCCAGCACCCCGGGCGCGCCGCTATGGTAGCCATCGCGCATGTCGTCCTGTGCGTCCTGGATCCGTGTCACGCCGCATCCCCCGCAATCGTTGCAATAGCCTCGTGTCGCCCGACCCGAGACATACTGCAAGATCGGTTTTGCAGGGCTAGGGCGTCACATCCCGAAGCTGCAGCGTCAGGTATTCGCGCGGCGCCACGTAAGCGTTCAGGACCTTGAAATTGAGCGCCAGCTTCGCCGGATCGGGCACATTCTTCATCAGGAGAGTGAAGGTTGACCCGGACTTCACCGTGAAAACGTGCCCCTCGTCATAGGCGTCGTTTGGCCCCAGATTCTCGATGATGTAGTCGACGGGGCTGTCGTTGATGATGCTCACGCCCTGCACGGTCGAACGCGGCACGGCCTCGCCTATTTCCATCTTGAGCGTCGCGCGCACCACCGCTTCGACGTTTGCCTTCTTCCCGATCAGGTTGTCGTTGTAGACCGCAACCGTGTCGCCCGCCCGCAATGCGGCCTTCACGCCGGCCTCCGTCTCCGAGCGAGTCAGCACCAGCGTCGCCGTCCGGTGCCCGCCATTGGCGAGATCATAGTCCCAATCGATCAGGCCGTGGATGTCGGACGTGCCAAGAATCGTCAGGTTATTGTCCAGCGCGATCCTGAACGCCTCGTCCGACATGTCAGCGCCATTGGCCACCTCGATACCATGCAGCAGGCCCTGCTTGATGAAATCGGCATGCACCGGATCCATCGTCGCGATCCCGTTCGGCGTTTGCGACGTCCAGTAGGGATGGTTCCAGAAGGTGAACCCGCCCTGCGAATTCGCCGTCTTCAACTGCTCGCGCGCGGCATCCACCGGATTGAGCCCCGCCTTGGGCAGCATCGCATTGGCGTCGGTGATGAAAACCGCGTTCATGTGGCCGGGCTGGATCGCCAGCTTGGTGATCTCCGACCCGTTGACGACCAGCAAAGGCGCCCTGTTCGCGCCCGTGGCGTCCGGCTTCACGATCGCAGCCTGGCTCGCGATCGCGAAAGAGCGGTTGCGATCGGGGTGCGGAATGTCGGCCGCCTTCGGCTGGTATTCGAGATGCTCAGACACGGCCAGCGCGAACAACCCATCGCGCTTGGCTTCCTCGACGCGCACGTCCGGCCACACGGATCCATCCGAGAACACGCTGTGGGTGTGCAGGTCGACCGCCAGCACCGAGCGCCCGTCCTGCAACTTCGGAAACTCGATCCGCCGCGCTGTCGCGACGCTGTCGCTGTCATGCGCAACCGCCGGCGCGGGGGCCAGCACGCCAAGAACCAGAAGCGACACCACAATCCTGCGCATGAAACCCTCCATCACTGTGCGCCATGCATGCCTCGTCTGCATTACAGTTGCGTGACGCTGTTCATCGCGGCGACCGCGCCTGCGCGTAAAGCCCGGCAATCGTCCCGCGCAGCGCCGCGTCCAGATCGTCCGCGATCATCCCGGGCCCCGTGCGCAACCCGGCATCGCCATGCATCCACACGCCCGCGCAAGCCGCATCGAACACATCCATCCCCTGCGCCAGCAGCCCGCCGATGACCCCCGCCAGCACATCGCCAGACCCAGCGGTCGCCAGGAACGGCGTCGCATGCGTGTTCACCACCGCCCGCCCATCCGGGGCCGCGATCACCGTGTCAGATCCCTTCAGCACAACCACCGCGCCAACCCGCTTCGCTGCCGCCCGCGTCGCCTCGATCTTGCTCGCCGACTGCTCGCGCAGCCCCGGAAACAGCCGGTCGAACTCGCCCGTATGCGGTGTCATCACAGAGGGCGCCTCGAGCAAACCTCCGAGCGTCTCCACATCCCCGGCGAACACCGTGATAGCGTCGGCATCCAGCACCAGCGTCCGGTCCGCCTTCGCCAGCGCCTCGACATTCGCCCGCGTCGCTTCGGTCACGCCCGCCGCCGGACCGATCACGACCGCCTGCATATCCTCGGTCAGCGCCAGCAGCGCGTGCGCATCCGCAAAGCTGCTCACCAATTGCGCCGTCACCGACGAGGCCACAACCATCAGCGCAGAGGGAGGGCACAAGAGTCGTGTCGTGCCCGCGCCGACCCTCAGCCCCGCCTGTCCCGCCAGTCGCGCCGCGCCCGTAGAACTGATCGGCCCCGTCACCACGCCCAGCCTTCCGCGCTTGTGCTTGTGCCCGCTCGCCTCGGGCCACGGATAGCGACCAAGCCACAGCCCAGGCCCGTTCTGGTGCAGCACGCCGCCGCCGGCCGTCTCGACAAAATCCGAGAACCCGATCTCCGCCGCGATCACCTCACCACACAAATCCATCGCCGGCTGCAATACATGCGCCGGCTTCTTGCAGCAGAACGTCACCGTCACATCCGCGCGTACTGCGGGACCAGCAACCACGCCCGTGTCCCCCACCACGCCGGACGGCACATCTATCGCCACAACGCGCGCGCCGGACGCATTGACCTGCTCCACCGCAAACGCCGCCTCGCCTTGCAATGGCCGCGACAACCCAGCGCCGAACAGCCCATCCAGCACCACATCGCCCGCCTCGATCCGCATATCTTCCAGCGGCTGCCGAGGTCCCGTCAACGCATTCAGCGCCTGCTGCCCCTCATCCGTCCGCTCCCCGGCAGGCGCCATATCGAATACCCAGACGTTCCGCCCGAGATCGCGTAGCCGCTGTGCAGCCACGAACGCATCGCCGCCATTATTGTCCGGCCCCGCCAGCACGATCGCGCGTCTGTCCGGAAACTCCGCATGCAAGACATCCGCACACGCCTGCCCGGCCTTCTGCATCAGCGCCCACAGCGAAATACCGCGCTCGACTGCCAGCCGCTCGGCGGCGCAAACCTGCTCGCAGGTGAGGATTGCTGTGCTCATGGATTGAAATGTAATGCGCTGCGGCCAAGTCGCGAGCCTTTTCTTTGGACGTCTTCGCGCTTGCACGGCCCGAAGGCGCCGGTAGGGTCCAACTCTCTTTCCGGTAGGGGATTCCATTGGCTGATACAGCGCTAGCCGTCGAGACGCCGAAGCTCGCGCGCTCCCTGCGCACGCGGCATATCGCGATGATCTCCATCGGCGGCATCATCGGTGCTGGCCTGTTCGTCAACTCGATCAACGCTATCGCCGCCATCGGCCCCGCTGTCATCGTCAGCTACATCCTCACCGGGCTGATCGTGCTGTTCGTGATGCGCATGCTCGGCGAGATGGCCATGGCCTATCCCGACACAGGCGCCTTCACCGAATTCCCGCGCCTTGCCATGGGCAACCTCGCGGGCTTCACTTCCGGATGGCTCTACTGGTATTTCTGGGTGATCGTCGTCGCCTTCGAAGCCATCGCCGGCGCAAGCATCATCAAGCCCTGGCTACCCGACATCCCCACCTGGGTCACCGGCCTCGTCCTCACCGTCTTGCTCACCGCATCCAACCTCCTCTCCACCCGCAATTTCGGCGAGTTCGAGTTCTGGTTCTCGTCCATCAAGGTCGCCGCGATCATCGCCTTCATCGTCATCGCGCTCAGCTACGCGCTCGGCGTGAACCCAACCGGCGGCATGACGTTCAGCAACTGGACGAACGATGGCGGCTTCGCGCCCATGGGCTGGCTGCCCGTCGTCGCTGGCGTCACCTCGCTGATCTTCACCCTCGTCGGCGCGGAGATCGCCACGGTCGCCGCAGCCGAAGCACACGAAGGCGAGAAGACAATCGCTAACCTCACCACCGTGCTGATCTTCCGCATCCTGCTCTTCTACGTCGTCTCGATCGCCTTGATCGTCGCCGTCGTCCCCTGGCGCGAGATCGCGGAACAGGCCGCCGTCCAGCGGATGTCCCCGTTCACCATGGCCTTGGACAAGGTCGGCATCCCCGGCGCCGGCCTCGCCATGGACGTCATCGTCCTTGTCGCCGTTCTGTCCTGTCTGAACTCGGGCATCTACGTCGCCTCGCGCATCATGTTCACCCTCGCCGGACGCGGCGACGCCCCGCGCTGGATCGTGCAGGTCGACAAGCGCGGCGTTCCCTCCCGCGCAATCCTTATCGGCGCCGCCATCGCGCTCGCAGCCGTCGCGCTAGAAGCCTTCTTCCCGAAAGACCTGTTCGGCTTCCTCATCAGCGCCTCAGGAGCCCTGATGATCTTCGTCTACTTGCCGGTAGTCATCTCCCACCTCATCCTCCGCCCGAAGACACCGCCTGAGCAGCTGAAACTGAAGACCTGGCTCTACCCCTGGAGCGGATACATCGTCCTCGCCGCGATGGCCGCCGTCCTCATCGCCATGTCCCTCCAGCCCGGCAGCCGCTACGAACTCATCGCCTCGACAACGTGCCTCGTCGTCGTGGTCATCGCCTACTTCGTCTTCCGGAAGCGCCATCGCACGATCAGTAAGCGTTGAGCGAGACCCCCATCTGTCTTGCTCTGAAAGTGGGAGCACAGGAGGGGGACCGGTTCCCCACGCAGCGTTTCGTGATCGAACCGCTACGTCACAACAGTCGCCGCCTCTGCACCAAGCTCCACCACGCGAAGCTTCCCGCCCACGCGCGACAGCCTGGTGATCGACGCATGCCCCGGTTTGAACACCACGACGCGGTCATCCCCGGTCAGCAATCCCACCACCACATTGATCGCGATGAAGTGCGAAAACGCAGCCGTTTCGTCAGGCAGCTTCTCCACCGCTGCAAGCACGCTTTGTCTCCAGGCCTGCAGTTCATCCCCGGCCGAAGCCCACGTACCCGTCATGACGCCCTGCAGCCACGCCGCGCGATCAGCGGCGCCCGGCGGGGTGATGATCTCTCCCACCCCCGTCTCAATCCGGGCATGGGTTTCCATCAGCTTCTCGAACTGCGCCGCGGTCTCCCGGCTGCGCGCCAGCGGCGAGGTGACGGCCCATTTTGCCCCCGCGCTGGCAAGGGTCTCTGCTGCAGCGAAAGCCTGCCGCGTCCCGAGCTCGGTCAGCCCGGGATTCGGATGTGCTCCCCAGCTTCCAGCCGGTTCGCCATGTCGGATCAGGTAGATCATGTCGCAGAACGGTCCGTGATCATTGGGGATTCAGCTGCATAACATGGAGCGTTCCCGGGCGCCTCTGTGGATAAGACAAGAGCACGGCGCCCAATATCGCGCCAGCAACGCACGCTTTTCAGGCGCCTCCAGCCTTGACGCACGATCTTCAGGCGCCCTCCCTACTCCCCTCCCCCGCCATCGTGCATGAGCGGGGACGTTTTCCGAAGCCGTAGCGGCACCCCGTCGAGATGGGGATCAAAGGGGACACCGCATGAAGAAGATCGAAGCGATCATAAAGCCCTTCAAGCTAGATGAGGTGAAGGAAGCCCTTCACGGTGTCGGCCTCCAGGGCATGACAGTCATCGAGGCCAAGGGCTTCGGCCGTCAGCGCGGCCACACCGAACTCTATCGCGGCGCCGAATATATCGTGGACTTCCTGCCCAAGCTGAAGATCGAAGTCGTCGTCTCCGACGGGCAACTTGAAGCAGCCCTCGGCGCAATCACGAAGTCGGCACACACTGGCAAGATCGGCGACGGGAAGATATTCGTCTCCGAAATCACCGAGGTCATCCGCATCCGCACCGGCGAGACGGGCGACCAGGCGATCTGATTTTCTGAGCGACAACTTCAAAAATGGATCGGCCCCTCCTGGATACTCAGGAGGGCCGGGGTGAAACGGAGGGACTAGGTGTCCGACCAAATCTTCAAGACCATCAAGGAAAAAGACGTCCAGTACGTCGACCTGCGCTTCACCGACATTCGCGGTAAGATGCAGCACGTCACCTTCGACCTCTCGATGGTCGACAAGGATCTGTTCGTTGACGGCACGATGTTCGACGGCTCCTCGATCGCGGGCTGGAAGGCGATCAACGAGTCCGACATGCTTCTGATGCCGGACCCGTCCTCGGCGCGCATCGACCCGTTCTTCCAGAACACGACGCTCGCCATCATGTGCGACATTCTCAATCCGAACGACAACACCGCCTACAACCGCGACCCACGGATGATGGCGAAGAAGGCAGAGAACTTCCTGAAATCCTCGGGCATCGGCGACACCGCCTTCTTCGGCCCGGAAGCCGAGTTCTTCGTGTTCGACGACGTGCGCTGGAACACGGACCCCAACAACACGGGCTATTCGTTCGACGACCGCGAGCTGCCGTACAACACCGGCAAGCAGTATGAAGGCGGCAACATGGGCCACCGCCCAGGTCCTAAAGGCGGTTACTTCCCCGTGCCCCCGATCGACTCGCTGCAGGACATGCGCTCGGAAATGCTGACCCTGATGGCCGAACTCGGCCTCCAGCCGGAAAAGCACCACCACGAGGTCGCCCCCGCGCAGCACGAGCTCGGCATGAAGTTCAACACGTTGGTCCAGATGGCCGACAACATGCAGCTCTACAAATACATCGTGCACAACGTCGCGCACTCGTACGGCAAGACCGCCACCTTCATGCCGAAGCCCTACTACAAGGACAACGGCTCGGGCATGCACGTCCACCAGTCGATCTGGCGCGACGGCAAGCCGCTCTTCGCCGGCGACAAATACGCCGACCTCTCGCAGGAATGCCTCTGGTACATCGGCGGCATCATCAAGCACGCGAAGGCGATCAACGCCTTCTCGAACGCCACCACCAACTCCTACAAGCGCCTGGTCCCGGGCTATGAGGCACCCGTCCTGCTGGCCTACTCGGCCCGCAACCGTTCGGCCTCGGTCCGTATTCCATGGACCCCGAACCCGAAGGGCAAGCGCATCGAGGTCCGCTTCCCGGACCCCGCCTCGAACCCCTACCTCACCTTCACCGCCCTGATGATGGCCGGCCTCGACGGCATCGCGAAGAAGATCGATCCGGGCCCGTCGATGGACAAGGATCTCTACGCCCTTCCGCCGGAAGAGCTGAAGAACATCCCGACCGTCTGCGGCTCGCTGCGCGAAGCCCTCAAGAGCCTCGACGGCGACCGCGACTTCCTCAAGGCCGGCGGCGTGATGGACGACGACTTCATCGACTCGTACATCGACCTCAAGATGGAAGACGTGATGCGCGTGGACATGCACCCGCACCCGGTCGAATTCGACATGTACTACAAGTACTGATCCCGACGTCGATCAGTCAGACTTGCCGGGGGGCAAAGGTGGCGCTGGGGGGACCTGGCGCCACTTTCTTTTTCGGGCCGGCGCGGCGAACGGCGCGATGTCGGCTCAATACGGCGGCGGGACCACGACCCCGCCCGCACCATCATGCGCGGTCGCAAAATCCACATTCCACCCGCACGCCTCGAACAGCCCCGCGCAAACCCGCGCCGCCTCCGCGACAGTTTCCACATCCACAAAGCATGTCGGCCGCTCCTCGAAGTCCGCATGCCACGCACACACCCGCACCTTGCCAGCCGGCGCGACGATCAACCCCGCAGGCGTCCGGTCGAACGTCATGCCATGCGTCGCGATGAGCGGGTCCTGCACCCACCCGATCCATCGCTCGCGATAGCTTGCGAGATCCGCGGTCACGCCCACGCCATCACAGCAGCACCGCCGATGGCCGGATCAGTGAAGCCATCGGCTCCTGTCTCGTGCCGCCCGGCAAACCTGCGCAGCCAGGTTGGATCCGCGGCTCTTCGAACCGTGAAGTCATACCAGCCGTGCGTGACCGCGAGGTTCCACGCATGGGCGCGGTGCGCAGCATTCTCACGACGTCCCTTCGGGCGGTACGTCCACCCGGCCAGCGTACCCGGATAGCCTTCCGAAATGACACTCAGCGCGTCGCCATCCGCGACACCGCGGACGCTCAGCTCGACCTCGGGCTTGCCCTCGACAAATCGCGCTTCCACCGCGGTCGCGTTCTTACCGCCTGCGCCAGCATAGCGCCTGTAGAATCCGTTGGGCCCGAAGACGGCGAGGTCATACGGCCCGACAGCCCACTCGCCGACAAGCCCGGTCAGCGGGCTCACCGTGTAACGCCGTGGCGGCGCGGCGGGATCGCGCAAGTCATGGACGTGGAACACCACGCCCGCCTCGCCTGTGTTGATGAAATGGAACACCGGCCGGTCCACGGTCACTTCTACAATCCTGAACCGATAAGGCAGAGCCCGAGACGGCTTCACCCCGCTTGCCTGCATCGGCGCAGTGACAGTTCCCGGCGTCGGCGGCGTCGTGCGCTTAGGCAGCGCCGCGGCTTTTGCCGACAACTCGCCCGTTACCGGCAACGCCGCCACCACCGCATTCGGCGTCTTGAAATCGAAACAGCTCGTAAGGTCGCCGCACACCGCGCGGCGCCACGCCGAGATGTTTGGCTCCATCACGCCAAACCGCGTCTCGAGAAAGCGGATCACCGACGTATGGTCGAACACTTCCGAATTCACGAACCCGCCACGCGAGAAGGGCGAGACCACATACATCGGCACGCGCGGGCCCAGCCCGTAAGGCCGCCCCATCAGGTCATCGCGCTCCGCCTTCGTCTCGCTCTCGGCCCGCACCGTGTGATACTCGCCTGCCGTGTCCACGGTCGACCCACCGAGCATCCGGCCGTCCGCATCTTTCGAAGGCGGCGCAGGCGGCGGCACATGATCGAAGAAGCCGTCATTCTCATCGAAGTTGATCAAGAGAACCGTCTTCGCCCACACCTCTGGATTGCTGGTAAGCGCATCCAGAACGCGTGCGACATAGTCCGCCCCCTGCGCCGGGCTCGACGGCCCCGGATGCTCGCTGTCCGCCGCGGGCGAGATCACCCACGACACCTGCGGCAAAGCCCCCCCCTTCACATCGCTGAGCAGCACATCGAGATGCTGCGTCGCCAGACCCTTCGCCGCCAGCGCCGGATTGCCTGTCCCCGCCAGGCTATCGCGATACGCCTTGAAGCCGACCAGCGGATTGTCGCCAAAATTGTCCGCCATGTCCTCGTAGATCTTCCAGCTTATCCCCGCCGCCTCGAGCCGCTCGGGATAGGTCGTCCACGTATAGGGCGTCTTAGCTTCAGGCTGCTTGTCCGGCAGCGTGTCGTGCGAGTTGGAGATCGAAGGCCCGCCGCGCGTCCCCGCGCCGTCATTCGTGCCGGTCCACAGGAACAGCCGGTTGGTATTCGTGCCGCCGGGGAACGAGCAGTGATACGCATCGCAGATCGTGAACGCATTCGCGAGCGCCCACTGGAACGGAATGTCCGCCTGCTCGTAATGGCCCATCGCATGCGGATTCTTCTGGTCCGGCCAGTTGGTCATCCGGCCGTGGTCCCAGGCATACTGCGCATCCGCCCATGAATGCGGCGTGCCCTCCACCCGCATGTGCGCGAATGTCTGCTGCGTGTTGAGCGGAAAGGGCGCGATCACCGGCGGCGCAGTCTTGGTGTGCCCCTGCGCCCACACCGTGCGCCCGCCCGGAAGTGGGACCGGAAACCGGTCCCCGAATCCGCGCACGCCATTCATCGTCCCGAAGTAGTGATCGAACGACCGGTTCTCCTGCATCAGGATCACCACGTGCTCGACGTCCTGGATCGTCCCCGTCACCGACTTCGCTTCAATCGCCCACGCATTCTGGATAGCCGCCGGCAAAGCCAGCGAAGCCGCGCCAAGAGCCAGAAGTCTGCGTCGATCAATCTGTGTCATGGCGGGCACGCTATCGCTTCCCCGTGACATGGTCATGTCCTTCTCAGCACGAACCGGCTTTCCGTTTGGGAAAGCCTCGTTAGGGTCAGCCGATGCGAGTCTTCCTCTCCCTTCTTGCCACCCTTGCCCTGACCGCCTGCGCCTCCCTCTCGGACCGCGCCCGCGATCAGCTGGACGCACCCGGACTCGAAGGCACGCGCTGGGGCCTCGTCGTCACCACGCTCGACGGCCGCGAACTGATCGCCATCAATCCCGACCAGCGCTTCCTTCCCGGCTCGAACACAAAACTCTTCACCGTCGCCGCCGCCTTCCACACGCTCGGCGACATGTCGCAGCCAGACCCCGCGCGCGGCACATCCCTACGCCTCATCACCGCCGAAGGCGCCCCGCCCACGCTCTTCCTCGTCGGTGCCGGCGACGCCACGCTGATCGACGCGCTGGATTGCGAACGTAACTGTCTCTCGACCCTCGCCGACGCCGTGCTCTCCAACGGCATCACCGAAGTCGAAACCATCGTCGCCGACGAGACGCTCTATTCGCGCGAACCCTGGCCGCCGGGCTGGAGCCTCGATGACATCGTCACCCGCTCGGGCGAGCCCGTTTCCGCGCTCACCGTCAACAGCAACGAAGTGACGCTCGTCGTCGCACCCGGCCCGCAGAACGGCGCGCAGGGCGAGATCGGCTATCGCGCTCCGCCCGAACTCTACGACATCGACAACCACGTCGACACCATCGCCGCAGATTCCGAACTCGAAACCCTCATCCTCGCCGAGCGCATCCCCGGCGACACCGCCATCCGCGTCTACGGCCGCATCAAGGCAGGCGCCCCGCCGCTCACGCTTCCCGTCGCCGTGCACGATCCCGCCTGGGCTGCCGCCATGCGCCTGTCCGCCCTGCTCGAAGCACGCGGCGTCGCCGTCACCGACGGCATCGAGGCGCGCTACCGCCCGCTGAAACTCTTCGACACGAGCGCAACCGAATTCACCTCGCCCCGCCCCGGTGTCGAGATCGCGCGCCTCGTCCCCGCGCCTCTCATCGACAACGTCACCTTCCTCAACAAGCAGAGTCAGAACCTCCACGCCGAACTCCTGCTCCGCCGCGTCGGCCTCACAACGGGGGACGGATCGCGCGAAGCCGGCCTCGCCGCCGTCGAGACCATGCTCGCCGACATCGCCATCCCGCGCTGGTCGTGGGACCTGTTCGATGGCTCCGGCATGTCCGTCTACAACCGCGTTACGCCGCGCACCGTCGCCACGCTCCTGAGCTGGACCACGCAACAGCCGTGGAGCGACGCCTTCCGCGCGACCCTGCCCATCGGCGGTGTCGATGGCACCGTGCGCCGCCGCTTCACCGGCACATCGCTCGAAGGCCGCATCTTCGCCAAGACCGGCACGCTGATGGGCACATCCGCCCTCGCCGGCTTCATGCTCACGAAGAGCGGCCAGACCCTCATCTTCTCCGCCTTCGCCAACGAGCGCCCCTCCACCGCGGAGCCAGCCATCGCAGCGCTCGATTCAACACTGGTTACCATTTCGGAAATGAACTGAGACCAATCGCTGCGTTTGAATCGAGCCAACCGAAAACCCATCGTGGTAAACGGTGGGCATGATCATCTTCCGCCCCTTCATGGTCGCCTTGGCCGCGCTCATCATGACGGCCTGCGCCTCGATGCCGACGCCATCGAGCTCACAGATCGCCGACGCGTGTTCACTGCTGAGGGACAACCGCCAGTGGCACGAAGCCCTGCGCGACACCGCCCGCAACTGGGGCGCGCCGATGGGCCTGCAGCTCGCCATCATCAAGCAGGAAAGCAGCTTCAAGCACGACGCCCGCCCCCCGCGTGGCGAGCGGCAATGGTTCGGCCTCGTTGAAGGCGACTACATCTCCTCCGCCCATGGCTACAGCCAGGCGCTCGACTCCACCTGGGAAATGTACAAGGCCGCCACCGGCAAATGGGGCGCAAGCCGCAACAGCTTCCGCGACTCGAGCGACTTCATCGGCTGGTACTTCTCAAGCACCGGCAAGCGCACTGGCCTCGGCCAGTACGACTACAAGGCGCACTACCTCGCCTACCACGAAGGCACCGGAGGCTATCTCAAGGGCGCCTGGAAATCCAAACGCTGGCTCATCGACACCGCATCCCGCGTCGCCAGTCAGGCCGCCCAGTACGAACAACAGATCGCCCGCTGCGACGCGCTGAAGCCCAAATTCCTGGGGTTGTTCTAGCGACCGGAACCAGCCGATTCTGGACAAAGCTTGTCGCGGGCGATCCAAACAATCTCAACAACTTGCGTGGATCAATCCAGCCGATTCCAGACCTGTGCGTCTCCCTCCTCCGGACCCCTGAGATATTGCCTGCATACATCCCGCACGGAGGGCGGCTGATCAGTGGTCAACGGCGCGGGATGGATGCTGGCGAGCGTGAAAGGCCTCTCGAGCTACCGACTCGATGAGTTCCACCGGGGACCTGTCCAGAACAGGCCGGCCCGCACGCCGGCGGCTAAATGGCGCCAAGCGGATGAAACAGGGCCGCCGTGCGCGCGCTGCCGCACAACACACTCCCGGGGACGCGGAATCCGCGAACCTTTTTCTGTTGGTAGCTCCGCCACCAGCAGAGACGCCAACCACGCGGGGCATCCCGCGTCCCCGGACCCTCCATCTGTTCGGAGACCCAGGGCGACAGCATCCCGGATGGCCCGCGCCAGTCCGAATGTGAACTTGCGTCAAACCAGACCCAAATGGCCCCCAACCCTTGTGGATCGCCCGTCACGAGAGCCACGTAGAGGCTCCTGGCCAACCACGCGACAATGGTTTGTTAATCGCGATAACTGCCCCCTCGGCAGGCTTCGGCGTAGCTCCTATACCGACCTCTCACCCGCACTGATTCGGCGCGCAGGACCCACATGGCGAAGACCAACCACGCTAAGCTGTTCGGCGGAGACAAGCCCGACTCGTCCAGCTATTCCGCGAAGGACATCGAAGTCCTCGAGGGCCTCGAACCCGTCCGCAAACGCCCCGGCATGTATATCGGCGGCACGGACGAGCGCGCCTATCACCACCTCTTCGCCGAAGTCCTCGACAACGCCATCGACGAAGCCGTCGCCGGCCACGCCAGCCGCATCGACGTCACGCTCAGCGCCGACGGATACCTCTCCGTGCGCGACGACGGCCGCGGCATCCCGATCGGCATCCACCCGAAATTCAAGAACAAGACCGCCCTCGAAGTGATCATGACGATGCTGCACTCGGGCGGCAAATTCTCGAATAAGGCCTATGAGACCGCTGGCGGCCTGCACGGCGTCGGCATCTCCGTCGTCAACGCGCTCTCCGACGTCGTCGAGGTGGAAATCGCCATCGACAGAAAACTCCACCGGCAGACCTACTCACGCGGGCACCCCACCTCGAAACTGAAAGAGGTCGGCGCCGCCCCGAACCGCCGCGGCACGCAGATCAAATTCCATCCCGACCCGCAGATCTTCGGCGACAAGCTCCACTTTCGCCCCTCGCGCCTGTTCGCGATGGCGCGCTCGAAAGCCTACCTCTCGCGCGCCGCCGAAATCCGCTGGAGCTGCGACCCAACACTGATCAAGGACGGCGACACCACGCCGGCCGAAGCCGTTCTCTCCTATCCCAACGGCCTCGCCGACATGATGAAGGAGCTGACGACCGAGGCGAAGACAGTCCTGCCCGAAGCCTTCACCGGCCGGGTCGAAGTCAACGGCGGCGGCGCCGTCGAATGGGCCGTCGTGTGGTCCGTCAACGGCTTCGGCGAGGCCGATGGCTTCTCGCGCACCTACTGCAACACCATCCCCACGCCTGAAGGCGGCACGCACGAAGCCGGCATGCGCTCTGCGCTCACCAAGGGCCTGCGCGCCTATGGCGAGATGGTCGGCAACAAGAAGACCGGCCTCGTCACCGCAGACGACATGCTCGGCACAGCTGGCGCGCTCCTCTCCGTCTTCATCCGCAATCCGGAGTTCGTCGGCCAGACGAAAGAGAAGCTCTCAACGCAAGACGCCTTCCGCATCACCGAAAACGCGATGCGCGACCGCTTCGACCACTGGCTCACCGCGTCCACCGCCAACGCCAATCGCCTGCTCGAATGGGCGATCGGCCAGGCCGAAGACCGCATGCGCAAGCGGAAGGACAAGGAAGTCGCCCGCCAGTCCGCCACGCGCAAGCTCCGCCTGCCCGGCAAACTCGCCGACTGCTCGGACGGTTCAGCCCAAGGCACCGAACTTTTCATTGTCGAAGGCGACTCGGCCGGTGGGTCCGCGAAGCAGGCGCGCGACCGCGCCACTCAGGCCGTGCTCCCGCTGCGCGGTAAGATCCTCAACGTCGCCAGCGCCGGCGACGAGAAGCTCTCGGGCAACAAGGAATTATCCGACCTCGCCACCGCCCTCGGCACCGGCCTCGCCCACCGCTTCCGCGTCGAGGATCTTCGCTACGAACGCATCATCATCATGACCGACGCCGATGTCGACGGCGCCCACATCGCGTCGCTGCTAATCACGTTCTTCTTCCGCCAGACCCCCGGCCTCATCGAAAGCGGCCGCCTCTTCCTCGCCATGCCGCCGCTCTATCGCATCAGCCATGGCAGCAAGTCGGCCTACGCCCGCGACGACGCCCACAAGGACGAACTCCTCGCGACAGAGTTCAAGGGCAAGAAGCCCGACATCGGCCGCTTCAAGGGCCTCGGCGAGATGATGCCGGCGCAGCTGAAAGAGACGACGATGAACCACAAGACGCGCACCCTCGCGCGCGTCGCCCTGCCCAAGTCGATCAAGTCGGTCGAAGACCTCGTCGAAACCCTGATGGGCAAGAAGCCGGAACTCCGCTTCAAGTTTATCCAGGACAACGCGAAGTTCATCGACGAGCTGGATGTGTAGATCGCTCGACCGAAGAGGGCCCATCTGGCGCGTTATCGACAACACGGCCGAGAGTGCGGCGCTCGCCAGGCTGGATGAAGTGAAGCCTGCCACTGCGTAAGGAGTTGGCGCCAGCGCGCTCCTGTGCACATGAAGGGTGCCATGAGCGACACCGAACAGCGTGACGATACGGCGACCGATGGCGTGGGCGACTGGGCCGGCAACCCCTACGCCTCCCGCATGGTCGAATACACGCCCTACGCGGTGGCGCTGGGAATGAAGTTCATGTCCTCGTCGGCCGGCCGCGGCGAAATACTCTTGCCCTGGCGCGAGGACCTGGTCGGACAGGACGGCACCGACATACTTGCCCCCGGCGTGCTGACGGCCCTGATCGACCACACTTGCGGCCTCGCCATCATGGCCGGGCTCGGCTTCGAGGCGGCGCCGGCAACGCTCGACCTGCGCATCGACCACATGCGCCCCGCCGCCCCGCGCGCGTCGGTCACTTGCTCGGCGCATGTGTACCGCGCGACACGCACCATCGCCTTCCTGCGCGCAGAAGCGTGGGATGTATCGCCTGATGATCCCGTTGCCGCCGCACAGGCCGCCTTCACACTCAATCGCCGGAGTGTGAAATGACTGCCGCGATTGACCTCGACGACATCCTTAACAGCTCGCCCTTCGCCCGATTCCTCGCGATTGCAGCGCAAGCTGACGAACGCGGCGTCCTCGCGACGATGCCGGTGAGCGACCAGCTCGTCGGCAATGTGATGCTCCCCGCCCTGCATGGCGGGTGCGTCGCGTCCTTCCTCGAAATCGCCTGCCTCCTGCAAGTGGCGCATGAAGTCGGCACCACCGCGCCTGCCCGCGCGATCAATATCAGCGTGGAATATCTCCGGCCCGCGCGCCGCGAGACGACCTACGCACGCGCAAAGATTCGTCGTCTCGGAAAGCGCGTCGCCGTAGTCCACGCCGAGGCATGGCAGCAGGACGAGAGCAAGCCGGTCTGCCTCCTGCAAAGCCATCTGAGATTGCCGGCAGGACTGACCGCGGAGTAGCGGCATTCGGATTGCGCACTTGAAATCGACGGGCCCCGCTACAACCTGCTTGGGGCGCTGGCGCCAACTTGGCCGGTCTTTGGCTGGTTCGTCTCAATCAGCTTTTTTCCACAGCCGTGGCCGCCACACACCAACAACCACATTGGCCAGCGACAGCACCATGATAGCGGTCAGCGCGCCCCACTCATTGGCGATCGCATCCGCCAGCGCCTTCTGCTGGGCCTCGCCTGCGGCGATCTTGGCGGAAATGCTCGCAGCCGAACTTGCCTTGGAGCCGATGATGCCGAGCGTGGCCTCGAACGTGCTGAGACCGAGCAGCGCCTTGAGCCATGCCCATCGCGTCTCCCGGAAAGGCGGATGGACTACCATCGACAGCAGGCCCGACATCAGCGCAATCGCCAGCGAGGGAAGCAGCAGGTAGTTGCATAGCGCCGCTATGGACGCTCGCGCGTTCGAATAGGCCGCTGCCGTGTCCTGGGGCGCCGCAACGAGAATAATGACATAGCCCATCAACGCGCCGATCAGTCCACACGAGGCAAGCGTGTGGAGGATTTTCGTCGCTTTGCGCATGAAGTTGGAAGGCGTGGCGGCCTCCTATGCCTTGCTGGCCGAAGCACTCGGTCGCAACGCCATACGGTCGAACCAGGCAGCGACGTTCGTGTTGTCCCGATTGATCGGCTGGCCAACCGTCGCGCCGAAGTCGAGCGCGCAGAACAGCAGTATGTCGGCCAGCGTGCAGCTGTCGCTCGCGATGAAGTCACGCCCGCCGATCAACCCGTCGAGCCAGGTGATTTTCTCCTGCGCGATCAGCTTGAGGTCCGCCGCGGCCTGCGGCAGAAGCCGCATCCGGTCCTTGAACAGGCCGTAGCCTTCCGCCGCGCGGAAGCCGGTCAGCATCGGCTCGACGATGTAGAGATCAACGCGGCGCGTCCACATGCGGGTCATCGCCCGCTCCTCGGCATTGGCGCCGATCAGCGGCGGGCTTGGATGCTTTTCCTCGAGGTATTCGCAGATCGCCGTTATCTCTGCGAGATACCGGCCATCATCGAGTTCAAGCGTCGGCATCTGCGCGCCCGGATTACGCGCGACATGGGCGGGCTGGCGGTTTTCCCCGGCCATCAGGTCGACCGTCATCCGCGGCATATCGATGCCTTTCTCCGTCATGAACATTTTCACGACGCGCGGATTGGGACCAATCGAGTCGTAGAGTTTCATGACATACTCCGCGCCAGCAGCATTGCTGCCAGAGTTTCAGCACATCATTCGGCGGGTTGCACCACTGTCGTGGCGGCAGGCCGCTTCATCCCGAACCCCGCTGCGCGCCACTGCGCCATCAGCTCGGACTGCCTGCGCTTGTCTACAAACAGGAAGTTGGCCGGCAAGCCGACGCGAAGACTGGCATCGCACGGCGGTGATCCGGGGATGGGCGTCCTGTTGAGGTGCTTGCCCAAAGCCTTGACCACCATGCGGTCTATCGCGCTGAGATCATACTTCGGTCCCAGGCCAAGCTTTTCACGGACGACCGGCGGCAACAGCGACACCGACGCCCGCCCTAGGGCGCGGCTCAGATACTTCGGCGTGTCCGGCGCGGCCTGTCCCGACTGGATGATCGCGAGAAATTCCTCGTTGATCGGATGCGGCTCGAAGCGATGCGCCAGCCGGTTCATCATCTCGAAGAACTCCGCGGTCGACATCGGCGAATGCTGCACGCCATACAGCTTCGCGCCCGGCGCCGCCTCGGCGTAGTAGAGTGACTTGTCGGCTTCAGACACGCGTTCGACAAACGTGTCGTAGGCCGTGAGGAACCCATAGGCCGCTGTTGCGCTGACCCAGTCGAGCAGATCGACGTCGAGCGCGCGATAAGCCTCACCCTTCGGCGTCGTCCCGCTCACGCGCGAATGCATGTTGGTGACGCCCTGGATCACGCGCTCGGCCGCGCGCTTCGGACCATAGACGCCAACCATCGCCGCAACGCCGGTGCGCTTGGAGCGGCCGATCGGGTCCTGCTTGTAGATCGAGTGATCCCACACGCCCGAGCGTATGCGCGCATCCGCAAACTCGAGCAGCACCGCCGCCACGCCGCCGACGGCCATGGCGACCGGATTCTTGTAGACCTTCCAGTGCATCGAGTCTGGATCAAGACCCGATGGCTCACCCGGCGGATTCCTGAAGTCGATCTTCCAGCCAAGATACGTTTCGGGTTGCTTCATGGCCTCACCCTGGGGCGCCCAAAGCCCCTTGCTTGCGACTAATCCTTGCACGCGACCGGTCCCACAGTTTGACACGCACGAAAGGCTGCGGCGAGCCGCAAACGTGACGAGCCCGAGTATTGTTTTCGACAAGTTGCGTGGGGTTCGGATTGTTTGTTGCGAAACCCATCCCGGGCCAGCTCTCGCCTTTCGCGTGTGTGCGGTTTGACGCGCGACGCGAGGCTGTGCAGACATTGCCCTAGCGAAATCAGCGGGGCGCGGAATGCATCTCTGGAAATTACTGCCACTTGTCGCGCTTGCCGCCACGGCCTGCGCCACCACGACAGCTCCAACCGAAGCGCCTGAAGCCGCGGCGGCATCGAGCCAACCGGTCAAGCCGCTGGCGACGCGAGTGGCCTACTCGAAGGACCCCTATCCATCCACCTACAAGCCGCTGCCCGCTGAAGACGTCTTCATCCGCAACGCCACCGTGTTCGACGGCCTCGGCGGCATGATCGAGCGCGGCGCGGTTCTGATTCAGGGCGGCAAGATTTCCGCCATTGGTTCCGAAGCTGCGATGACCCTGCCCGCCGGCGTGAAGACGATCGACGCTGCGGGCAAGTGGGTAACCCCTGGCATCATCGACATCCATTCCCACCTCGGCGCTTATCCCTCTCCCGGCATCGAGGCGCATCAGGACGGCAATGAAGCGTCCGGACCCGTAACGGCGGAAGTCTGGGTCGAGCATTCGATCTGGCCGCATGATCCCGGTTTCACCCGCGCCATGGCGGGTGGCGTCACGGCGATGCAGGTCCTGCCCGGCTCTGCCAACCTGTTCGGCGGCCGCGGCGTGATCATCAAGAACGTGCCCGGACGGACGGCGCAGGACATGAAGTTCCCGGGCGCGCCCTACACGCTCAAGATGGCGTGCGGCGAAAACCCGAAGCGCGTCTACGGCTATGGCAGCGGCCGTTTCCCTGGCGGGACGCCCTTCACGCGGATGGGCAATGTCGCCGGCTATCGCGATGCGTGGCAGAGGGCGACCGAGTACAAGCGCAAGTGGGACAAGTACGACGCCGACTTCGACGCGTG
>Ga0315902_10004636_pt1 | contig 19740 bp, 14 predicted proteins | sample LakEriMetagenome_9_FD_203523 | JGI IMG/M metagenome (GOLD analysis project Ga0315902, IMG submission 203523) | Freshwater fungal communities from buoy surface, Lake Erie, Ohio, United States - Buoy 12 MA117 | ecosystem: Environmental > Aquatic > Freshwater > Lake > Lake biofilm | place: USA... | reverse complement strand
CTCGCGCGCACGCTCACACGCGCGCGCGCCCATGAATTCAATGTAACGAATGAACACTGCACCGCAAGCCGCACCGCGCAAGACCCCCGCCTCCCCGGCCGCCGGCGGCCGCCGCATCCAGGTGCGCCGCAGCGGCGTCCACGGCAAGGGGGTTTTCGCGCTCAAGCCCATCCGCGCCGGCGAGACGGTGATCGAGTACGTGGGCGAGATCATCACGTGGAAGGAGGCGCTGCGCCGCCACCCCCACGATCCGAACGACCCTCACCATACCTTCTTCTTCCACATCGACGAGAAGCGGGTCATCGACGCCGGTGTCGGTGGCAATGCCGCGCGCTGGATCAACCACGCCTGCGCCCCCAACTGCGAGGCCGACGAGGTGGACGGGCGCATCTTCATCAAGGCCCTGCGCGCCCTCAAGCCCGGCGAGGAACTGTTCTACGACTACGGGCTCATCATCGACGAGCGCTACACCGCGAAGCTGAAGAAGCAGTACGAGTGCCGCTGCGGCAGCCCGAAGTGCCGACGCACCATCCTGTCGCCCAAGCGCTGAGCCAGCGCACCCGGGCCCGCTCCATCCCATGCCGCACGACCCCGGAGCCCCCTGCCTCTTCCCCTACGCGGACGTCCTGCAGTCCCGCCTGCGGGCGCTGTGGCCGGGCACCGTGGTCGAGGTCGTGCCGACCACGGCCTCGACGAACGACGACCTGCTGCAGGCCGCCCGCCAGGGCGGGCTGGATGCGCCGCTGCTGCGGGTGGCCGAGCACCAGACCGCCGGCCGCGGCCGGCGCTCCCGCACCTGGGTGTCACGGCGGGGCGACTCGCTGACCTTCTCGCTGGCGGTGCCGCTGGCGCCGCAGGACTGGTCCGGCCTGTCTCTCGCCGTGGGCGTGGCCCTGGCCGAGGCCCTGGAGCCCGCCACGGGCGGCCAGCCGCGCATCGGCCTGAAGTGGCCCAACGACCTGTGGCTGCGTGACGCGAGCGAGCCCCGGGGCGGCCGCAAGCTGGCCGGTGTGCTGATCGAGACCGTTGCCAGCGCCGGATTGCGCGTGGCGGTGGTGGGCGTGGGCCTGAACGCGCGCCGGCAGGCGCGGGATGGGTCGGACAGCGGTCTGGACAGCGGTCTGGCCGGCCTGGAGGAGCTGCATCCCGAGGCCTCGCCCGCGCAGGCCCTGGCCCTGGCCGCGCCCGCGCTGCTGGGCGCTCTGGCGCGATTCGAGCGCGAGGGCTTCGGCGCCTTCGCCCCTGCCTACGCGGCGCGCGACCTGCTCGCCGGGCGCGAGGTCACCGCAGGGCCTGTACCTGATGCAAGCGGCCAGGACACTCTGCGCGGGGTCGCCCAGGGGGTGGATGCCTTCGGCCGGCTGTTGCTGCGCGATGCGGATGGCCGCGTACAGCCGGTGCTCGCGGGCGAGGTGAGCGTGCGCACAGCCGAGGCGGTGGCGGCCTGATGAAGTGGGTCCTCGCCCTGCTGCTGGCGGCCAATGCCGCCTTCTATGCCTGGACCCAAGGCTGGCTGTCGCCGCTGCTGCCCCTGCCGCCGGAACTGGCCGGCCGTGAGCCCGAGCGGCTGCAGAGGCAGGTCAGGCCCGAGAGCATCACGGTGCTGAGCCCCAAGGCCTCAGCCAGCGCGCCCAGCGAGCCTGCCCCCGAGGCGTCCTCGGCAGAGGGCGTTGCTCCCGCTGCCTCGGCTGCGGCCTCAGCCGCGGCGCCGGCGCCGGCCGCCAGCCGCTGACAGCGCCCAGGCCGCCAGGCCCAGGCCGGCCAGCCAGGCCCACGCCATCGCGCCGCCGCCACCGCTGCTGGAGCCGCCGGTGCTGCCGCTGCTCGGTGGCGATCCGGGATTGGGCCCGCGATCGGGCCCGGCCGCCGCCAGTTGCCGCAGTTCGGCGTTGTCGATCACCGCCGCCTGCCGCGCCGGCGCCACATAGGTCTGCGGGTTGGCGGCGTAGACCAGCGCCTGGTCGGCATCCAGGATGCCCGCGCCGCAGGTGGTGGTGGTGCACAGGCACCGGCCCGGGTTGGTCCACGAGCACGCGCCGATGTGCGGTGAGGTGACATGCGGACGCACGGTCTTGCGCAGGCCGTCGATGATCTGCTGCCAGGTCAGCTGGTCGTTCACACGCAGCATCAGGGCGATGGCGCCAGCCACCTGCGGCGCAGCGAAGCTGGTGCCCCACACATAGCCGTAGCCCGAGGCCAGCGGGGTCTGGGCGCCGGTGTTGATCGTGGAGAAGATGCCGGGATCGGCCAGCGCATTCCAGCGCGCGGTGTCATCGTCGGGGTCGTCGCCCGCCGCCACGGCCAGGCCGGTGGCGGTAAGGGCCGAGCCGAAGCTGGAGTAGCTTGCCTTGAAGCCGTCGCGGTTGAGCGCCGCCACCCCCACCACGCCCAGGCAACTGGCCGGCCGCGCCGGGGTGAGGTGGTCGTTGCCGGCAGCAGCCACCACCACGACGCCCTTGGCCTTGAGCTCGTCCACCGCCGACTGGTAGGCCGCGCTGCAGGCGGCATTGCCGCCAAAGCTGACGTTGACGATGCGCACCGGGTTCTCGTTGCGCGGCGCCCCCACCACCTCCAGCCCGGCCGCCCAGCGCATGCCGTCGACGATGTCGGCGACGTCGGCACCGCACTTGCCGGCCACGCGCACCGGCAGCACGCGGCCGGCCCAGTTCAGCGCGGCCACGCCCTCGCCGTTGTCGGTGAGCGCGGCCAGCATGCCGGCGATGACCGTGCCGTGCCAGGTGCTGGGGGCCAGGTCGCAGCCGGCGAAGTGCGGGTCGTTGCGGTCGGCCGAGGAGACGAAGTCTCCCGGGTCGGCCGGGTCTGCGTCGCGGCCGTTGCCGTCGCCGGCGAACTTGAGGTCGGAGACGAAGTCGTAGCCGGGCAGCAAGCGCCCGGCCAACTCCGGGTGGGTCGTGATGCCCGTGTCCAGCACCGCCACGGCCGGCTGCGCGCCGGTCAGGGGCCGCTGCCAGGCGGTCTGGAAGCCGGCCACGCCGCGCAGCCGGTCGGCGATCACGTTCTGGTCGGTACCCCCCACCGGACGCAGCCACCACTGCGAGCCGTTGGCAAAGAAGGGGTCGGTGGGCACCTGCAGCCGCCGCTCGCGGACATTGAAGTCCACCCAGGCCACATCGGGCCGCGCGGCCAGCTTCTCGGCCAGCGCCACGGCCTGGGCGCGCGTCATCGGCCGCTCGAAGTCCACCAGGTGCTGGTCGCGGCCCACCGGCCGCCAGCGCGGGGCCTCGCCCCGTGCGCCGCGTGGCAGGTCGGACTCCTCCACCACCCGCTGCCAGCGGCCCTGGTGTCGCTCGCGCTCGGCGCTTTGTGCGGGCAGGGCCTGCACTTCGGCGTGGGCCGCGGCTTCGCGCAGGCGCACGATGAGGCCGCGCACCGGCACCTCGTCGGCGCGCTCGGGCGTGCGCGGTGCGGCCGCCGCATCGGGCTGCAGCGCCGGCAGGCCCGCCAACGCGAGGGCCAGCAGGGCGGGGAGGGACCAGCGCAGGGGAAGGCTCATGGGCGACGGGCGGAATGCGAATGGCAGGGCCGATTGGACCGCCGCAGGGCTGCCGCAGCAAGGGCCAGCAACACCAACCAGGTGACCGACGCCGCCCCGCCACCGCCGGAGGACGGGGCCGGCGGCTGCACCGGGACCACCGGCGCGGCGGCAACGGCGAGAGACAGCTCGGCCGCGTCGCTGAGGCCCGTGTTGTCGGTGACCGACAGCCGCACCACCACCGTGCCGGCGGCGCTGGGTTGCAGCGAGGCAGCGGTCCAGGCGGTGATCTGCCGCCCGGCCGCGGGCAGCGAGCCGGTGGCCGACAGGTCCACGTTGCGTCCTGCCACGGGCGAGGTGGTCAGCAACGCGGGGCGCGCCAGCGGGGACGTGGCTGCCAGGGCCACGGCTCGGCCGGCGTCCAGCATGCCGGCCCCGCACAGCGCGGTGGTGCAGTAGCACTGCAGCTGGTCGTTGTTGTCGGGCGGACGACACAGGCCCACCGGCGTGGGGTCCGTGCCGTTGTCGGCACCGCTGGTGGGGAAGGGCCGGGCGCCGGACTGCATCAGGCGCCGCACCTCCGGCGGGGTGAGTTCGCTGCGCACCGACAGCATCAGCGCCGAGGCGCCGGCCACGATGGGCGTGGCAAAGCTCGTGCCCACGGTGAAGCGGTAGCTGTCCGAATACGTGTAGCCCGCGGGGTCGGCACCCCGGGTGCCGGTGTTGGTGGTCGTCAGCAGCGGGTACAGGCAGGGCTCGCCCACGCCGATGTTGATGCAGTTGCCCCCGGGTGCGGCGATCGAGATCTCGGGGCCCAGGTCGGAGAAACCGACCTTGCTGCCGGCATGGCGCAGGCCGGCCACCGCGATGACGCCCTTGCAGTTCGCCGGGGTGCCCACCGCCCGGCCCACGCTGTTGCCGGCGGCAGCCACCACCACCGCGCCGCGCTCGGCCACCACGCGGTCGATGGCGTCCTGGTAGAAGCGGGTGCAGGCGCCGTCTCCGCCCAGGCTGAGGTTGAGCACCCGCGCGGGGGTGGCACTGCCGGGTAGCCCCGGCTGGTCGATGCCCGCAGCCCAGAGCATGCCGGCGGCAATGTCGGCGTCGTAGCCGCCGCACTTGCCGAGCACGCGCACCGGCAGCACCTTGGCGCCATAGACCGCGCCGGCCATCCCCAGGCCGTTGTTCGTCGCCGCAGCGACGATGCCCGATACCTTGGTGCCGTGCCAGGAGCTGTTGGACACGCCGCAGCCGCGCAGCGGACCCGACGCGTTCTCGGCCGAGGTGATCCAGTCGCCGGGGTCGGTGGCGTCGGGGTCGCGGCCGTCGCCGTCGTTGGCGCCGGCAAAGCTGTTCAGCGGGTCGTCGACGAAGTCGTAGCCGGGCAACAGCTGTCCCTGCAGGTCAGGGTGCTGGGGCAGCACGCCGGTGTCCAGGACGGCCACCACCATGCCGGTGCTGCCGGTGCTGCGTATCCAGGCCGCCTGCACGTCGGCGGCGCTGCGGAACACCTCGTCGGGGGCGCGCAGGTACCACTGGCCGACCACCGGCCCGCCGGTGAAGGCCTGGGCGTTGAGGGCGGGGCCCTGGGCGAACAGCGGGTCGCCGGGCACCTGCAGCGCGCGGCGCCGGCGGTCCACCACCGCGTACTCCACCTGGGGGTCTGCCGACAGCCGACGTGCCAGCTCCGCGGCCCCGATGCCCCGCGCGGCCACCACATGGGCACGGTCCCCGACCGCCCGGCCGGCGCTCAGCGCGAGCCCTGTACGCCGGGACAAGGCCTGCGCCCGAGCAATGACGGCCTGCCGGCCCGCAAGGGGTGTGGCGCCGCGTTGCCAAGGGTGCTCGCGCAAGGTGGGTGCGCCGGACCGGTAGGCCACGATGACCCGGGCGAGGGCGGCCTCGTCGGCGCCGGCCTGGGCGAGGGCGGGACCAGCGGCAAAGGTGGCGGCTGAGACACCAATCGCGGCCAGGACCCGTCGGCCCGTTGCCACCCACCCTGCCCTTTGGCAGACCGCGCTCCGGATCACCGCACGCATGGATCCAGTGTAGGAGCGAATGCCCCAGCAGTGGGCGATCGCCACGGTGGGAGTGCGGTGCAGTCCGGAACCACGAAGTGGCTCCCGTGCTGCCGAGCTTGCGTACGCCCTCAAGAGATCGGACCCCATCTGTTTCGAGGTGAGTGAGCGCGCCTTTCGTACGCTGCAGCTGCAGCGCAGTCAATACCCGGCCTCACGGGACTCGTTCAAGTCAATCGCAACCAGGCTTGGCAGCATTCCACTGACAAAGCGGATGAATAGGTCGGCGCTGAAGACAGCAAACCAAACTGCTTTCCCGGCGTGCCGGCGCCTCCAAAGACCGATGGCACACTCGGTCTGGCTCAATGTCAGCGAACCTGGCAGCTACCACACGGCCGTGTGACGGGTGTTTCACGAAAGGAGGATTGAGTGATGAAGAGTGATGCTATTGATAACAATGGCGACAATCCACTGCTGCCTTCTTTCCGACCACGTCAGGGTGAATGTGGAATCGACATGCTGGAGCCAGATGAGTTGGACTGGATTGAAAACCACGCAATCGAGAACCTAAAAGGGCGCGTCGCAACCGCTACGGTGCTGGCCCAAGAAGCGCACAATACACTGATGCTAGTGCTGACTGGAACTGTAGGCGCACTGGCTTATGGAATAAAACTGGTTGATGGCGATGTGACGTATTCAAATATCGGTGCGGCAGCAGCCTGCATTTGGTTGATGCTCGTGAGTGCGTATGTGGTTCACAAGTGCCTTAGAGTGGCACCGATACCCGCTGTTTACAGCCAACCCAAGATGCTGTTCGGCAGAGTCGAGCAAAAAGTGCCCTTTGAAGAATGGCGCAGCAAGGTAGTTCTACTCATCGAGGGCCGCATTCAAAAGGCCGTCCAACGCAATCGAGAGGTGGGCAGCGCACTGAATATGGCGAGGACGCTTGCATTACTCACGCCAGTGGTTTCCGGGCTGAGCATGTCGGTCTACTGGCTGGTTCACAGGTAAGGCCTGAAGTAAATTTAAATCCAAGCGCACAGCGATCTTGTGCAATTGAAGCAAGCAACGGCAAGCCTCAGCGAAATAAGAAATAGGCGGCGGCAACCAAAAGCACTATTAATAGTATCAACCTTGCGCCACAACCAAAACTGCCAGATCGCGAAGAAACCTGCGATGTTTCGGGGTATATTAGGGGAGCCGCAGTTATCTGACTACCCTGATCCCCATTCGGGTCGCCGATCCGAAGATCGTCGTCCGGATCACTGGGCCCGGTGCGTTTGCTATTGGAGTCGGAAGCCATTCGGTCGTCGCAGCCTCAATGTGCCTTTGCTGGCTCAATGCATCCAGCCCCGGGGATCAGGATCTTCCGGATCACCTGCCGTTCAGGGGGCGCCAGGAGAATATTCAAGTTCACCCGCACAGCCGCTCGCGCAACGCTGCATCGCAAGCCCTATCGCGAGATCACGCGGACCATCTCCAGCACCTTGTTGGAGTAGCCCCACTCGTTGTCGTACCAGGCCACGATCTTGACGAAGGTGCTGTCCAGCGCGATGCCGGCCTCGGCGTCGAAGACGCTGGTGCAGGGCTCGCCGCGGAAGTCGGTGGCCACCACCTTGTCCTCGGTGTAGGCCAGCACGCCCTTCATCGCGCCTTCGCTGGCAGCCTTCATGGCCTTGCAGATCTCGGCGTAGCTGGCCTCCTTCGACAGCTCTACCGTCAGGTCCACCACCGAGACGTCAGAGGTGGGCACGCGGAAGGACATGCCGGTGAGCTTCTTGTTCAGCTCGGGAATGACCACGCCCACCGCCTTGGCCGCGCCGGTGCTGGAGGGAATGATGTTCTCCAGGATGCCGCGCCCGCCGCGCCAGTCCTTGTTGGACGGGCCGTCCACGGTCTTCTGCGTGGCGGTGGCCGCGTGCACGGTGGTCATGAGGCCGCGCTTGATGCCCCAGTTGTCGTTCAGCACCTTGGCCACGGGCGCCAGGCAGTTGGTGGTGCAGCTGGCGTTGCTGATGATGGCCTGGCCGGCATAGGTGGCGTGGTTGACGCCGTAGACGAACATGGGCGTGTCGTCCTTGGACGGCGCGCTCATGATGACCTTCTTCGCACCCGCTTTCAGGTGGGCCTCGGCGGTGTCCTTGGTGAGGAACAGGCCGGTGGCCTCGACCACGATGTCGGCGCCGATCTCGTCCCACTTCAGCTCGGCCGGATTCTTCGCCGCGGTCAGGCGGATGCGCCTGCCGTTGACGATGAGGGTGCTGCCGTCCACGGCGATGTCGCCCTTGAAGCGGCCGTGCACGCTGTCGTACTTGAGCATGTAGGCCAGGTAGTCGGGCTCGAGCAGGTCGTTGATGCCGACGATCTCGACTTCCGGGAAGTTCTGCACGGCGGCGCGAAACACCATCCGCCCGATGCGGCCGAAGCCGTTGATGCCCACCTTGATGGTCATGGAAACCCTCTCCTTCTCACTTCGATGACAGAACCTTGCGCACCACCGCGGCCACGTTGTCGGCCGTCAGGTGGAAGTGCTTGAACAGCACGCCGGCCGGCGCGCTCTCGCCGTAGGTGTCCAGGCCGACGACGGCGGCCACGCCGTACTTCCACCAGCCGTCGGTGACGCCAGCCTCCACCGCGATGCGCGGCACCTTGGGCGGCAGCACGCCCTTCTTGTAGGCGGCTGCCTGACGATCGAACACGGAAGTGCTGGGCATGCTGACCACGCGCACTGCGATGCCCGATTGCGCCAGCTGCGCCTGCGCGTGCAGGGCCAGCTGCACCTCGCTGCCGGTGGCGATGATCACCGCCTGCGCCTTCTTCCTCAGGCCCACCTCGCTGGGCTCGGCCAGCACGTAGGCGCCCTTGCCGATCTCGTCCAGCCCGGCCTTGGGCAGGTAGGGCAGGTTCTGGCGGCTGAGCAGCAGGGCCGTGGGACGCTGCGCGTTGCCGATGGCCATGGTCCAGGCCACGGCGGTCTCGGCCGTGTCGGCCGGGCGCCAGACGTCCAGGTTCGGGATCAGGCGCAGGCTGGCGGCGTGCTCCACGCTCTGGTGGGTGGGGCCATCCTCGCCCAGGCCGATGGAGTCGTGAGTGAAGACGTGGATGACGCGCAGCTTCATCAGCGCGGCCATGCGGATGGCGTTGCGGCTGTAGTCGCTGAAGGTCAGGAAGGTGCCGCCGTAGGGGATGTAGCCGCCGTGCAGGGCCAGGCCGTTCATGATGGCGGCCATGCCGAACTCGCGCACGCCGTAGTTGATGTGACGGCCGATGCGGCCCTGCTCGTCGGTCTTGACGGCACCGTCCTCGGCAAAGCGCAGCGCGGGCGTGGACGCCGTGTTGGTGAGGTTGGAGCCGGTGAGGTCGGCCGAGCCGCCCAGCAGTTCGGGCAGGGCCCGGGTGAAGGCCTCCAACGCGATCTGGCTGGCCTTGCGCGAGGCCACGGTCTCGGCCTTGGTGTGCGCGGCGATGACGGCGTCCACGGCGGTCTGCGCAAAGCCGGCGGGCAACTGCCCGGCCATGCGACGCTCGAACTCGCTGGCCAGATCGGGGTGGGCGGCGCGGTAGGCGGCAAAGCGGGCGTTCCACTCGGCCTCGTGCCGGGTGCCGGCGGACTTGGCATCCCAGGCGGCGTAGACCTCGGCCGGCACGACGAAGGGCTCGTGCGGCCAGCCGATGGCTTCTCGCGTAAGGCGGATCTCGTCTGCGCCCAGCGCCTCGCCGTGGGCCTTGGCGGTGCCGCCGCGGTTGGGGGCGCCCTTGCCGATGGTGGTGCGGCAGATGATCAGCGTGGGCCGGGTCGCCGACTTCGACGCGGCGATGGCCGCGTCCACGGCGCTGACGTCATGGCCGTCGACCGGGCCGATGACGTTCCAGCCGCTGGCCTCGAAGCGGCCGCGCGCGTTGTCGACGTACCAGGGCTTGATGGCGCCATCGATGCTGATGCCGTTGTCGTCGTACAGCGCCACCAGCTTGGACAGCTTCCACGCGCCGGCCAGGGCCACAGCCTCGTGGCTGATGCCTTCCATCAGGCAGCCGTCGCCCAGGAAGGCGTACGTGCGGTGGTCCACCACGGCGTGGCCGGGGCGGTTGAACTCGGCGGCCAGCAGCTTCTCGGCCAGCGCCATGCCCACCGCGTTGGTGATGCCCTGGCCCAGCGGGCCGGTGGTGGTCTCCACGCCCGGCGTGATGCCCACTTCGGGGTGGCCGGGGGTCTTGCTGTGCAGTTGGCGGAAGCGCTTGATCTCCTCCATCGGCAGGTCGTAGCCGGTCAGGTGCAGCAGCGCGTAGATCAGCATCGAGCCGTGGCCGTTGCTGAGCACGAAGCGGTCGCGGTCGGCCCAGTGCGGGTTGCCGGGGTGGTGCCGCAGGTGCCGGCTCCATAGCGCCACCGAGATCTCGGCCATGCCCATCGGGGCGCCGGGGTGGCCGGAATTGGCCTGCTGGACAGCGTCCATCGCCAGGGCGCGGATGGCGTTGGCCATCGCGGCCGTGTCTTGCGTGGTCATGTTGAAGCGGGAAAGCGGGACGGGAAAGCCACCGGGATGCCCGGCGGCAGGCGGGGCTGGCGAGTTTATCGTTCAGCCGGCCAGCAGCCGCACCTGCTGCGGGTCGATGCCCAATTGCACCGCCGCAGCCTCCACAGGCCGAGCGTCACCGGCCCGGTGCGCAACATCGGCCCACAGCTCGGCCTCGCCACAGCGCACCCGGCAGCGCGTGGACTCCCCCAGGAACTCGCTGGCCACGATGCTGCCCTGCAGCCACAGGCGGCCGTCTTCGGCTGCGGCGCCCCCAGGTCGCAGGGTCACCGTATGCGGGCGGCAGCACAGCCAGGCCCGCGGCCCGGTTGGCTGGCCGGCCGCTGCGGGCAGACGCCAACGCGGCGGTCCCTCCCGGCCCCCCAGGGCACCGGCAGCCGCGGCCCCTGCCCCGCCATGCGCGAACAGGAGCTCCACCTCGCTACCCGACCCATCCGCGGCCAGCACCTGCACGGGCAACTGGTTCATCGTGCCCACGAAGCCCGCCACCAGGGCATTGACCGGTTCGTCGTACAGCTGCATGGGCGTGCCCACCTGCTGCAGCACGCCATGGTCCAGCACGGCCATGCGGTCGGCCGTGGTCATGGCCTCCTCCTGGTCGTGGGTGACGAAGATGGTGGTCAGCCCCAGGCGGCGCTGCATGGCCAGCAGCTCCTGGCGCATCTGCACGCGCAGCGACTTGTCCAGGTTGGACAGCGGCTCATCCAGCAGCAGCACCTGCGGCTCGATCACCAGCGTGCGCGCCAGGGCCACACGCTGCTGCTGCCCGCCCGAGAGCTGATTGGGCATGCGATCGCCATAGGCGGCCAGGCCCACCAGCGCCAGGGCCTCGTCCACGCGGCGGCGAGTCTCCGCCGGGGCCACGCGCCGCTCCACCAGGCCAAAGGCCACGTTGTCGCGCACGCTCAGGTGCGGCCACAGCGCGTAGTTCTGGAACACCATGCCCACCTGGCGCTGCCAGGGCTCCAGCGCGCCGATGTCGCGCCCGTCGATCAGCAACTGCCCGGACTGGTGCCGCGCAAATCCGGCGATTGCGCGCAGCAAGGTACTCTTGCCCGAGCCCGAGGGGCCGAGCAGGGCGAAGAACTCGCCCGGCGCGATGTCCAGGCTCACGCCCTTCAGCACCTCGGTGGTGCCATAGGCCAGCCGCAGGTCGCGGCACTGGACGCTCACGCGCTTCATGGGGTCTGTTCCTTCGCCATCGCCAATCGGCCGTCCGCGCGCGCCACGATGTGGTGCGACCACCAGGTGCCCAGGGCCACCACGGCAATGGCCAGCACGCCCAGGGCCGCGCCAGGGCCGCGGCCGGCCACGCTTTGCATGTAGAGGTAGATGCCGTAGCTCATGGGGGCCTGCGAGTCGGCCGACACCAGCATCAGCGTGGCCGACAGCTCCACCGCCGCGGTGATGAAACTGGTGACGAAGCCGGCCAGGATGCCGCCCGTCATCAGCGGCACCACCACGCGGCGGATGGTGCGCGCCTTGTTGGCGCCCAGGCTCTCGGCCGCCTCTTCCAGCGACACGTGCAACTGCTGCAACGCGGCCACGCAGGAGCGCAGCGCGTAGGGCAGGCGGCGCACCGCGTAGGCGATCATGATCAGCACCCAGGTGCTGGTCAGCAGCACGTCGGTGCCGGGGACCGTCATGCCCTTGAACAGGCGCAGGTAGCCGATGGCCAGCACGATGCCCGGCACCGCCAGCGAGGCCGTGGCCACCCAGTCCAGCCACTGCCGGGCGGGCAGCGTGGTGCGCAGCATCAGGTAGGCCACGGTCACGCCGATCACCACGTCCAGCGCCGCGGCCAGGCCGCAGTAGACGAGGGTGTTGCGGATCATGCCGCTGGAGTCGCCGAACACGGTGGCGTAGTGCTGCAGCGTGTAGGCGTCGGGCAGGGGCGAGAAGCTCCAGACCTGGGCGAAGGACAGCAGCAGCACGCCCAGGTGCGGCGACAGCGTGACCAGCAGCACCACGATGATCCAGCCCCAGGCCGCCACCGCGCCCAGCGGCGAGAGGGTGCGCTTGTGCAGCGCCGTGCCGCCCTTGACCACGCTGGCGAAGTCCCGCCCTTTCAAGGCCCGCGCTGACAGGGCCATGGCGGCGATGGAAAAACCGATCAGGATGACGCTGATCACATAGCCCAGCGGATCCTCCAGCCCCACCTGCGTGATGCGCAGGTAGGCCTGCGGCGCCAGCAGGTTGGTCTGCCCCATCACCAGCGGCGTGCCCAGGTCGTCGAACACCTTGACGAACACCAGCGAGGCCCCGGCCACGAAACCCGGCAGGGCCAGCGGGAAGATCACGCGCCAGAACAATCGCCAGCCGCGGCAGCCCAGGTTCAGCGCCGCCTCCTCCATCGCGCCGTCGATGTTGCGCAGCGCCACCGTCAGGTTCATCAGGATGAAGGGGAAGTAGTGGATCGCCTCCACGAAGATCAGCCCCGTGAGCCCCTCCATGATGGGCAGCGTGAAGCCGAAGGCGTCATTGAGCAGCAGATTGACGGTGCCCGAGCGGCCGAAGATCAGCTGCAAGGCCACCGCGCCGACGAAGGGCGGCATGATCAGCGGCAGCACCCCGAGCGTCTGGATGACGATGGCGCCGCGGAAGCGAAAGCGCACCGTGAAGTAGGCCAGCGGCACTGCGATCAGCGCGGCGAACAGCGCCGACATCAGCGCCACGAACAGGCTGTTGAAGAAGGCCTCGCGCATCAAGCCCTGGCCGAAGAAGGCCGCGAAGTGCCCCACGGTCGGGCTGCCGTCGGCCTCGACGAAGGCGGCGTAGAACACCCGCGCCACGGGCAGCACCAGGAACACCAGCAGAAGAGCGGCCACGGCCGCGGCGGCCAGCCAGGTGCCGGGACGGATGCGCGTGCGGGTGCGGGTGCCGGCCGCGGCGCCGGGGCCGGCTCCAGCGCCGAGGCTCGTGCTCACCCGGGCCTTACCTCAGCATCCCCATCGCCTGCTCGGCCAGCGCCTTGGCACGGGCGTAGTTCTCCTTGGCCGTGCTGTTCCAGCGGTCTTCCAGGCCGGTGACCTGCTTGTTGACGGCCGCGTCCTTCTTGTTGGCGGCAAACAGTGAGAGGAAGTCCTTGTCGCCGGCCATGCGCGGGCCCACGGCGGGGGAGTAGGCGGTGTCGCGGGCCTGCTTGAGCAACGCGGCGGCCTGCGCATTCGGCTTCTTGGCCAGGGCGGCTTCGGCCTCGTGGATGGCCTTGGTGGCGGCCTGCAGGTCCTTCAGGCGGAAGGTGATGGTCTGGTCGAACATCGCCGACACCACGTTGTAGCGCGCCTCCGACAGGTCGGAGTCGAACTGCACCTTGGCCCGCTTGGCGATCTCGAAGGGGTTGGGGTAGCCCGCGGGGGCCTTGCCGCCCATCTGTTCCGGCGGCAGGATGGGCAGGCGCGAGATCTTCGGGTCGTACAGCAGCTGCTGGCCTTCGAGTGACACCGTGTAGGCGATGAACTTGCGCGCCTCGGCGGCGTTCTTGCCGCCCGTGACCAGCGCGATGTTGGCCGGCACCACGGCGGTGACGTCGGGGTAGTGGAACTCCACCGGGAAGCCCGAGTACTTGCCCGCCAGCCCGAAGAAGTCGATCACCAGGCCGATGCCGAACTGCCCGCTGTTCACGCCGTCGGGCACGCCGAAGCTGCGCTCGGTGATGGCCGCGCAATTGCCGGCGATCTGCAGCATCTGCGCCCAGCCCTTGTCCCAGCCTTCGCCTTGCAGGATGGTCTCCACCGTGAGGTGCGTGGTGCCCGAGCGCGAGGGAGAACTCATCGCCAGGTGCCCGAAGTACACGGGCTTGAGCAGGTCGGCCCACTGCCGTGCGGGCGGCAGCTTGTTGGCTGCCATGTAGCGGGTGTTGGACATCAGCCCGTAGCCGGCCAGCGCCTGCCCCAGATAAAGGCCCTGCGGGTTGTTGATGGGGTAGTTGCCCACCTTGGCCGGAGCGGCCTTGTTGGCCAGATCGGCGATGTTCTCGAGCTGCTTGAGCCCCGCCATCACCTCGAAGGCATCGGGCGCCGAGGCCCAGAACACGTCGGGCTTCTGTCCGGCCGGCAGCTCACGGATGTAGGCCATGCCCTGCACCGTGTTCTTGTTCAGGATCTCGATCTTGATGCTGGGGTTGGCCTTCTCGAAGGCGCTCTTGTAGGCCTGCGTCAGCTCCTTGGGAAAGGAGGTCACCACGGTCACGGTGCCGGCCCCGGCAGCCCAGGCAGCCAGACTCAAGGCGCCGGCCAGACCTGCGGCACGGGCGATACGGCCGACGCGGCCGCATCGGACCCTGCGGGCGGTGCGGGAACCATGGGGGGCCGGGCGGTTCAGGACCGGGCGCAGCGGAGAGCTTGAGGTCTTCATGGGAGGCAGGGCTCGCGTAGGTCGACGAAGCGCTCACCATACCCTGCTGCAGGGGCTGCAGGCATCGGGATTTCCAACGGGGCCGGCCTACACTGAGCGCGCATGCTGCACCGCGCGATCGTCCTGGCCGCCGGTCGGGGCGAGCGGATGCGCCCCCTGACCGACCACACCCCCAAGCCGCTGCTGCAGGTGCAGGGCCAGACCCTGATCGCCTGGCACCTGGCCGCCCTGGCCCGCGCTGGGGTGCGCGACGTGGTGGTCAACACCGCATGGCTGGAGGAGCAGTTCCCTGCCGCCCTGGGCGACGGCTCACGCTGGGGCCTGCGGCTGCACTGGTCACAGGAAGGGCGCGACCATGGCGGCGCGCTGGAGACCGCCGGCGGCATTGCCACCGCGCTACATCGCCTGGGCGAGGTGTTCTGGGTGGTGTCGGGCGACGTCTTCCTGCCCGGCTTCACCTTCGACGCCGGGCCGGCGCAGGCGGTGCTGGACGGCTCTCACCTGGCCCACCTGTGGATGGTGCCCAACGCACCGCATCACCCCAAGGGCGACTTCCATCTGGGCGCGGACTCGCTGCTGCGCTCGCAAGTCGTGGAGGGTGGCTCGGGCGTTGAGGCTGCCGGCCCCCGCCTGACCTGGGCCAGCGTGGGCGTCTTTCGCCGCGAGATGTTCGCCGCGGTCAAGCCTGGCCAGCGCATGGCCTTGCGGCCGCTGCTGGAGCAGGCCATCGCCGAGCGTCGCCTGTCGGGCACGCGCTGGCCAGGGGCCTGGACCGACGTGGGCACCCCCGAGCGCCTGCAAGCCCTGAACAACGCGGCGCCGCCGATATCGCCTGCGCCGCCCCCGCCGCCCGCAGCCTGAGACCCCTTCAGTTCGCCAGCGGCGAGGTCAGTGCCTCGATGCGGGCCACCGTGGCCTCGTCCAGTTTGGGCAGGAGTTCCAGCGCACGCAGGTTGTCGCGCAGCTGCCCGGTGTGCGAAGCGCCCAGGATGACGCTGCTCACGCGCGGATTGCGCACCGCCCAGGCAATGGCCAGCTGGGCGGTGGTGGCCCCGAGTTCCGCCGCGACCACGCCGAGTTCAGCCACGGCAGCATTGCGGCGGGCATCGGTCAGGCCCTCGCGCAGGAAGCCGTAGTTCTCCACCGTGGCGCGGCTGCCTTCGGGGATGCCGTCGCGGTACTTGCCGGTCAGCAGGCCCGAGGCCAGCGGGCTCCACGTGGTCAGGCCCAGGCCGATGTCGTCGTACAGCCGCGCGTACTCCTGCTCGACCCGCTTGCGGTGGAACAGGTGGTACTGAGGCTGCTCGACCACCGGCTTGTGCAGGTGGTGGCGCTCGGCGATGTCCCAGGCCGCGCGGATGTCGGCGGCGCTCCACTCGCTGGTGCCCCAGTACAGTGCCTTGCCCTGGGTGATCATGTCGCTCATCGCGCGCACCGTCTCCTCGATGGGCGTGTGCGGGTCGGGGCGGTGGCAGTAGACCAGGTCCACGTGCTCCAGGCCGAAGCGCCTGAGCGAGCCGTCGATGGCCTGCATCAGGTACTTGCGGTTGAGGGTGTCCTTGCGGTTGACCGCCTCGCCGGTGCGGTCCAGGCCCCAGAAGAACTTGGTCGAGACGAGGTAGTTCAGCCGCGGCCAGCCCAGGCGCTTGAGCGCCTGGCCCATGATCTCCTCGCTGCGCCCCCCGGCGTAGCCCTCGGCGTTGTCGAAGAAGTTGACGCCGCCATCGAAGGCGGCGGCCATCATCTCGACGGCGGCGTCCGACCCCACCTGGTTGTGGTACGTGACCCAGGAGCCGAGCGACAGGGCACTCAGTCGCACTCCGGCGTGGCCGAGGCGGCGGTACAGCATGGGGGGAGGTCCTCTCTTGAGTGGTGCGGGCAGGCCGCGCAAAGGTGACTGCGACAGGGGGGCTGCACGCGGCAGCGCCTAGGGTAACGGAGTCGCCCGGCGGGCCGCGTCGCCCGGCCGCGGCAACGTGCGCCTTGCTGGGGTATCGTCCACGGAGCACACCGCTGCATCGATGACCCTCTCGAACGCCCCTCATCCCCACTCCACCCGCCCGGGAAGCGAGGCCACGCCGTCAACCACCGCTCAGCTGGCGCATCTGGCCATCGTCGGCGCCGGCCCGGTGGGCCTGGCGCTTGCCCTGCACGCGGCCCTGGCCCTGCCCCGCTGGCGCGTGACGCTGTTCGATGCCCGGCCGGCTGACCGCGACGTGTCCACAGACCCGCGCACCCTAGCCCTGTCGCTGGGCAGCGTGCAGTGGCTGCAACGCCTGGGCGCCTGGCCGGCCGAGGCGGCCGAGCCCATCACCACCGTGCACGTGTCGCAGGCGCCGCCCTCCTGGGAGGGTGCCGGCACGGTGCGCCTCACGGCCGAGGACGCGGGCGTGCCGATGGTCGGTGCGGTGATCGCCTATGGGCCCCTGGTCGCGGCCCTGCAGCAGGCCTGGGAGGCGGCGGTGGCCGGCGGCGGGCCCCGCCTGGGCAGCCGCTTCGGCAGCCCGGTGGCGCAGATCAAGCCGCAGCCCGGCGGGGTGGAGATCGACGCCGGCGTGGCCGAGACATTCGACCTGGCGGTGGTGGCAGAAGGCGGGGTGTTCGCCGATCAGGCCCGCAAGGCCGTCACCCACGACTACCGGCAGACCGCCTGGGTGGGCACGGCCGACCTGGCCGGCGCCGCACCCGGCACCGCCATCGAGCGCTTCACCCGCCACGGCCCGGTGGCGCTGCTGCCCCTGCGGCGCACGGCGGCCGCCTCCGGTGCCGCCCCTGCGCGTGCCGCCCTGGTGTGGTGCACGCCGACGGACGACGACCCGGTGCCGGCGCTGGACGCCGCGCAGCGTGTGGCCGTGCTCAACACCCTGCTGCCCGAGACGGCCGGCCGCGTGACCGCGCTGTCGCCGCTGAAGTCCTTCGCGCTCGGGCTGAACGCCGAGCGCACGCTGGTGGAGGGCCGCCAGGTGCGCATCGGCAACGCGGCGCAGACGCTCCACCCCGTCGCCGGGCAGGGCCTGAACCTGGGGCTGCGCGACGCCACCGCCCTGGTGGAAGCCTTGCGCTTCGAGGCGGACATCGACGCCGCGCTGCGCCGCGTGGAGTGGCAGCGTGCCCCTGACCGCTGGAGCATGATCGCCACCACCGACTTCCTGGCGCGCAGCTTCACCTGGCGCTGGCCGGGGGTGGCCGCACTGCGCGGCATGGCGCTGGGTGCGCTGCAGCAGGCCACGCCGCTGAAGCGGGCGCTGGCACGGCAGATGATGTTCGGCCGGCGCTGAGGCGAAGGGCAGGCGCTCAGCCGCTCAGGCGCCCCGGCCGCGAGGCCGCGCGGTCTGCGCGGGCCTTCAGAACCCGCGCACCCAGCGCGCCGACAGCAGCAGGGTGCGCCCGGGGGCGGGCTCGAAGAAGCGCGAGTTCCCCTCGTTGACGATGACGCTGCCGGCCACCCGGCGGTCGGCCAGGTTATCCACCCGTGCGAGCAGCTCCAGCCGTCCCTCGCCCGCGGGCATCGAGTGCATGACACGGGCCGACAGCAGCCCGAAGCCGCCGGCAAAGTCGTTGTTCAGGTCGTTTACCGGCTGGCGGCCTTGGCCGCGCGCCTCCAGCGCCAGGTCCCAGCCGGCGCGCGGCGTCCAGGCGAGCTCGGCGTAGGCGCTTCGGTCCAGCGTGCCGGCGATGCGATTGCCCGGGGCCACCGGCAGCGTCGGTGTGGCGCAGGGCACGGCCGCGCACACCGCGAAGCCGTCGACATAGGTGGCGTCCAGCCAGGTGGCGGCCAGTTGCGCCCGCCACGCCGGCGACAAGCGCCAGCGCAGATCGAGCTCCAGGCCCCGGCGCTGCGTGCGGCCCACATTGCGGAAGGTCTGCCGCCCGCCCTGGTTGGTGGCCACGCCGATCTCGTCCTCGGCGCGCGCGTCGAAAACGGCCGCGTCCACCGACAGCCCCGCCGCGCCGCGCCATTTCGCGCCGAGCTCCCACTGACGGCTGGTCTGGGGCCTGAGCGTCAGGTTGAAACCACCCAACCCATCGGGCCGGTAGGCCAGTTCGCCAAAGGTCGGCGACTCGAACCCGCGCGCGGCACTCAGGTAGACCTGCAGGTCGTCGCGCAGCCGCCACTGCAGCGCGGCTACCGGGTTGGTGTAGCCGTAGCTCACGCTGCCGGAGTCGTCGCCGTTGGCGCCGACGATGTAGCGGTCTTCGCTGCGAAAGCGCACCTGGCCGTCGCGCACGCCCAGGGTGGCCGTCCACCGGGGCGCCAGGTCCAGCTCGGCCTGCGCGTAGGTGTCGCGGCTGTCCACGCGGTTGCGCTCGTCGCGTCTGAGTCGCCCGGTCACGCCCAGCAACTGCGAAGCGCCGCTGCCGATGAAGTTCTCGTAGCCGCGGCGGTCCTCGTCGCTGGCCTCCTGCGACAGCCCGGCCACCAGCTGCAACGCACGCTCGCCCGGCAGCGCGAAGCGCCACACCGCACGCGCATCCACACCGCGGTAGCCCCGGTCGAAGTCGATCACGCCGCCCGGCTGGCGCACGCTGCTGGTCTGTGCGGCTACCGTGATGGCCTGCCACTGCGTGACGGCGCGGCGGCCAGTGAAGGCGGCCAGCTGGGTCTCCTTCAGCGGCCCATCGCCTTCGAAGCGGTGGCGCCAGTTCACGCCAGCCTGGGTCTGGGCGGTGTTCTTGCGCGTGTTGAAGCCGGGCAGGCCGGGCGCGGCCTGGGGCAGCGCCACCGAGGTCGTCTGGTCGGGGTTCTGCGCGAACTGCGCCCGCGTCAGGCCCAAGGGGTCCAGCGCCGGCTGGTCCAGGGTGTTCAGGACGATGACCACGCGGTCGCGCGGGCCGTCCCAGCCAAGGCGCACATTGGCCAGGGTGCGTTCGGCCGAGGCCTGCGGGCGGAAACCGTCCACCGAGAACTGGCCGGCCTGCGCGCGCAGGTTCCAGCCGCCGCCCAGAGGGGCATCAACGCCCAGACGCACCTGCATGAGGCCGTCGCTGCCCAGGTCGGCGTCCAACCCCACGCGGCGTTCGGTCGCGGCGCGGCCCACCAGGGTGATCACGCCGCCGGAGCTGCTGCCGTACAGCGCGGTGAACGGTCCGCGCAGCACCTCCACGCGCTGCGCGCCGGCCAGGTCGAAGTGCGAGACCTGGCCCTGCCCGTCGGGCCCGCTGGCGGGGATGCCGTCGGCGTACAGGCGCATGCCTCGCACGCCGAAGCTGGCGCGCGCGCCGAAGCCGCGCGAGCTGATCTGCAGGTCCTGCGCGTAGTTGCTGCGGTTGGCCACCACCAGGCCGGGCACGCGCGACAGGGCCTCGGACAGGTTGACCATGGCGCCGGCAGCGCGCA
>Ga0315902_10004631_pt1 | contig 19753 bp, 18 predicted proteins | sample LakEriMetagenome_9_FD_203523 | JGI IMG/M metagenome (GOLD analysis project Ga0315902, IMG submission 203523) | Freshwater fungal communities from buoy surface, Lake Erie, Ohio, United States - Buoy 12 MA117 | ecosystem: Environmental > Aquatic > Freshwater > Lake > Lake biofilm | place: USA... | reverse complement strand
AATGAAAAAGATGTTAAAGGAGCACTTATCGAACTACAAAAATTAAAAGATATCGGATTTTATAGTTCGGATATTATTTTAGCGATGATTAATGTTTTGAAAAATATGAAGATAGAAAAATTAAATGATCAAAATAAGATTAGATACATAGAAGAAATCGGTCGAAGTTATCTGATTATATCAAAAGGGTTTGATACAGAATTACAATTAACTGGAACTATATGTAAATTATGTATATAATTATAATAATAATTATTATTATAATTATGAAGATCATATCTAATTATAAGGAAATTATTGATTTAGTCCATGGAACTATTAAATTGTCAGATATAGCAACTAAAATCATAGATACTCCCTATTTTCAAAGGTTAAGATATATCAAACAGTTAGGAGTATGTTATCTAGTATATCCTAATGCAATCCATACTCGTTTTGAACATTCTATTGGAACATATTATTTGGCGGGAAGATTATTAAACAGTATCAAAAAAAATAGTGATAATATCTCTCTGTCTCATGATCTAGTAATCCCTGAACTAGATAATTATTATATGAGGACATACCGTGATCGAGTTCATATAAAACTTGATGATTATGTATGTGAATTGATTAAAATAGCTGCACTCTGTCATGATATCGGCCATGGTCCATTTAGTCATATGTTTGATGATATCTTTATAAATAATTATAAAAAAATACATTCAAAACATGAAGTAAGATCTGGTTTAATATTAGAGTATATTATTAATAGTGATGAACATTTATCAAATATTATAAAAGATCCAGAGATTACATTTATGAAAAATTTGATCGATCCTCAAAAACATCATACTAGTTTTATCTATCAGATAGTATCTAATATTGTTACACAGATAGATGTTGATAAATTAGACTACATTAGTCGAGATATTAAAATGTTAGGACTTAATATTAAATTTGATCCTTACAAATTTGTTGATGATATTAAAGTATTCAATAATTTTATCTGTTATCCAGAAGATATGAAAGATAATATTATAGAACTTTTTAAGATTAGATATAGATTGAATAAACAGATATACTCTGACAAAATAGTAACAGTATTCAAACATATGATGAAAGATATAATGATTAATATGGATCCTATATTAAATATTCATGAATCTATTAAAAATTTTGATCATTTTATTAAAATGACCGATAATTATGTCATATCATGTCTACTATATATCAACAGTAGTAAGTTAATAATAAAAGAATTACTCAGTCCTAATATTAGTAGAGCATATACTTTATGGGATAATATAAATAATCGAAAAATATACAAATTCATAAACACTATATATACTCATGAACAGTTATCTCCGACTATAGATAGAAGATTAGAATTAGCACATATTAAATCTGATAACATAATAATAGATATATCACGTGTATCTTTTTTTGGTAATATCAAGTATAATATCAATCCGAAGGACAATATATATTTATTTGATAATAAAGATAGAATAAAAAAAGCAGAATTTGATGATAGTTTAGATACAAATGAGTATATATATACGATAATATCTAAGAATAATCATGATCATCATACGAACGATAAAATATTTGATCTAACTGATAAAATTCAATAATAATTAGATTATGTGTGGTTATAATAATATAAAAATATCTTAGTTAGTTTATGGATTTTCATACTTTAGTAAAAAAATACGATATTAAATTTACAGGTATATTACATGTAGGCGCACATGTCTGCGAGGAGATCTATAGATATGAACATTATTTAACTCGAGACAAGATCTTATGGGTAGAAGCCATACCAGAAAAAGTAGAACATGTTAAGAATATATATCCCGGAATATTGATTGAACAGGCAGTAATATCTGATAAAGTAGAACAAGTTAAATTTAATATTACTAACAATGCACAGAGTTCTTCTATTTTGAATCTAGGGTTACACAAGACTTATTATCCACATATTGAATATATTGATTCTTTTCAAACAATGTCGACTACACTAGATTTAATATTAGATAAACATCCTAATATTAATGTTAATTTTTTGAATCTAGATCTACAAGGAGTTGAATTAAGGGCTCTAGTTGGATTAGGTGATTATTTAAAAAATATAGATTACTTAATAACAGAAGTAAATGATGATTATGTTTATGAAGGATGTTGTTTAGTAACTGAATTAGATGAGTTTTTAAAAGCTTATGATTTATATAGAGTGGAGACAGAGATGACTGAACATCACTGGGGCGATAGTTTTTATATCAAACAAAAAAAAACATAAGATAAAAAATCATAATTATAATAATAATTATAATTATGTTAGGTATTGGAATAGATTTAGGAACATCATATTCAAGTATTAGTGTATATTATAACGGAAAAGTAGAGACAGTGTTAAATATAGAATCTGGAAGTTTTATCACTCCATCTGTAATTTATATTGAAGATAAAGACAGTATAATAGTAGGAGAAGAAGCTAAAACAAACCTAGAATATAATTATTATACAGATAATACTATATACGAGATTAAAAGATTAATCGGAAGGAAATACTCTGATCCTAAAGTGCAAAATTACAAAAAAAAATTTACTTATACGATCACATCAGATGATCAAGATAATATCTTAATCAAGATACAAGATAGACTATTAACACCTGAACAATTATCTAGTTATATACTTCTTAAGATGAAACAGATAGCACAGGAATATCTAAATCAACCGATCGATCATGCAGTAATAACAGTGCCGGCATATTTTAATAATAGTCAGAGACTAGCTACAAAAAAAGCAGGAGAACTCGCCGGATTACAAGTAAATAGAATAATCAATGAACCTACAGCAGCCGCAATTGCTTATCATCAAGATTTAACAGAGAATAAAACTATATTAGTATATGATTTAGGAGGAGGCACTCTAGATTTATCAATATTAGTGATGAATAAAGATATAGTAGAAGTAGTAGCTACAGATGGAGATATTAATTTAGGAGGATCGGATATGACAAACTTGATATTTATCTATTTATTGAAAGATTTTAAGATAAAAAATCCGAATATTAATACTCAAGAACTTATAAACAATAAAAAGATAAGATTAAAATTAAAAAGGGAATGTGAAAGAGTAAAAAAATTACTGTCTAATAGTAATATTCATGAAGCGGAGATCTGTATAGATTGTTTATATGGTGATATAGATTATACCTACAGATTAACTAGAGTTAAACTAGATGAGATATGTGAAAAATTTTATGATGATTGTATGAAACCGGTTTATACTATATTGGAAGAATCTAACTTACAAAAATCAGATATAGATGAAATAATATTAGTAGGAGGAGCGACTAGAGTGATCAAGATAAAAAAATTGTTAGAAAATTATTTTAATAAACCGGTAAGATCGGATATAAATCCAGATTTAATAGTATCACAAGGAGCAGCTATACAATCTGCACTATTACAAAAAGATATTAAAGATATCAGGGAACTAGTTTTATTGGATGTTACTCAAATTAGTGTTGGAGTAGAAAATCATGATGGCAATATGATCGTTATAATAGAGAAGAATACAGTAATACCATGCACTAGAGAGATGATATTTAGCACAGTTACAGATAATCAGCCGAATGTAATTATAAAAATATATGAAGGAGAGAAAAAATACACAAAGGATAATAACTTATTAGGAGTGTTTGAATTAAGTAACCTAACTCCGATGTTAAAGAACGAACTGAAGATAGTTGTTACTTTTCATATCGATAATAATAATATTTTAACAGTAACAGCGGCCGAAGAAAATAATAATAAAAATAATAATAAAATTATAATAGTTAATAAATTATAGATGTATTTTCAACAGTTAGTCATCTCGGCGGTAGTATTTGGAATATTGGCGTGTTTAATGTATGATAAACAAGAACAAGAGAAAAATATAAGAAAAGAAGAAATTATGAAAACTGAATTCGATAATATAATTAACTCAAAGATTGCAAAAGACGATAATAAAGCAGTTCTAATAACTTTTTGTATGATCTCTTTTGGATTATTTTATACTTATTATTTTTGTATGTCAGATAAACCTAATACAAATATAAACAATTGATTATTAATTATGATTTATAATCAATTATGGAAGATAAATTATCAGGAGAAGTTTTATTATTATCGCACAATGGACTTGGTGATAATATAACAATGATAGGAGCATTAAACTATCTATTGACTTGTTATGATAAAGTATATTTTATCTGTAAAGATCATAATGAAAAAAATTTAAAATTACTATTAGATGATAGAATTATATTACAACCGTTTAATAGTTCTAATGAATTAGTTGATGTCTATAAAATTGTATTAGAAACACCACCGGAAAGAGATATTTTAATATCAGGTGATTTTTATACTAGATTTACAAAATTATCAACTAGGATTACAAATCAGAAATTAATATCCAGAGTTAAATCAGATAATAATTATACTATCAAATATGAATTTATTAGAAAATTTTATCATGTAATTAATCTGGATTTAACAGTATATTATGATTATTTTAAAATACCTAGTAATCAAGATACAGAGTATTATTATAATCTTGTAAAAAATTACAAGATAATATTTATGCATACTAGAGCGAGCAATAGTAAGATAAAATTACAAGATGTAATTGACAAATACAAATATAACAAAGATTACATAATAATTTGTTCTAACAAAAATATTTACAAAAATTATGATGATAAATATGAATTAGCGGATAAATTAGTATATCTACCGATATATCATTATATAGATATAATCAAAAATGCAGAAGAGATACATGTAATTGATTCATGTTTTACTTGTATAGTTTATCCGATGTATTATGCGAATAACAAACAACTAAATGCATGTTTGGTTAAGATATATGATAGACCGGAGAACAAAAATACTATAAATACAAATACAGTAAATACAGTAAATAAGAGGAATATATTTTATCTACAACAATATGATAAATCTTTAGATTATGAGATTACTTATTTAATTAAGAATGATTATGGTTGTTATATAAATAATACCAGAAAATATGATAATTATCTTAATATTAAGCCAGAATATATTATTCATTTGAACAAGATAAAAGACGATAATATTGATCAGAAAAGTATGAAAATTTTGAATAAATGTTTTACTAGTATTTTTGTTGATTTAACTGTATCAGAAAAAATATTTAATCAGATAGTTAAAGATTTTGATGGATTTATTTATTTTAAGATAAATTCATGTGATATATTGAATCAATTATCAAGATATAAAATACACAATAGGACATATTTTATATTTTCAAATAAAAAATTGTATGAACATGAAAATGAGATATCTAATAATTATTTTGTTAATATATCTCTAGTCTATAAGATAGGAATTACAAATAATCTGTATTTTACATTATCAGATAAATATAAATATACGAAAAAAAAGAAGATAGGATCTCCTTATAGAGATAATGAATTTTTAAAATATTTTGATAATTATGAACATGATAAGTTTAGTATAGATAAATTATCAGAATACAGTTGTATCTATTATAACAACAACAATATATATACGATTGATTTTTTTATCTTAGAGGCTATAGTGATGAATATCCCGATTATTTTTCATGCGGATTCATATTTAATTAACATACTACCGAATAGTCCTGGATTATCTAAAAATATACTAGATGCTCGAAACACAATAGATCGGATTATATCTGGTGATTGTAAAATAATTGATCTAATACTTGAAGAACAAAAAAAGATCATACCAGTTTTATTGGATGATAAACTTAGCGTAAATTTAAAATAATTTAATTATTAATAATAATTAATAATTATGTTTAGACACCCGGCATCAATATCAATTGAACATGGATATGTTGAAATAGACATACCAAATAATAGAGTTGTTCATACTACTAATAATAAAATCATCGATGATATTTTAAATACTGATTTTTTTAAAAATGGATGTGGTAAATATTGGATTAATACAAAAAAGATTGGAGATAATAAATATGAAGCAGAATATATCAATCATATAATAAGATATCCTGAATTTACTCCCGAACAGTTTTTGGAGAGTCTTTATTTTTTACATGATGTATGTGTATATTGTAGAGATAATGGATATTTTATCAGGACACATTTATGGAATGTAGTCTATTATAGAGGAAGACCATTGATTATAGATATTAGGGATTTTGAACATTTATATCATCAAAATTGGATAAATATATTTAGGAATCATTTTAAAAAGAGAGATGAACTAGATGGACATTGTCCGGTTGATGTAAATCTATTTATCAGTAATTATGATGAAGTGTTAAGAGCATGGGATAAATGTTCAAATGCGCTCGGATGTATATTAGAAGTTCTAGATGTTATTAAATTAGTAGAAAGAAAAAAGGAGGTTTGGAGTAATTATCATCACGATCGGACTAATTTTTTATATAATAATAATAATTTATTGGAAAACATTAAGAATTATGGGGGTGGATCTGGAGATAATAGAAAATCTAAAAACTTGTTAGATGAGATAAATATAATTAATCCTAAAACAGTAATTGAAGTTGGTTGTAATAACGGATTGTATTGTTTTGGCACATCTCTATTAAATAATAATATATCAGTGTTAGGAGTAGATTATGATTTAGAAGCTATTAATACTGCTAATAATATCAATAAAAAATTAAATCTGATTTGTATATTCATTAGAGTTGATCTATTAGATTTAGATAAGTTAAATGTAAAATATGGATTAAATGGTTCATATGGTAGTCTGTTAGATAGATCTAGATCTGAATTATTAATCGCTCCTTCTATCATACATCATCTTTTTAATGCATCTAAATCATTGGATAAAATAATAGATATATTTGATAAACTGGCTAGTAAAAATATGATCATTGAACATATAGATGGATATTATGGAGGGGTAAATGATTTGATATATGTTTTAAATAAATATAAATGGAATATAGATAAGATGATCAGTTCATCGCCAGAACCTAGGTTATATCTAATCTGTAGCAAGAAGAAAGATTTATTATTATAATTATTATTTTATCAAATAATAATTATATGCAAGAATATAATAAATACAAGAAAAGATATTTATTAGAAAAGAGGAAAATGTTATCTGGAGGTGGTGGTGGTTTATTTTTGGAATGTTACGAGTTTAATTTTTTAGTTGATGATATAGGAAATTATTTAAACTATGTTTCTCGCAATCCATTTATATTGTATATAGATAAGATTGAAAAATCTAAAGGATTTTTTGATCCATTATTTATACAATATAAATTTATAAATAATATCACAAATGCATGTGATATAAATATTGATAATAAGTACCAGAATGTACTATATATAAATTATCATTTAATTATGATCAATATAAAAAATGACCTAAATGAAATTGCATCAAATATATTATGGTTACCAGAAGTTTTTTTTAATAATATAGAAAATGGAAGTACAACATACTCAAAATTTTTACAGAATGCTAACTGCCAAGAATTACTGAAATCAAAAGCATTAAATATGAGCAAATATAGTTATAATGAACTAAGTCAAATGTCTCGAAAAGAGCAAGTTAGACCAAATCCTTTAACTCATGTAGAATATAATAATATTTTTAATAGTTTTTCTAATATAATAATAGAACAATATAATAAATTGTTTAATCAAAACTTTTCATTCAAAGATGAATTAATAAACGATAAAACTGATGATATACGCTATCAAGAATATATACAAAATTATAAAGAATTTATTTACATCAGAAAAATAAAATTAGAAGAAGATAGTATAATATGTAATATAGGAGATATACATGCATCTGCTCATTCTTTAGTTAGAAATTTATTAAGATTAAATCAATTAGGATATATTAATGACGAACTATATTTTCATAATAAATTCTACATGATTTTTACTGGAGATCTGATAGATAGAGGTTTTTATAGTCCGGAAGTAATGTATATAGTAATGAGATTATATATTAAAAATCCAAACAAAATACTAATAGTAAGAGGAAATCATGAAGATTATGAAACAACATTAGATTATGGTTTTGATCATGAAATGCCATACAAGTATAGTCGATCATTGTTTTTAAAGATGTGTTTTTTATTTTATTTAATGCCATCAGCCGTTTTTATTAGTTTAGGTGATTATAAATGGATACAATACTCTCATGGTGGTTTTCATATAGATGGAAGTTCTATTTTACAAAAAGAGTATGATGTAATCCATCAAAATTATAATGATTTAATAGCAGTAAAAAATAGTAAACCAGATTCTGGATTATTAGTTGTTGATAAAGATAAAAAAACAGCATATCCTGAAAAATCAGAAGCTGAAAAAAAAATATTCGAGGCAGACAAACAAAAAAAAATAACACAATTAACAACAATATTTGATATACAATTATATACAAATAATTTATATAACAAAAAATATTTTGATTATAATAAGTTATTATCAACACCTGTAAATAATTTACTGTCTGGAGATTATAATGTTTACAGTTATCATCATAAAGAAAATCAATTTTTATGGAATGATTTTATATGTGATAAACCTAATTACAATCCAGATGGAACTAAAAAGAAAAATACAGAATATTGTATTTATTTTAAATCAACAAGAGGTGATATAATAACAGAATTAAAATATATAACAGCAATATGCGCTAGGTTATATATGAAAAAATTTGGAATTATTGCGATAATAAGAGGTCATCAGGATAAACTAAAAAGTACTAAATTAATAATGCATAATACTAAAACTGGTGACAATTATTGCACAGAACCATCATCAATTATAGAAATTATGGATAATAGAAAAAGAATAGTAGATCAAAAGAAAGAAAAAGATGAAAATTATGAAGGATATAAATTATTTGATAAATATAAAAAACCAAACGGATCTAATGAGTATTATAATTTTAAATTACCTATTTACAGTCAAATACCCGATTTTAATGATACAGATGATATATATAATTTAGTACCCCCTGTTTATACTTTTACTACCGCAGTTACTAGTAGATTTGTTGATAAGGACGGATTTGGAATATTAAAAATAGATCGAGATCTATCTAAGCTACAACCACAATATCAAAAATCTAGTTATTCTTATTCATCTGGTCCATCAAATCCTAATCCATATCAATATCAATATCAACAACCAGATTCATCTTCTAGGCAATCAGAACAATATTATTCACAATCCAGTTCATCAGGACAATATCCACAATATCAACAATATCAACAATATCCATATTCACATTCTAGTCAGTCAGATCAATCTTATTCGCGATATAATCCATCTAGTCAATATCAACAATATGATTCATCTGGTCAATCTGGACAATATCAACAACAACAATATCAACAACAATATCCACAACAATATCAACAACAATATCCACAACAATATCAACAACAACAATATTATCAACAATCTGGTCCATCAAATTTAGGACAACATCAATATAACTAAATATAACAAACAAAAATCGTGTAAATTTATTATATAATATATTATATAATAAATATCTAAAATCATGATAATACAAGCCATAAGCCTTAAAGGTCATCGAGATCAAAATGAAGATAAACATGATATAATAACGAACATCAAAGGAACTAATCAAAAAATAAAGGATATTAATTTTTTTGCGGTTTATGATGGTCATGGTGGCAAAGATGTATCTGCATTTCTCAAAGATAATCTAAGTAAATATTTTTTATCTTTATCTTGTTCATATCCGTTAAAAAAACAAGATGTTTATAACATATATGATACTATACAAAAAAAGATATCGATACAACCTTATTCAGCATATACTGGTTCGACGGCTCTAGTAGCGATTATGTTTAAACAACAAGATGATACATATCTTAACATATTGAACACAGGAGATTGTCGTTGTATAATATGTCGAGATAATTTCGCACTCCCATTAACTAAAGATCATAAACCACACTGGCCAGAAGAAAATCGCCGAATAATTAAGACAGGTGGAAAAATAGTATTTGATGGATTTGATTTTAGAATAAAAGATTTATCGGTATCAAGAGCATTTGGAGATACTGATGCTACTCCTTTTGTAAGTCATCGTCCGGATATCTTTAGATACAAAATAGAAAAATCAGATAAATTTATAGTACTAGCGTGTGATGGTTTATGGGATGTTTTATCAAATGATGAAGTTGTTAATTTTATATTAATTACTAGTTATGATCAATCTTTAACTAAAAGAATTGTTGATAACAATGTTAATGTTGCAAAAAAACTTGCGGAATATGCATTAACAAAAGGATCTACAGATAACATATCAGTTATTATCGCATTTTTTTATTAAACTATTATAATTTTCATAATCGTCTGGTTTAGTTTTATCAGATAATTTTAAAGGTACCCATTTATTCTTTAGTGATTTACACTCCATTATTATATTATTATTACTACTAGTATATTCTCTGCACATCTTACTTATCGCACACGATGGTATATGTGCGATATCTATCTTCTTATATTTAACATATTTTTTACCGTCTTTATTGAATATCTCCGATAAAGACAGTTCATAAACATCAACTGTATCTGTTTTCTTGAATCTAAAATTTAATACTATATCATCCGGGATATTATTAGACATCTCTAGATTAGTTTCTTGTTTTATATCTTTTGCACTATTACTAAACAGATAAATTAACTTGATCCCCGATATTTCTGGATTAAAACATACTCCCTTGATATAATTAGTATATTTTGCATTTGGTATAATATTATAGATTAATCCTCTAATATTATTTATATCGTAAATCGGATTTACTACTAATTCAATGTTATTATCTGTGTTTTGATTTATCTTTTGAATCGTTAAAAACTTATCTATATTTATTAATTTATACTTAATCTTATCATGTATCGAACTATCTCCTCTAAATACATACATATCATTTATTATAAAAGTTTTATTAGATGATAATACAATACCATCCAGGATAGTCCCCTTATAAATAGACTCTGGCATTGATATTCTTGCAGGTGTAAAAGTTATATCATCTATCTTCAAGTTTTCTTTATTATATGTTAGAGTTTTTTTATCTAACAATACAGAATAATATTTATCTTGAATCTTTAAAAATACTAATAAACAGTTTAATCCATAATAATTAGATGATATATTATAATTTACTTTTTCTAAATGTTTTAAATCATCAGTATATTCTAATAGTCGAAATTTATACTTTTGTAAATCTATCTTAGTATAAATATATTCGATGATATTTGATTTAATATACCGATTCATGTTTGTATATTAAATATATTAATCATCTGTAGTTATATATATTTTTTATCAATTTTTTTTTGTAATTCCATATAGAATATCTAAATCCATCTGATGTGGTGCATTTATATCCATATCCAGTTTATCATAATATTGAGTATCAATCGCATAGTTATAGTCATTATTGTATAATGAATAACTATTGTTGGCCTCATTATATATATCTTGAATCCTCTTATTATCTAATTTAGTAGGATCTAATACTATATCATTTATTTTATCTACCGGATCTTTAAATATACTAGTGTTTATACTAGTTATATCTCGAAAACTAAAAAAATCATCATTGAAACAGTTGGTATCTTGTATTTTTTCTGGTTTTTTATCTTTTTTTTCTAATCTTTTAAAAATATTTAATTCTTTTTTAGGTATAGATACTATATCTTGTTCGTATAAAAATTTATTACCATCAGATTTTCTTTTCTTGATCTTTTTAATCACTTTATTATCTCTTTTATACTTTTTTTCATCATTATAATCATTATAATCATCACATTTATCTTTAATATCTTCTAGATTATCATATTTCTCTTGATTTTTTAGATTCTCTTGATCTAGATAATTGTTATAAACTAGATACAAAACTACCATCAATAAAATAAATAGATAAAACTCCATAATAATTATATTATATAATAATATAATATAATTATGTCATCTGGAATAGTTCAATTAAATGGACTACTTGAAAATATGTTTAATGAAAATAATTTTACTGATAAAGATATATTAAATATAATTGATCCATCTAACAGTTTGTTCAATAATAATTCTGATGCATTAATCTATAATATAAATAATATAACATCTATTTTAATTACAGATCGTAATGGAGATAAACAATTTACAGTAGATGATTTAGAACTATTATCTAGAGATCCTGGTGCGATTAAAAATATTGTAACTAGTCTGATGTTATCTTACTCTCTTATTGATGGAGCTGACATCCATAATAAAAAACAAGATATTGCATATAAACTAATATTATATGTCTTGTTCATCTCAATCCCGAATACTTTAAAGAATAATTGGAGTAATTCAGATTGTATTAAAATATTATCTATCTGTTCTGATATTTATGTTACTATTGAATCATCTAAGATGATAATAGATATTCTAAAAAATATAAAAAAAATAACTAAGAAATCATCCGTCTTTTGTTTGTCTCATATAACTAAATCACGCGATCATCATAACTCCGAATTAAAAAGTGTTGATAATCGTGAGATTATATCTGATATGATTGTAGTGCATAATGCAGAGTTAGAAAATATAGTTAATAATAATAAAGAAAAAATCTTCATTAGAAAAGAGATAGGTATATTAAAAAATCAATTAGGTATTGAATAGATATCTAATCATATCAATTAGATATATTTTTTTTATCTATAAAATAAATATATGATAATCCTAATAGTATATATTATAATCTTGATCTTATTAATCTGTATAAATGATAATAATCTCGAGCATATGGTTGATATACCATCTAAACCGAAAAAAAAGAAGTTAAAATGGAAGAGAGCTCCTTATTGTAGTTATAATATGACAGAAACGATAAAAAAAGTATTAGATAAAAATAATATCAAAGAAACATCTGGTGATGATTGGACTATTTATATCCCTTGTTCTTACAACTATACAAATAAAGAGATAAAAGATGCACAAAAAAATATCAAGAATAAAGATCAGAGGATATTTATAATTAATAATGCTGATGATATTACTAACAAATGTTCTATCTGGAACCACTTAGTTAATAAATATGGTCGACATACTTCATCTCAATTAATGCCAAAAACTTACTGTTTAAATTCAAAAGATGATATGCACCTATTTAATATTGAATATGATCCAAAAAAATATTATATTCTTAAAAAAAATATCCAGAGACAAGAAGGTCTAAAGATCACTAATGATAAAAAAGTTATTCTAAATGCAAAGAACGACGCATTTGTAGTAGTTCAAGAACTATTACAAAATCCATACATAATCGGAGGAAGAAAAACTAACATGCGATTTTATCTGTTATTAGTCTGTAGATATGGTGAAATATCTGCTTATGTTCATAATGAAGGTTTTATGTATTACACTAAAGTATTATTTAAAAAAGGCGATCCATCTGATGATAATAATATTACAACTGGATATATAGATCGTAAAGTATATGAAAAAAATCCTCTTACATTAGGAGATCTAAGAAAATATTTGGATGATCCTAACAGAAAAATGTATCCGGATGAATTATTATTAGTACAACAAAAACAAAAAATCAGTATAGTTGTTATGAATCGGATATATGAACTATTAACTAAGTTAGTTAATGCCATGAACCTAATAGTATGTTCAAAAGATAAGATAAGTGAAAATCTTACCTTTCAACTATTTGGTATTGATATTGCCCTAAATGATCAGTTAATACCACAAATTATAGAAGCAAATAAAGGTCCAGATTTAGGTGCAAAAGATGGACGCGATGGTGATGTAAAGAGAGGAGTAGTCACTGATATTTTTAGAATTATTAATACTATAGATGGACCTAACAATTTTGTTAAATTATTTTAAGTTTCTGGATTATCCATCAGTTCAATGGGTCTGTTGTTTAAACTAGTAATTTTAACTATAACAACAACTAAAACTAATCCTAACACGAAAGAAAATAGTTCATCTAACATACTAATTATAATTATAATTATAATTAATATAATTATTTATTAAATTTATCCGATATAGCTAACGGACATCTAACTGGTTCTCTGTTATATCTGTAACAAACACCCCGATTATCTACATACAAATTACTAGTCGGATCGTCTGGATTTGGTTCTTTTAGTATTATTTTTGGTTCATAAAATATATAGACTAACATAAATCCGATTAAAAGGGCGATAAAAAAATAGTTAGATTTGAATTCAAACATATATTATAATATGATATTTTTTTACTCATCGTATGGTTTATAAACATAATTTTGTGCATCCACTATTTTATTATAATCTATCATATTTTGATTGTTCTTATCAGTAAATCCAGATATAAATTCTCCAGTGCTACTATTAAAGTTGTTAGGATAACCCATAGAATTAATTAAATCAGTATCTTGTGCATTAAGATAAGTATTATTTACTCCAGTATAATAATCAACTCCAGATCCATAAAGATTAGCAGGAGTTTTAATAATATCATAACTAGCAGGATCAGGATACATATTTTTTGTTTCAACTATATTATATCCATATCCCCGATGATCATTTGGATTTAAGTTCATCGGAATACTCATAGGTGGATAATTTACTTTCTCTTTAAAAGGCTGATCATCTACAGATCTTAGATTATTAATATACGGTTGTTCATTATAGTATAATTTATTTCTCTGACAATCAACATAATTTTTTAGTTCATATGAATCGGCGTAATTTTCTTGTTTTTCTTCTTTATTTTTATAATATCGATAAATCAAAAATACAACGGCAAAAACTAGACAAAATACTACAAACTTATGTTCATATACATAAGCTATATATAATTCATAGATTTGATCAGTAATTTTTTCACTAATAGTCATACCAGTTGTATTTTTAACTATTAATTCATCATATGCAATTTCTACATCGTTTGTAACTAGATTAGGTTGTTTAGAATCGATATTAAAATTCATATTTATTATATATAATATGGATAAGAATAAAATACTATCAGATAATTATATAATCTTACAAAAAATAGGTAATGGATCATTTGGAGAGGTTTATCTAGCACGACAAAAGAACGGTAAGTTAGTAGCAGCAAAAGTAGAAGAAAAATCAAAAATACCTAGAATATATAATGAATATCGAGTATATAAAAATCTGATAAAAAAAGGATTTATAAATGGCATACCACAAATATATGATTACATAGTTACTAAGGATTATAATATTTTATTCATGCAACTATTAGGACAGAGTTTAGAAGATTTATACATCGAAGCAGATAAAAATTTTACGGTCAATCGTGTTATCAATATTGCAGAACAAATGATTAATTTAATAGAACAAGTGCATAGATGTGGATTTATACATAGAGACATTAAACCTAGTAATTTTTTAGTAGATATAGATTCATCAGATAAATTATATATTATGGATTTTGGACTAGCTAAAAGATATGCGTTAAATGGTGTTCATATGAAGTTTCATGATAAAAAATCCTTAATTGGAACTGCCCGATATTCAAGTATTAATATGCATCTCGGTATAGAACCATCCAGACGTGATGATTTAGAATCTATTGGATATGTATTGATCTATCTATTGAAAGGAAAACTACCATGGCAAGGTTTAACTAAAAAAAATGGAGTGAGTAGTATTGATCAAATAGGCGAGGTTAAATTAATCACCAGTATAGATAAATTATGTAGTGGAATACCATCTTGTTTTAAAGAATATCTAAAATACTGTAGAGGGTTAAAGTTTGATGAAGATCCAGATTATCAGTATATTAAGGGGTTATTCTATAAAGAAAGTATCTTAATCAAATAAAAAAATTATTAATTAATAATTTTTTTATTTTTAATTTTTTAATTTTTTAATTTTTTAATTTTTTAATTTTTTAAAAATCATCAGTGACTTGTATTTTATTACTCTTATTATTATTGTTAGTGTATGCGTTTTGATATTCATGAGGTCTTAATTCAAAAAAGTTAGTCTTATCTGTCTGTCCGATCGTCTCCATAAAATTAAATGGATTACTTACATTATAATATTTATTACATCCGAACATAACTAAAGTTCTATCACCAATATATCTGATATAATCGGCCATTAGGTCACTGTTCATCCCGATTAATTTAACAGGTAATGACTCGGTCATAAAATTAATAGCAATTTCTACTGCGGAACAAACTATTTCTCTAATCCGATCATTAGAAACTTTATTATTTAATTCTTCATAAACATCAACTGAGCTCTCATAATGTAATCCTTCATCCCTAGAGATAAATTTATTAGATGTTGTTAATCCGTTCATAAAAGGTTTAACACGATTAGTACTAGTATAATATTTTTTTATCCAAAATATAGAAGCAAATGCTCCACTAAAAAATATACCTTCGATACATGCGTTACATATTAAAAATTCACCAAAACTAGTATTTGTATTCATCTTATCAAACGACCAATCCGCCATCTTTTTGATCGCCGGATTATTTTCAATTGATCTAAATAATAGATCTTTTTCATCCTTGTCTTTAATTATATTATCTAACATCAATGAATAAACTTCTCCATGAATATTCTCCATCGCTGTCTGAAACTGATACATAACGATCGCCTCTGTAATCTGTATGTTCTTCAAGATTACATCACCAATCCCTTTATTCACTATACCATCGCTAGCAACAAAAAAAGCTAAAATATTTTTAATATAAAATTGAACTTCTGGTTTTAGAGTTAGATAATCATCATAATCATATGTAAAATCTATCTCTTCTGCTGTCCATAAACATGCTAGTTGTTGTTTGTATCTAGACCATATTTTTGGATAATGAATTGGAAAGATAGTGTATTTTCTCATCATCGGATCTAAAATCTTCTCATAACTAGTGTCCATACTTATTATATCTATAATAATATTAGTATAAATAAATATATATATATATAAATTCAATTTTTTTTATCTAAAAAAATTGATATTAAAAATATATCTTTAGTTATATAATATATATATGCCTCATACTAGTAATATCATGTATGTCATTAAACGCGATGGTCGCCATGAACGTGTATCTTTCGATAAGATTACATATCGGATTGAACAGTTATGTAATCAGTTATCTTTAGATCGCATTGATCCGATCAAGATTGCTCAAGAGACTATCAACGGTTTATCGAACGGTATTACTACAGAGGAGTTAGATATATTTGCATCAGTTAAATGTGCGGAAAAGATGATTATCGATCCGCAATATAATATTTTAGCTGCTGGATTATGTATAAGTAATCTGCACAAGAAGACTAATCCGGATTTTATGTTAGTTACTGAAAAATTATACGAATTAAAAAAAGTATCAGAAGAATATTTTAACTTTGTTAAGAGTAATATTGATGTAATCCAGAAGAGTATTAGATATAACCGTGATTTTGATATTGATTTTTTTGGTATTAAAACTTTGGAAAAATCTTATCTTTTAAATTATCTAGACAATTCTCGACTAGTAATACTTGAAAGACCACAACATTTATATATGAGAGTATCATTAGGTATTCATATGATTGATCAAGATATTAATGGGGCGATAGAAACATATGATCTGATGTCACAAAAATATATGACTCATGCTTCTCCGACTCTTTATAACTCAGGAACTAATAAACCACAGTTAAGTAGTTGTTTTTTATTAGGTATGAATGATGATCTGGATGATATCTATAAAACATTAGGAGACTGTGCTCAGATCAGTAAATGGGCCGGAGGAATCGGATTACAATTATCAAGAATCAGAGCAAAAGGAAGTATGATCAGAGGAACTGGCGGAAAATCTGATGGAATAGTGCCACTCATTAAAGTAATTAATGCACAATCAAGATATATTAATCAAGGGGGTCGCCGTAACGGAGCTGTCGCATGCTGGATAGAACCGTGGCACTCGGATATCTATGATTTCTGCGAGTTAAGAAAAAATGTCGGATCAGATGATAAAAGAGCTCGTGATGTATTTTTAGGTCTATGGGTGCCCGATCTATTTATGAAAAGAGCAATTAATAACGAGCATTGGTCTTTGATGTGTCCAGATGAATGTCCAGGATTAACAGATACTTTTGGCGATGAGTTTGAAGAATTATATAAAAAGTATGAAGAAGAAAAAAAATACAAAAAACAAGTTCAAGCTATGGATCTTTTAATCAAGATTATTGAATCTCAAATAGAAACAGGTATGCCGTATTTTTGTTTTAAAGATCATGCTAACAGATTATCTAATCAACAAAATATTGGTAATATAGTTATCTCTAATCTATGCGTAGAGATTTATGAAGTATGTAATCAAGATGAAACTGCTGTATGTAATTTAGGATCTATCTGTCTCCCCAAGTTTTTAGATAGTAATAATAACTTTGATTATGAAAAATTAAAATATGTATCGGGTGTATTAACAAAAAATCTTAATAAGATTATTGATAGTAACTATTATCCTACTGAAAATTCTAAAAAATCTAATATGAAAAATCGTCCAATGGGTATTGGTATTCAAGGAGCCGCTGATCTATTTTGTTTAATGAATATCCCGTATGATTCACAGGAAGCATTTAAATTGACTAGTGTTATCCACGAAAATATCTATTATGGTGCATTAAAAGCATCTAATGAGCTTGCTATGAGAGATGGTCCATATGAAACTTATGAAGGATCCCCGGCCTCTAAACAATTATTACAATATGATCTGTATGGTTATGATTATAATGATTTAACATGTGACTGGGCTGCATTAAAAGATAAAATACAACAGTATGGACTTAGAAACAGTCTATTTACTGCATGCATGCCGACTGCATCTACATCTCAGATAATGGGTAATAATGAATGTACTGAGCCATTTTCAAGTAATTTATATACTAGAACTACACAAGCTGGGGAGTTTATAGTGATAAATAAACATCTGATTGAACTATTGATTAAAAATAATTTATGGACTAGAGAGATCCGACAAGAGTTTATGTTTGATAATGGATCTATACAAAATATCGATGAAATCCCCCCTTATATTAAAGATATATATAAGACTGCATTCGAGATGAAGATCAAACCAGTAGTTGATCATGCTATCGCACGTGCTCCTTTTATAGATCAAGGTCAATCGATGAATCTTTTTTGTAAAAATCCGGATTTTAGTCGAGTAATGTCATCTCTTGTTTTTGCATGGAAGAATAAATTAAAGACTGGAATGTATTATCTTAGATCTCAACCTGCTGTAGATGCTATTAAATTTGGTTTAGATCCTGAAATAGCACAAAATATCGCAAAAAAAAGAGGCATCAATAATTATAATCGAGTTAATCAATCTCAGATTAATAATCAAGAATGTTCGATGTGTTCTGCTTAATATAAAAAAATAATTCTTAAAAATATTTAATAATTATTTAATGAGTAAGATAATCCTAAATTCAATAGTTAATAATAGTAAAAATTATGGTATTTTTTATTATGATGTAGAAAAAGATCAATTGTTCTTTAAAAATAAAGATAACAAAATAATACCCTTAACTGATAAAAAAGTCGTACATGTCAGAGATAATAAAGTACTTCATCAAGGTATTTGGAATTCTAATATATTTTATGAACTAAATGAACTTGTTCAGTTTGATAATAAATTATACATATGTATAAATTCA
>Ga0315902_10004630_pt1 | contig 19753 bp, 9 predicted proteins | sample LakEriMetagenome_9_FD_203523 | JGI IMG/M metagenome (GOLD analysis project Ga0315902, IMG submission 203523) | Freshwater fungal communities from buoy surface, Lake Erie, Ohio, United States - Buoy 12 MA117 | ecosystem: Environmental > Aquatic > Freshwater > Lake > Lake biofilm | place: USA... | reverse complement strand
ATCTGGCCCGCGAAGGGCATACCGTCACGGTGGTGGCCAGCCGGGGGGGTTACCAGCCCGTGCGGGTGGCGGGCACAACTGGCGAAGCGACCACGGGAAGCGTGGATGTGCGAAGGTTGTGGACACCCCGGTTTGGCAAGGCCCGACTGGTGGGTCGACTGCTCGACTACCTGGCCTATTACCTGCTGGCCGCGTGGACGATGTTGCGGCTGACCCGCCAGGATGTGGTGATCTCGTTGACAACTCCGCCATTCATCGTGGCGACGGCCCTGTTGCATCGTCTGCTGCACCGCGGCTCGCGCGTCGTCTTGTGGAACATGGACTGCTACCCCGAAGCCCCGGAACGGGCCGGGCTGATCCGCGAAGGGGGTCTGCCGAGCCGGCTGCTGAGAGGGTTCAACGGCGGCCTGATGCGATCGGTCGACCAGATTGTCTGCCTCGACGGGGCCATGCAAGAGCTGCTGCAGGCGAACTACGGCCGCGGGGGCAACTTGCCGATCCAGATCATTCCCAACTGGGAACCTCTCGCCCTGTTCCCCGACAGCCAGGTCCCCGACCGGTCACAGCGCGACCCGCAACGGCCGCTGGTCGTTCTCTACCAGGGGAATGCCGGAGTCGGGCATGAATTCGAAACCCTCCTGGCGTGTGCCGAGCGGCTGCGCGACCAACCGATTCTCTTCCGCTTTGTGGGAGGGGGCAAGTGGTGGCCCTGGCTGGAACAGCAGCAGGGACGGCCCGCTCTGCCCGGCTGGCAGGTGCAGTCGTATGTGCCCAAGGACCAGACCCCGGCCCTGCTGGCCGATGCGGACGTGGCCCTGATCACCCTGCGCGACAGCAGCCAGGGGGTCATGAGCCCCAGCAAGCTGCACAGCAACCTCGCGGCGGGTCTGCCCGTGCTTGCGATTGGACCGACCGGCAGCAACATCGACGAAGCCCTCACCCGGTTTGGTTGCGGAGCGAGCCTCCGCAATGGGGATGTCGCGGGGGCCGAGCAGTTTCTGCGCGGCCTGATCGCCTCTCCCGAGCAGCGGGCCGAGCTGGGCCGACGGGCCCGGCACGCATTCGAGCAGGCTTACTGCGACCAGCAGACCCTGCCCGCCTTTTCGCGGCTGATCGCCCGGGTGGCGAGCATGCCAGCCGGCCACCCCCTGCCAGCCGCCCCGTCACCGTGACCCGGTCGGTCATCAACGACGGCGAATTCACCCTGTGACTGGTGCTGACCGGCGACTGAGCTCCGTCATCGTCGGCATTACTGGGCCAGATCTTCCAGGACAGCGTCGGGGCGTTCCTGACTCCCCCTCCTGACTCCCCCGGTGGCGGCCTGCATCCGGGCCGGGTATCCTCACCCCCAGCGCTCGGTTTCTCCCCGCTCCCTTTTTCCCGGAGTGCGTTCCATGTCGGCGTCCCCCCGATCCGTTTCGCGACGGAAGTTTCTCAAGTCGACCCTTTCGGCCACGGCCGCCGCGGTCGCCGCCCCCACCATCATCCCGGCCAGTGCCCTCGGGCTCGACGGCTCGGCTCCCCCCAGTGAGCGGGTGATTGTGGGTGGCATTGGCATCGGCAATCGTGGCACCTACGACCTCGGCTGCTTCCTCGAACAGAAGGACGTGCAGTTCGCCGCCGTCTGCGACATCAAGGAAGCCCGCCGGACCGCCGTCAAGAAGATCGCCGACGACAAGTACGGCAACACGAACTGCGCGACGTACCGCGACTTCCGCGAGCTGCTCGACCGGCAGGACATCGACGCGGTGCTGATCGCGACCGGTCCCAACTGGCACGCGACCGCCGCGATGTACGCCGCCAAGGCGGGCAAGGACATGTACTGCGAGAAGCCCTGCACGAAGAACATCGAGCAGAGCCTGATCCTCAAGGAGACGATGAAGCGCACGGGGCGGGTCTTCCAGGCCGGTACCCAGCGCCGCAACCTGCCCCACTTCGCCTTCGCCTGCGAACTGGCCCGCACCGGCCGCCTGGGGAAACTCAAGCGGGTCTACGCCCATCCCGCCGGAATGCAGGCCATGACCAGCGGCTGGCTGCTGCCCGAGACCGAACCCAACAAGGAAGTCATCGACTGGGACATGTATCTCGGCCCTGCAGCGTGGCGCCCGTTCAATGCCAAGCTGCTCGACGGCTTCAACTTCGAGAAGGGGGGAGGCCTGGTCGGCGGTGGCGTGCTGGAATGGGGTTCGCACTGCGTCGATCTCTGCCAGTGGGCGGTCAATGACTGTCCCCCACCTGTCGAATACGATCCTCCCAAGGATGGTCAGCTGGTCGCCCGGTACGACAATGGCGTCGAGCTGGTCTTCCGCGAGACGGGGTGGATTCCCCTGGGTTCGTGCCCCGTGCGGTTCGAGGGGGAAGATGGCTGGGTCGAGGCGGGAGACAGCGGCAAGCTGGTTCTCAGCTCGCCCGCCCTGCTGGCGGGCCGCACCGTCGAGGAAATCGGCGGCTATCCCGCCACCTTCCACGTGCGCGACTTCCTCGACTGCGTGAAGACCCGCGGACTGACCAAGGGGAACGCCGCCGCGGCCTGCAATGCCCACATTGCCTGCCACGCTGCGAACATCGCCCTGTCGCTGGGCCGCACCGTCAAGTACAGCAACGAGACGCACGACTTCCCCGGAGATGTCGAAGCCAACCGGCTCCGCTCCGAGGCGCTGCGCGAACCCTGGCGGCTCTAATCGCCGCGTCGCGCCGGACCATCGTCGCTTCCCCGCGCGGGAAGCCACAGCCCCCGCCCCGTTCCGCCCCCGGGGAGTGGCTGTTGCCGTGGCCGGCACGCCCCACTGCCATTCGGGCGGGCCTTCCTGATTCTTCCCACATCGGCCCTTGAGGACCGTTTCCATGCGTATTCTTCGTTCCCGGATGTGGCTCGCCCCGTGCGTGGCCCTGCTGCTCGCCCCCGCCGCCTGGGGGGGTGATGGTCAAACCGACAAGGAAAAGTCGCTGATCGCCATCCTGCGATCCGACGCCGCTCCCGCCGAAAAGGCGATCACCTGCAAGCATCTCGCGGTCCACGGCAGTACCGACGCTGTCCCCGACCTGGCGAAGCTGCTCGCGGACCCCCAGCTCTCCTCCTGGGCCCGCATCGCCCTCGAGGCGATTCCCGGCCCCGAGTCGAATGCCGCCCTGCGTGACGCCACCTCGACCCTCTCCGGGAAGCAGTTGATTGGCGTGCTGAACTCGATCGGCGTCAAGCACGATACCGGTGCTGTCGATCTGCTGAAGACCCGCCTCACCGATGCCGATGCCGAGGTCGCCTCGGCCGCCGCCGTCGCCCTCGGTCACATCGCCACCCCCGCCGCGACCGAGTCATTGCTCGCCGCCCTCGGGAACAGCGATGGCCCGGTGCGCAATGCTGTGGCTGAGGCGTGTGTCCTGGCCGCCGAAAAACTCGTGGCCACCTCTGCTGCCGAGGCCGCCACCATCTACGACCGCGTGCGGACTGCCGAGGTCCCGCTGCAGCGGCGCCTCGAGGCGACCCGCGGTGCGATCCTCGCCCGTGGCGACGAGGGTCTGGCCCTGCTGCGCGAGCAGATTCACTCCCCCGAGAAGGCCCGCTTCCAGCTCGCCCTGTCGACCACCCGTGAATTCCCCGGCAACAAGGTCGATGGAGCCCTCGTGGAAGACCTCGCGAAGCTTCCGGCCGACCGGGCCGGACTGCTGGTCGAGGCTCTCGCCGACCGCCGCGACACGGTTGACCTCCCGGCATTTCTGACGGCGGCCGGCAACGGCCCCAAGGAAATCCGGATTTCGGCGATCCGCGCGATTGGCCGGGTGGGCAATGACTCATGCCTGCCCCGGTTGTTGCAGCTCGCTTCGGCCGAGAAGGATGCCGACCTGCTGCAGGCGACCCAGGCGGCCCTCGCCGGCCTCCCGGGTGACAAGGTGAACCCCGCCCTCGTGGCGGAACTCGCGAAGGCCGACACCTCGTTGAAGCCGATGCTGCTGGGTCTGATCGCCCGTCGGCGGGTCCCGGCGGTCGACGAGGTGATGAAGTCGCTCGATCACCAGGACACGGCTGTCCGGAACGCCGCCCTGGCCGCCCTCGGGGCCACGGTCGAACTCGACCGTCTTCCCCTGCTGATCGACCAGGTGGTGAAGGCCAAGGATGACGCTCACGCCGTCCAGGCACTGCAGGCCCTCAAGACCGCCAGCGTGCGGATGCCCGATCGCGAGGGATGTGCCGAGGCCCTGGCCCAGCAGCTCGACAAAGCCCCCAAGACCGCCCGCGTCGCCCTGCTCGACACACTCGCTGCCGTGGGTGGCACGCGTGCCCTCAAGGCGATGGCCGACTCGGCGAAGGGCAAAGACTCGCAGATGCAGGACCTCAGCACCAAGCACCTGGGGACGTGGATGACAGCCGACGCCGCCCCGGTGCTGTTCGAGCTCGCCACCAGTGGACCCGACGCCTATCGGCTGCGGGCCCTGCGGGGTTACATCCGCATCGCCCGGCAGTTTGTTCTGCCCGAAGACGAGCGGCTGGAGATGTGCAAGAAGGCGCTCGCCACCGCCCGGCAACCTGCCGAGCAGAAGATGGTGCTGGGCATCCTGCAGCGCTATCCCAGCCTCGCCGGACTGAAAATGGCGATTGACTCCGAGAAGACACCCGCCCTGCAGGAAGAGGCCCGCAGTACCGCACTCGCCATCACGGCGAAGCTCGGGTCCAAGGCTCCCGAAGCGAGGGCTCTGCTGGAGAAACTCGACCTGGGGAAGGCCAAGGTCGAGATCGTCAAGGCCACGTATGGAGCCGGGACCATGCAGAAAGACGTGACGGAAGTGCTGCAGAAGCACGCCGCCGGCCTGCCCCTGATCTTCCTGCCCGGTGACAACTACAATGGGGCCTTCGGAGGCGACCCGGCTCCCGGTGTCACCAAGCAACTGAAGGTTCAGTACAAGCTGAACGACAAGGCGGGGGAGGCGACATTCGCCGAGAACGCCTTCATCGTCCTTCCCACTCCCAAGTGAGGCACCCCCTCATGGCTTGCCCTGGCCGCATTGAGTTCACAGGCCTCCAGCGGAGCACGTGCGCATGAATGGCTCACCGCAGCTTTCCTGGAGCGTGGGACTGATCGCGGCCATGGTGGCCGGGTATCTCATCAGCTGGATTCCCGGGTTCGATCCGAATGTCTACGGCCTGGTGCCGCGGACGTTCGGCGGACTCGTCGGAATCGCCACCATGCCCTTTCTGCATGCCGGGCTCGGCCACCTGCTGGCGAATCTTTCGTCGCTGGTGGTGCTGCTCGGCTTCCTGCTGGTGTTTCACTCGAACAAGGCGTTCGAGGTGGTGCTCGAAGTGATCCTGCTGGGAGGGATCCTCCTCTGGCTGTTCGGCCGGTCGGCCCTGCATGTGGGAGCCAGCGGGCTGGTCTACGGGCTGGCGGGCTACCTCATTGCCGTCGGCTTCGCCCAGAAACGGTTTCTCGAATTGATCGCCTCGGTGATTGTCGCCTTCCTGTATGGCACATCACTCGTCTGGGGACTGCTGCCGATTCGCCCCGGCATCTCCTGGGATGGGCACCTCGCCGGGCTCATCGCCGGGATCGCGATCGGCATCTGGGGCGAAACCCGGGCACCGCGGGCGGCCAATCCCCCCGATCAATTCCCCCGCCTCTCGCTCGATTGAGTGATTGGGGGCACGCATGCCTCGAGACTCCCCCCGACGGCCCACCGCTCGCCTCAGCAAGATCTCTCCGAGACTCGCGATCGATCGCTGCCGGCGGTGTTTCGGGAGGCTCCTTTGTCAACCCGTCCGCCCTCAGGCAATGATCTCTTCGATCGGCTTGCCGAGCTTGATTTCCAGCCGCTTGCGCCCGGGAATCTCCATCCGCCGGTGGTCGAGTCCCAACTGCTTGAGCACCGTCGCGTGGATGTCGGTCACATAGTGCCGGTCTTCGACGGCATGGAAGCCCAGTTCGTCGGTCGCTCCATGCACCACGCCCCGCCGGAGCCCGCCCCCGGCCAGCCAGACTGAAAAGCCATACGGGTGATGATCGCGCCCCGTGGAACCTTCGGAACCGGGCGTCCGTCCAAATTCGCTGGCAAACACGACAATCGTGTCTTCGAACAGGCCGCTTTGCTTGAGGTCCGTCAGCAGGGCCCCAATCGGCTGGTCAACCTGCGGGGCCAGCTTGCCGTGGTTCCCCTTGAGATCACTGTGGGCATCCCACCCGCCACCGCCGCCGTTGCCGTGGTACACCTGCACGAACCGTACGCCCCGCTCCACCAGGCGCCGGGCCGTGAGACACATTCGTCCGAATGGCTGGGTCACCGGGTTTTCGAGCCCGTACAGTTTTTGTGTCGCCTCGGTCTCGGCTTCCAGACGCATCACCTCGGGAACAGACCGCTGCATGCGGAAGGCGAGTTCATACGCCTGGATCCGGGCCCGCAGTGACGCGTCCCGCGGATGGAGTTCGGCCGAACTGCGGTTCAACGCCTGCAGCAGGTCGACCTCGGCCGCCTGCTCCTCTTCGTAGACATCAATCCCGGGAGAGGCGAATGGCAGCGGATTGGTCGGGTCAACCTTCAACTGCACTCCGGCATGCACGGGACCCAGGTAGCTCGCCGAGTGCGCCCCCCTGCCACCACAGCAGACATCGGGACCGTCTCCCAGCACCACGAACGACGGCAGGTTGTCATTGAGTGAACCCAGCCCCCAATGCACCCACGAACCAATCGACGGATGATAACCATCGAAAATGTGATGCCCGGTATTGAACTCATACTGGGCGGCATGGTCGTTGTCGGTGCACCAGCAGGACCGCACAATCGCCAGGTCGTCGACATGGCTGCCAATGTGCGGCCACCAGTCGGCAATCTCGACGCCACTCTCGCCCCGTTTCTGGTAGCCGATCTGCAGCGGGTAAATCGTCGACATCAGTTCGCGGGGAGTTCCGGCAAAGTCGCGGACGTTTCGGCGGTAGAAGGGAGACTTCACCACGGTGTCACCATAGGGTGACTCGGCCACCGTCTTGCCGGCGTACTTCGTGAGCTCGGGCTTCGGGTCAAAGCTCTCCATGTGGCTGACGCCCCCCAGCATGAAGAACCAGATCACATTTTTCGCCCGGGGGGCGAAGTGCGGCTGCCCGCTGGGAGGAACCCAGTCAACCTCGTCATTGGCCCGCACGATCCGGTCGCGCTGCAGCATCGCTCCCATCGCAAGGCCGGTGAAGCCCAGCCCGCAATCGGCGAGAAATCCCCGCCGGGTACGTCCACACTGCGAAAAGGGAAGCTGGGGTGACTTCGACATGCAAGCAACCGAAAAAGTCAGGAGTGCCACACAGGCTCAGGCCCGCAGAAACCGCCTCAGCGGACGACGACAAACTCGTTGTAGTTCAGCAGCACATGCACCAGGCTCTCGCGGGCCCGCAACGCCGGATCGGCGGCCGGTTTCACCTGGGCTGCGGGACCGGTCGCAATCTTTTTCAGTCCCGCCACAGCAGTATACCGCGCCGCCTGGTCGGCCATGTATTTCTCGCACAACTGCCGCTCGGCCAGCGTCGGCTGACGCGAGAGAATGTGCTCGAAGGCCCGCGTCACAAACCCGCCCACCTCGCCGGCTGGCAGATCGGCCGCCGCCAGCAGGCGAGCCGTCAACAAGCGGGCCTGCTCCTGGGCAAACACCCCATTCGCCAGGGCCAGGGCCTGCTGCGGCACAATGCTCTCATCACGCTGGTAGCACTCCGAGGCATTCGCGGCATCAAACAACTCCAAAAGCAGGGCCCGGTCATCGGGAGTGTGCCGAAAGTAGAGGCTGCGCCGGGGGGTGACATCGGCCGCGGTCGGTTCCAGATCGGGACCACTCCGGGAAACATCGAGCCGACCGGCGAGATGCAGCAACCCGTCGCGCACCACCTCGGCCTCCATCCGCCGGGAATTCCCCCGCCAGTACCAGCGGTTTTCGGGATCGCGGGCGAGGTTGGGGTCGGCGGGGCCGGTCTCCTGCGACTGCAGTTGATAGGCTCGGCTCGTCACCATCAACCGGTGCATCGCCCGCGTGCTCCAGCCCCGCTCCATGAATTCCACCGCCAGCCAGTCCAGCAACTCGGGGTGGGTGGGACGTTTGCCATTCAACCCGAAGTTGAACACGCTGGGGACCAGCGCCGTGCCAAAATGCCGCAGCCACATATGGTTGACCGCCACCCGGGCCGACAGGGGATTGTTCCGGTCGACAATCCAGCGGGCCAGGGCCAACCGGCGTCCGGATGTGGTCTGCGGATAAACGGTTCCCAGCGGTGTGTAGGCGGGGTCGTCCCTGCCCACTGCGGCGATCGCCGCCTCGCTGGCCCCCTTCGCAGCGGCCAGTTTCATCTCGGCCTCGGCCACCGCTTTTTTCGCCCCTTCGTCATCGGGTTTCTGGGCCAGCACTGCCTGCGCCGCAGCGAGAGCCTGTTCGGCCGGGGAGACTCCCTGGCGGGCCTTGAAAGCCGCCAACTGACGCTCGGCTTTTCCCGCCGCGAAGGCCATTGCGGGATCAGGGACTGCGGGCTGTGCCTCGTACTTCTCCACTTCGGCTGCCACCCGCGCCTCCACCGAGAGACGTTCCAGCCGGGCCAGTTCGAGTGCCTGCTCGCGGGCCGGGCCCTGCGCCTGCAAGGCAGCGATCTGGCGTTCGACATCACCTTTCGTGACCACGCCAAACGGCGACGGCGTGGCGGTCTTCGTGTCGGTCACCAGCCGCAGGTCCGGGGAGATCGGCTCGATCCTGAGTTCTGCAAACTCGGCCGTACCACTGTGGGCCCAGAGTGCAAAGCGACCCGGTTGCCGGGCCACCGGCAGCCGGTAGGCCATCTTCAATTCCCCATTCACCCAGATATTCAGCAGGTCTCCCTTCACCGCGAAATCGACCGTCAACTCGTCATTGAGCTTGAACGGCTGAGGGACGATCGCCACCGCCGGGTAGGTCTCGACTCCCGCAACCCGGTGGAAGGCGTGAATGTTCGAAACCGTGTTGTTGGTCGCCGTGTAAATCGCCTGCCAATCACGGGCGTTCTCGGTGACATCGAAGCTGTAACCAATCGAGTGCACGCCCCCGGGTTCCAGCGTCTTGTAACGGACCCGTGCCTGAAAGTCGGTTGGATGCATGGTCCGCGTGACCATCGTCAGGAAGGACCCGACCTGTTTCTGCACGAGGTGCCCATTCTCGTACTGCCAGTCTCCGGACAGAACCTGCCAGAGCTCGGGCCGGGGCTGGGCAAACGACTCAACCAGGAAGGGATCTCCCCCACTGCGGGCGTTGGGCTGCGGACCGCTCGCCTCGATCTGCGTCAACCGGACCCGCGCCGCCTCCAGATCGGCCGATGCCTGACGAATCGCGTCGGCAGCCTTCTCTTCGGCTTGCCGGACGTCGGCCAGCAATTGCTGCCGGATCGCGGGACGCAGGTCGGGATAAAACGCCTCGGCCGGCAGCGGGATCGGGGTGATCGCCGGGTTGGCCGTTCCGAAGACCGGCGGCACTCCCGGGGCCAGAGGCCGTTCGGTCACTGGATCCTTCTCATTCCCCCGCAGCAACAGGTAAGTCGGCACATCGGGCTGCGCGTCGTAGACGATGTCGTGCCCCTGCGCCAGCGTCGCCCCCGGGGGAGCCATCGCCGGCTGATTGCCTGTCAGCTTGCCCGGCTGCCCGGCGATCGGATCGGTCCGCACCTGGTAAGGCTCGAAGAACGCCCGGAAGCGGTAGTAGTCTTCCTGCGACACCGGGTCGTACTTGTGATCATGGCAGCGCGCGCACTTGAACGTCACCCCCAATAGCGCCATGCCCGTGTACTCGACCGCATCCTGCAGCCAGACATGCCGGTTGAAGACGTAGTAGTTCCGCCCCAGAAACCCCCCGGCCCGCTGCAGGTCGAGATTCCCCGGTGCGAGTTCGTCGGGGGCCAGCATCTCGACCACCATCTGGTCGTAGCCCTTGTCGGCTTCGATCGATTCGACGATCCAGTCACGCCAACGCCAGATGTGCCGCCGGCTGTTGCGCAGTTCATTCCCCCCCCGGCTGCCATACCAGTCGCTGTACCGCCAGATATCCATCCAGTGCCGACCCCAGCGTTCGGCATACCGGGGGCTCTGCAGCAAGCGATCGACCACCCGCTCGTAGGCATCGGGACGGGAGTCGTTGAGAAAGTCGAGCAGTTCGTCACGCGTGGGAGGGAGCCCGGTCAAGTCGACCGAGACACGCCGTAACAACGTCCCCCGATCGGCGAGCGGGGTGGTGGTCAGTCCCTGTCGTTCGCGCTCGGCCGCCAGGAAGGCATCAATGGGATTGTTGCCCCAGTCGGCCTCCTGCGGTTGCGGCAGCCGAGCCTTGACCGGCGGAGTGTAGGCCCAGTGCTTCCGCGGATCGGCTGGAATTTCCTCCGCCGGGGCGATGGCCCCCTGGTCAATCCACGCCTTGAGCGTCTCAATCTGAAGCGGGGTGAACGGCTCCCCCTCCCCTTCCGGAGGCATGCGGGGAACGTTGTTCGCACCGGTCAGGGCGTCAATCAACAGGCTGTTCGCACTCTGGCCGGGTTCGATGGCGGGACCACCATCCCCCCCTTGTTTTGCGAGGTCCGCAGTGTCGAGCCGCAGGCCGTTTTTCTGTCGCAACGCCCCATGACAGGCTGTGCATCGGGCAAGCAATGGCTTCACATCACGGCCATAGTCGACCGGCTCGGCAGCCCAACCGCACGCCTCGCCAGAGCACCAGAGCAGAGCCCAGGCGAACCCCCAGGCCAGCCCTCCACACCAGCCGTCGGCGAGGGACCTTGCAATTCGGGAAATCATGCAAACCGCCAACAGGAAGGACAATGCGTGCCGCAGGTGGGAACAACGCTTCGAAATCGTCACACAAGGATAAACCGGCTTCGATGGATGCGGCAAGCGGAGGGGCGACGGGATCACACGCCCTGAGAACGGTCTGCCTGTTGCGTGTTCAGCAATCGCGTCGTGGCTCCCGGATGGTGTGCTGCGTCCGACGATTCACGCCGGAGAGGGGAGACGCAACTTTTTGAAAACGGTGGGCCTTGCGTGCATCCACAACACAACATCCGTTACCCAGCCTGTGGAGAGCCGATTGTCAGTTGCGGGCTTGCAGCCAGGTGGTGAAGCCCAGCACGGCACAGCCGGCCAGCAACACCAGCGCCGTTCCCCAGACCACCCGCTGCAATTCCCGCGGGCTCGATGTGACCCGGGCAGGAACCAGGCGCTGTGGAGGGATTGCACTCTCGGCCAACTCGCGATCGACCAGCCAATGGACCAGCGTACTGATCCCGGCCGTCGTGGCGGTCCCGCGATCCCCCGACAGGGCCCGGTTCGAAAGGAGTTCACTGTCTCCCAGAACCGCCAGCAGAGGCTCGGACTGGGCGCCCACCCGGCGTTCCACGGCACAGGCCACCGAGACCGGTCCCGGCAGATCATGTGCGGGATCGTACTCGGCCTGGGGACTGGCCAGATCGGTCTCCCCCCACGCCCGGGGAGCCGGGTGCGACACCCACAGGGGAATAAACTCATACGGCAGTGGATCGAGACCGACCTGTTGCCGCACACTGCGCGCATCGCGAACCACCAGTGGCACGGCGGGTAACAGCCGCTGCAACCGGTGCTCGCCCCGCGCCGGCAAGACCGGGGAGGCGAATTCCACCACGCCGGTGTACCCGGTTGTCACCAGCCGGTCGTCCTGCACCCGCACACCAAACCCCGCCAACAACTCTTCGAGGGGACGGGATCCGGTGGGGCTGGGATTCTGTTCGAGCAGCACCAGTCCCCGTCCCCCCAGGTTCCAGTAAGTCTGCAGAGCCTCGGCTTCCAGCGGGGCAGGTGCGGCCTGGGGACCGGCGACAATCACAAGCCGGGCTTCGGAGGGAACACGACCCGTGGCAGCAAGGTCGAGGGGCCGCACATCACAGCCCTGTTGCCTGAGCACCCTGGCGAATCGCCCCAAGCCCAGGAGACTCGTCTCATCGTCATCGTCGAGGCTCAACTCCCCATGCCCTGTCAGCACGCAGACCAACGGTGCCTGGCGGGTTCCCCGGAGCCTCTGGAGGGCCCCCACCAGCGCCTGCTCTCCCAGGAAGTCGAACAGGGTGGCTTGATGAGGCCCGGTGGCGAGGGTGGCCAGTTGACCGAGTTGCAGCGTTTCACAATGGACATGGGAACCTGCCGTTGTGCGGACCACCACACCGGGGACCACCAACTGCGGAACTTCAGCCGCCAGTTGCCGGGCCGCCATGTCGACCTCGGGATCGAGCCAGCGCAGTGAGAGCCGGGGGTTCTCAAACCGGCAACGGTCGACCAGGTCGCGCATGCGCCCGGCCGCAATCTGAAAGGTCTGCTCGGCCACCGTCCGCGCGCGGGTCGGGGCTATGACGGTGACCTCAACCGGCTCGGGCAATTGTCGCAGTTGGGCTTGAAGTTCTGGCGAAAGAGTCAGCCCGTGCGAATGCGTGAGATCGACGTTGGCCGGTCCCCAGACCGCAAGCGACAACCAGAACCCCAGCCACAACAGCCATACGACCGGCTGCACGAGGCGGGAATGCCAGGCCGAAGTCCCGCAGGCCGGACCTTGACCGGGAGAGGGAGCCGGGTCGACAGGCGGAAGTGTGTCCCAGGCGATGCTCATCGGGGACCTCCATCGACCCACCGACAGGTGCGATGGGCCAGCCAGAGGGCTGCGGTGATGAAGACAGCCTGTTGAGCGAGCCGGCGGACCGGAATCGCCCCCCGGCTGTACTCCGCGAGGTGATGCCACAGTGCCCAGGGACGCAGCCAGTCGCTCCAGGTTCCCGGAGTGCGGCCGTCACCCGTCCACGAGAGGGCCAGCGTGATCATCAGCAGCAGGCCCAGCCAGCCGGCCATCGCCAGGGCCGCCATCAACGGCCGGCGCGACCAGGCCGACATGAGTGTCCCAACCGCCGACAGCACCCCCGCGAAGACCAGCAGCCCGAGCGTTCCCCCCAGCAGGACTCCACGTTCCATGTCGAAGCCCGCACCGGCTGGCCAGGGGATCCAGCCCCCCAACCAGGTGGCCCGGCCATTCCAGAGGGCCAGGAGCAGCAGGAAGACCGGCCACGGGGCCAGGCAGGTGGCGAGCACCGTCCAGCCCGCCAGAAACTTTCCCACGAGAATCTCGGCCAGCGGCGTGGGGGATGTCACCAGCAACTCCCAGCTACCCCGCCGTCGATCGTCGGCCACGAGGTTCATCGTCAACAACGGAGCCACCCACATCACCGTCCCGACCAGGAACAGGTTCGGGCCGAGGAACTGCCGGATGGGGTCGTCGTCAAGGCGGGGGGGCAGCCCCTGGCGGGCCACGAGGGCAACCAGCCAGGTGGTCGCACAGGCGGCGGTCAGCACGGCCGCCGCGAGAACCAGCCAATGCGCCGGTCGCCGGAAGAAAGTCCGCAGTTCCCACTGCCAGATCGCCTGGATGAGGGCCGGGTTCATGCCCCCTCCCGCAGCGACTGGGGCAGCACACGCAGCAGATGCTCTTCCAGCGTGGTGGCGCAACGACGCAGTTCCCGTACCCCCCAGCCCCGGCTCACACAGGCGGCCACGATCACCGCGGCTGCAGCGTCGGGGTGGAGAGTCAACCGCCACCGACTGGTCCCCAATGCCGTCTCGACCGCAGGGGAATCGAGCAGTGTGACGCGGGTCACGCCAGGGAGGTCACGCAACTGTGTCCCCAGCTCGATGGCAGGTGTGTCGAGTTCCAGTTCCAGCTCGGTCCCGTCAGCGAGGGAGGGAAGCTGCACGTCGGAGACGAGTTGTCCCTGCCAGAGGACCAGCGCCCGGCTGCAACTCTGCTGCGCTTCGTTCAGCAGATGGGTCGAGAGGAGCACGGTGGTCGTCCCGGCGAGACCTCGGATGAGATCGCGGGTCTGCCGGACCTGCACCGGGTCGAGCCCCACCGTGGGCTCATCGAGCAGCAGGACCGGGGGCGAGCCAAGCAGGGCATCAGCGAGCCCAACCCGTCGGCGGTACCCGGTCGAGAGTTGGTCGAGCAGGCGGTGCCGGACCGGAATGAGATCGCAGGCACCGAGCACACGGTCGATTTCGCCAGCCCGGCGTGGTCGCCCGATCTGCTTGAGCCTGGCGCGCAGTTCGAGGTATTCGCCCACGCGCAGAACCGGGTCGCTGGGGAGTGGCTCGGGGAGATAGCCAAGGTTCTGGCGGACGTGCCGGGCTTGGGTCCGCACATCCCAACCGGCGACGCGGGCCGAGCCCTGGGAGGGGGCGAGAAAGGTGGCGAGCATGCGCAGCAGGGTCGACTTGCCCGCTCCATTGGGCCCGATCAGGGCGACGACTTCCCCCGGTGCGACGTCGAACGACACACCGCGCAGGGCGGTGACGCGGGCGTAGCGGTGGGCGAGCTGGGAGACGGAGAGCGACATGCCGGGCGGGGGGGCCGGGAAAAGAGCCAGCCGAACAGTGGACCACGTCTCGATGAGGCCTGCTCAGGGAGGGCGGCTGTGGGGGGCGGGATCTTACGGAAGGGGGCGGGAAGCACCAACGGCAGTTTGCGGCTTCGAGAGTTTGAGACAGCGTCGCTGGTGGTCATTTGGGAGCCAGTCGCGGTCGCCCGGTTGAGCGACAGCGAACCCCGGGGCACCTCAGGTTGGCCCCCCGTTTTTTCCTGAGAGACCTTTCCCCAGATTTCCAGCCTCGCTACAATCCGGTCCAAGGAGAAATCCTGCACGGGGACGGTCTTTGTAGAGAAACCGGTCAAAACGTGGGGATTTTGTGGGCCGCGAACCCTGGAGACAGGTGGCGTCGGGTGGAGCTGGAAACAGTCTGCTGGCGACCGCCGAAATGGCTGCAGCCGAGGTTTTTCGGGACGATTCCCGGGGGACGTGGGTTGCTGCATGAGGGTGGCGGCCACACCGTTTTTCGGTCGAACCCCTGCTGGGGAGCCATCGAGGGGCGGGCACATTGCTCTTCGGGGCGGCTCCTGAACGTCACTGCCCGGTTTGTCCGAGGGAAGTGGGACGCGGAAGATCGGGCCTGTTGGGGCGTGATTGTTTCCCGTCATATTTCCCGGGCCTGAAGGGCAGTGAAGTGACATCGGAGGTCACGGATCGGACACCAGTCGGTGCTGGTCAGACTGCGATCGTGAGTCTGGCTGTCGCGGTCGGTGGCTGGAAGACGGCAGATCAAGCCGGCTGACGTCGGCCTCAAAACATCAACTTTCACTGCCGGAACCGGAAGTTTGCCTTCCAGTTCCCCCTGTCAGCAGGCACCGTGGCTGGCGGGGTGGAGCAGATCGAGTGGCCGGGAGACTGGCGACTCAAACGGGCCAGGCGATTCGGCTGATCCGGTTTCCGGGTGGGATGGGAGATCGAACTCCCGGACCATCGCGGCGGATGGCAGCGATGACCTTGAGCGATTGACATAACCAGTGTGACTGGTCGGGATTTCCCTCGTGGAGACCAGGCCGACTTGCGGTGTTTTTCGGGTGTGCCTTTCAGGCCGGCGCGGAAGCCGGTGGTTCGGGAGGTCCCCACGGTTCTTTTTGAGCGACGGCACAAACGTCGGCACTACGTCCATGAGCGAACTGGCGAAACTGCGGAACATCGGGATCTCGGCCCACATTGACTCGGGCAAGACCACGCTGACCGAGCGGATCCTGTTCTATTCCGGCCGCATTCACCGCATGAATGAGGTCAAGGGGGATGGCGACGGCGCGGTGATGGACCACATGGACCTGGAAAAGGAACGGGGGATCACCATCACCTCGGCCTGTACCCGGGTTGCCTGGAACGATCACCCGATCAATATCATCGACACCCCGGGGCACGTGGACTTCACCGTTGAGGTGGAACGTTCACTGCGCGTTCTCGACGGGGCGATTCTGGTGCTGTGTGCCGTCGGCGGCGTGCAGAGCCAGTCACTGACGGTCGACCGCCAGATGAAGCGGTACCAGATTCCCCGCATCGCGTTCATCAACAAGATGGACCGCATTGGTGCGAATCCGAAGAACGTGATCCGCATGATCAAGGAGAAGCTGGGGGTCACCCCGCTCCCCCTGCAGATCCCGATGGGGGCCGAGTCGCGCTTCCAGGGGGTGGTCGATCTGCTGAACATGGAAGCGATCTACTACGATGGAGACAAGGGAGAGAAGACCCGTCGCGAAGCAATTCCCGAAGACTTCATCGACGAGGCCAAGGAAGCCCGCGCCCACCTGCTCGAGACGCTGTCGCTGTACAGTGACGAGTTGATGGAAGCCTTGCTGGAAGAGCGTGAACTGCCGGTGGAAGACCTCGTGCGGCTGATCCGCAAGGCAACCATTGCCCAGCACGTGACCCCTGTCATGATGGGGACGGCCTACAAGAACAAGGGTGTGCAGACCCTGCTGGACGCGATCGTCGCGTATCTGCCCAGTCCGCTCGACCGGCAGGTGCGGGCGACCGATCTCACGCAGGCCCCGGCTGTCCCCGAGGGTGCGCCCGAGGGAACGCGGGCCGAGCCGGTCAAGATCCAGCTCGAGCCGGTCCCCACCAAGCCGCTCGTCTTCATGGCTTTCAAGATCGTCGAAGAATCATTCGGCCAGTTGACCTACATCCGCATCTACCAGGGGAAATTCTCCAAGGGCGATACGGTTCTCAACACCCGTACCAACCAGAAGACCCGCGTCGGTCGCCTGTTGCGGATGCATGCCGACGAGAAGGAAGATCTCGAATCGGCGGAAGCGGGAGACATCGTCGCGGCGGTCGGCCTGAACTGTGCGTCGGGTGACACGTTCTGCGGCGACGGTGCCTTCGTGGCCCTGGAAAGCATCTTCGTTCCCGAGGCGGTCATCCGCTTGTCGATCGCCCCGATCAAGCGGGATGGTGCCGACAAGCTGGCGAAGGCCCTCGAACGGTTCCGCCGGGAGGATCCCACCTTCCGCGTCAGCACCGACGAAGAGTCGGGGCAGACGCTGATCGCCGGGATGGGCCAGTTGCACCTGGAAATCTACGTCGAACGCATCAAGCGTGAGTACAAGGTGGAGTGCCAGGTGGGTGCTCCCCGCGTCGCCTACCGCGAGGCGCCGACGAAGGTCGCCGAGTTCAACTACAAGCACAAGAAGCAGACGGGTGGTTCGGGTCAGTACGCCCACGTGGTCGGCAAGATTGAGCCGCTTCCGGAAGATAACCCGACTCCCTACGAGTTCGACAACGCCGTCTTCGGCGGTCGTATTCCCAAGGAATACATCGCCCCGGTCGACAAGGGTTTCCAGCGGGCTTTGGTGAAGGGTCCATTGTGCGAGTGCGAAGTGGTGGGTGTGAAGGCGATCCTGGAGGATGGCAGCTACCACGATGTCGACTCGTCCGAAATGGCGTTCAACATCTGCGGGTTCGACTGCATGCGGGAGACGCTGCGGAAGGCCGGGATGGTGCTGCTGGAGCCGATCATGAACCTCGAAGTCGAGGCTCCGTCGGAGTTCCAGGGTTCGATCACCGGTCACCTCTCGAGCAAGCGCGGCATGATCACCTCCAGCGAGACGCTGGGGGGGAACGTGGTGTTGCGGGCTGAGGTCCCCCTCTCGTCGATGTTCGACTACGCCAACGAACTGCGGTCGATGACCCAGGGGAAGGGTGGCTTCACGATGGAATTCCACAAGTACAAGCCGGTTCCCAAGAACCTGCAGGACGAAATCGTCGAGAAGCGCCGCAAGGAAATCGAAGAAGAAAAGAAGAAGTGATCACCCGCGGGTGATGGCTTTTTGAAACGATTCCCCGGGGAGGTTCGCCAATCACGAACCTCCCCGTTTTTTTTTTCGCGAGGAACCAAATTCGTGGTGACAGACTTTCCAGTCTGTCAGTCAAACCCGCACCACCCGGCCACTCAGCTCTGTGCCGCAAGCGACACTCCCGTTTTTCTCCTCACAGGCTGAAAGCCTGTTCCACATCTCGTGGTGACAGACTTTCCAGTCTGTCACTCAACCCCATACCGCCAATCGTCCACGATCCGTGCAACCAGCGGCCCGGCCATTTTTCACAGACCGCCGGGAAGCCTGGCCCCTCGCTAACACTCCCTGCTGCAACTCCGTTATTGTCTTGAAGATGCACGTCCGGGAGGGCTGCCGTGAGGGTGGCTGCTCCTGTCTTGTCCGGTCCCGGGATTGACTCCCGGGAGGTGGACCTCACCGCGTTCCTGCCTTGTTTCCCGCTTCGCCATGATTGTTCCCGGCTCCCAGACTGGTCTCAACCGCTACAGCTCGCGCATCACCCAGCCCCGCTCGCAGGGGGCGTCGCAGGCGATGCTTTACGCCACCGGCCTCACCGAGGCCGACATGAACAAGCCCCAGGTCGGCATAGCCAGCGTCTGGTACGAAGGCAACCCCTGCAACATGCACCTCAACAAGCTCGCGGCCGCAGTCCACGAGGGGGTGCAGAAGGAGGGGATGGTTGGCATGCGGTTCAACACCATCGGCGTCAGCGATGGGATCTCGATGGGAACCGAGGGGATGAGTTTCTCCCTCCAGTCGCGCGACCTCATTGCCGACTCGATCGAAACCGTCACCTGTGCCCAATGGTACGATGGCAACATCTCGATTCCCGGGTGCGACAAGAACATGCCCGGGTGCATCATGGCGATGGCCCGGTTCAATCGCCCCTCGCTGATGATCTACGGCGGCACCATCCGCGCCGGTTGCCTGGGCGAAAAGAAGCTCGACATCGTCTCGGCCTTCCAGGTCTACGGCGAATACATCGCCGGGAAAATCACCGACCAGGAACGCCAGTCGGTCGTCCGCAATGCCTGCCCCGGCCCCGGCGCGTGCGGGGGAATGTACACCGCCAACACGATGGCCTCGGCCATCGAGGCGATGGGTATGTCGCTGCCATACAGCTCGTCGATTCCCGCAGAAGACCCGTTGAAAATCGGTGAATGCCTGGCAGCCGGCAAGGCGATCAAGACCTTGCTGGAACGCGATCTGCGTCCCCGCGACATCATGACCCGCAAGGCGTTTGAAAACGCGATGGTCATTGTCATGGCGCTCGGCGGCTCGACCAATGCCGTGCTGCACCTGATCGCGATCGCCCGCGCCGCCGGGGTGACCCTCACCATCGACGACTTCCAGCGGGTCAGCGACCGCATCCCCTACATTGCCGACCTGAAGCCCAGCGGCAAGTACGTGATGGAAGACCTCCATTACATCGGGGGAACCCCCGCGGTCCTCAAGTACCTGCTCGAAGAACGGCTCATCGACGGCGACTGCCTCACGGTCACCGGCAAGACCATGGCTGAAAACCTCGAGTCGCTCGAAGGGCTCAAGCCCGGCCAGAAGATCATTCACCCGGTGGGTGAGCCGATCAAGCCGACGGGACACATCCGCATTCTCCGCGGCAATCTTGCCCCCGAGGGCTCGGTCGCGAAGATCACGGGCAAGGAAGGGCTCAAGTTCGTGGGTCCCGCCAAGTGCTACAACTCGGAAGAAGAGATGCTGCATGCCCTGGAGCAGAAGAAGATCGCCAAGGGGGATGTGATCATCATCCGCTACGAGGGACCGAAGGGGGGCCCCGGGATGCCCGAGATGCTCACCCCGACCTCGGCCATCATGGGGGCCGGCCTCGGGAACGATGTCGCCCTGATGACCGACGGCCGGTTTTCGGGCGGGTCGCACGGCTTCATCATCGGCCACGTCACCCCCGAAGCGCAGGGAGGCGGTCCACTCGCCCTCGTGCAGGATGGGGACCAGATCACGATTGATGCCGAGAGCTGCCGGATCGACGTTGCCGTCCCCGAGGCCGAGATGGCCCGCCGCAAGGCCGCCTACCGCGATCCCCCCTACAAGGCG
>Ga0315902_10004626_pt1 | contig 19755 bp, 9 predicted proteins | sample LakEriMetagenome_9_FD_203523 | JGI IMG/M metagenome (GOLD analysis project Ga0315902, IMG submission 203523) | Freshwater fungal communities from buoy surface, Lake Erie, Ohio, United States - Buoy 12 MA117 | ecosystem: Environmental > Aquatic > Freshwater > Lake > Lake biofilm | place: USA... | reverse complement strand
GACTCAACCCTCGCGATCAATCAAGTCTTTCGCCTTGGCGTCCATCTCGGCCAAGACTGCCGGGAGATCGGAATAGTGGCACATCGCGGTCACAGTCTGATTGCGAAAACGAATGTGCGCAAAAGACCCGGTCAACAGGTTCTATCCGACTTCCAGCGTGCCACCGGGACGAAGGAATCGGGCGAGGTTGGGATAGGTTGTTTCGGCGGGTAGTTGCTCGCATCTCGGAATCGGTTGTTTCATTTATTTGCTAACCTCTCTCTAAGGGGCCGAGTTAGGGCGCTTTTGCTTCCCGGCAAAACGCCACTCAAAAAACTTCGCGGTTCGACCCTCAAACGCGAGGTCGCCCGCCGAACTGGTCTGGCACCCAGCTACAGCTAAACATCAACAAATTCACGTTCCAAATGGTTAGAATGGGACCGTTTCCTCCCACCTGCCCGGCCTATTCTACCACTATGCCCAAACCCAGTCCCCCCGACATGGCCTCCCTCCCTCAGCATGGTCAGATCGCCAAAATTCGTCAGCGGACGTATCTCGTCGAGAGCATCACCAAGCCCAGAAAGGCCGCTGATTCGACGCTGGTCGAACTCTCCTGCGTCGATGACGACAACCAAGGCGCTCCGCTCGCCGTTCTCTGGGAAAAGGAACTCGACCCGGAAGTGCTGACCGCCGAAACTTGGGAACAAATCGGCGCGAAAGGCTTCGACCCAGCCGACCTCTTTGCCGCCTACCTCAACACCCTCCGCTGGAACTGTGTCACGGCGACTGATCCGAAACTGTTCCAGGCCCCCTTCCGCGCCGGCATTCGGATTGACGCCTACCAACTCGAGCCACTCCGCAAGGCCCTCCTCCTCCCCCGCGTCAACCTATTCATCGCCGATGACGTCGGGCTGGGGAAAACTATCGAAGCCGGCCTAATCGCGCGCGAACTGCTGCTGCGGAAAAAGGTCAAGGAAATCATCGTCTGCTGCCCGCCCTCGATGCTCCTCCAATGGAAAGAGGAACTCGAGGCCCGCTTCGGTCTAACCTTCGAAATCCTTGATAAGGAATACGTCAAGCGAGTCCGCCGTGAGCGGGGCTTCGGGATTAACCCCTGGACTACCCACACCCGTTTCCTCGTCTCCCACCGCCTGCTGATCGACGAAGCCTACGCCGGCCCGCTCCGCGACCACCTTGATACTTTCCGCGACGGCTCGCTCCTGATTCTCGACGAAGCCCACCACGCGGCTCCTGCCAGCGGACAGAAGTACGCGATCGACTCGCAAATCACTCGAGCCATCCGCGACCTCGCCCCCCGCTTCGAGCATCGCCTCTTCCTCTCGGCCACACCCCACAACGGGCACTCCAACAGCTTCTCCGCGCTGCTCGAGATCCTCGACCCCCAGCGATTCTGCCGCGGCGTGCCGGTCTCCCCCGAACACCGCGACCAAACCGTGATCCGCCGGATCAAGGAAGACATCCGCGAAATTCAGGGAGGCTTCCCCAAACGCGAAGTTGTCCAGCTGGACATCGACCGGCTCCCCAGCGATGCCCCCGAGCTAGTCCTCTCGCGGCTGCTCGACGAGTACCGTCAAACGCGCGAACAGCGCCTCGAAAACGAAACCCGCCGCAAACAAGCCGCCTCCGGGCTGCTCATCACCGGCCTCCAGCAGCGACTCCTCTCCTCAATCGAAGCCTTCGCCCGGACCCTCGCCGTCCATCGCCGCACCGTCGAAAAGCAATGGCAAGCCCTCACCGCCTCTACCCCCACACCGCCCACTCAAAGCGACCTCAACCCGCAATCGCTCGACCTCCTCGGCGGCGGGCTCGATCAAGATGACGACCGCGCCGAACTCGACGAGGAGCAACTCACGAACGCCGAAGAAGCCCAAATCGAAGCCGCCTCGGCCAGTTCCTTCGGCCCCGTCGCCGGCTCGCAAGCCGAATCGATGTTCGCCCGCGAACGCGAACTCCTCGACCAGATGACCCGTGTCGCCGAAGAAGCCCGCGGCAAAAACGATGCCCGCGTCGACCGCCTGCTCAAGTGGATCAAAGAAAAGATGTGCCCCAAACTCGGCAAAAGCCGCGCCGAGTGGAACGACCTCCGCCTCCTAATCTTCACCGAATACGAAGACACCAAGCGATATCTCGTCAGCCGCCTGACCGCCGCGATCGACAACAGCGACCAAGGCGAGCACCGCATCGAGGTCTTCCATGGCCCCACCCCGGTCGCCAAGCGGGAGGAGATCAAGCAAGCCTTTAACTCGCCGCCGGCCAAGCACCCGCTTCGGATCCTGATCGCCACCGACGCGGCCCGCGAGGGGCTGAACCTCCAAGCCCATTGCCACAACCTGTTCCACTTCGATGTCCCGTGGAACCCCAGCCGCATGGAACAGCGCAACGGCCGAATCGACCGCAAGCTGCAACCGAGCGACACCGTCTACTGCCACTACTTCGTCTACAAGCAACGGCCCGAAGACCGCATCCTCCAAGTCCTTGTCCGTAAGACCGATCGAATCCGCCACGAACTCGGCAGCCTCTCGCAAGTCCTCGACTCGCGGCTGGCCAAGTCGCTCAGTCAGGGAATCCGCCACGCCGCGATCGCCGACCTCGAATCTGAACTCGACGAGATCGACATTCAAGCCGAACAAAAGGCCGCCATCGAATCAGAACTCGAGGCCGCTCGCGATCGCCAGCAAGGCCTCCGCCGCCAGATCGATCGCCTCCGCAACCAAATCCAGGACTCGCGTGAGCAGATCGGCCTGACGATCGAACAATTCCAAGCCGCCATCAACGCTTCGCTCCAGCTTCTTAAGCTCGACGGACTCGCCACCGACTCCACCATCGACTCACCCACCGGCGAACAAGTCGACAGCTTCCGCTTCCCGGCGATCGACCAGCGCAAAGGGGGCGACCCCACCTGGGCCGAAACGATGGATACCCTCCGCGCTCCCCGCAAGCCGGACGAAAAGCTCTGGGAATGGCGCCGCAACTCTCCCATCCGCCCGATCGTCTTCGATGACCCCGGGATGATCGGCGATGAATTCGTCCACCTCCATCTTGAACAACGATTGGTCCAGCGGCTGCTCGGGCGGTTTATCGCCCAGGGCTTTGTCCATCACGACCTTTCCCGCGCCTGCTTCGCCCAATCGAGCGACTCCGTCCCCCGCGTTGTGCTCCTCGGACGCCTCTGCCTCTACGGCGAGAACGCGGCCCGCTTGCACGAGGAACTCGTTCCGGTCACCGCCAAGTGGAGCGAGCTCGACGTCCGCACCAGCGACCTCAAACCGCTCGGCCACGCTGCGGAAGAGAAGACGATGGAGCTGCTCAACCGCTCGCTCCTCGAATCCGCCGGAATCAAACTCCCGAAACCGGTCGTCGCCCAGCTCCAGTCCGCCGCCCCGACCGACATCCAGCAGCTCCTTCCGCACCTCACCGCCCGCTGCGAAGAGGCCGCCAGCGACGCCGAGCGCCGCCTCGCTCAGCGCGGTGAGGCCGAAGCCGCCGCCATGCGCGAAATCCTCGAGACCCAGCAGAAACACATTTCCGAGACGGTCAAGCGCATCTCGAAACTCGACCAGCGGCAAATGCGGCTCGACTACGGCGACGATGAGGACGAGCTGGCCCAGGTCGAAGCGAACAAGCGGTATTGGGCCAAGCGGCTGGAGGAAATCAAATCTGAGTTGAAAGAGGAACCGGAGCGGATTCGCGGGCTGTATGCCGTCCGCGCCCGCCGCATCGAGCCCGTGGGGCTGGTCTATCTCTGGCCGGTGACGGGGTAACACGCCATGGCAAAATCAACTGAAGAACTCGCTCATCTCGAATGGCTCGGCTACGTCCAGCCCGTCGGCCTCGTCGTCTCGATCCCGGCACTGCTCGAAGCCCAGTGCCACGTCAACCGCAACATCATGGGGCTGCACGGCCGCTTCCTCGAGTGCCTCCCCCGCGACGCCAAGGGCGAGCTGCTTCCCGAGCTGCGCGACCTCGCGGCCCTGACCGAGCGCGTGCTGGAGTGGCGGGCGAGCGATCTCGTACCGGTCCCCCCGCGCGGCGATCTCCCCGAGTCGATGCGGAATCTGGAGGTGGTCCTCCCGCATTACGATGAGACGCTCCGCCCCAGCTTTGCCGTCCCCCACCCGCGCCCCGCCCAAGGCCAGGCCCCCTGGCAGATGCTGGTCACGCAGCTGGACGGTCCCCAGCCGCTGGAAGAGGAGAGTGCGCCCGACTCGGGGCGGCATTGGAACGCCACCCCCCAGGCGAAGTTCGAGCGGCTGCTCCGCGAAACGGGCATCTCGGTCGGGTTGCTCTGCAACAGCCGCGCGCTGCGGCTGGTCTACGCGCCGCGGGGGGAGTCGAGCGGCTACGCGACCTTCCCGATCGCCGAGATGACTCAAGTCGCCGGGCGTCCGATCTTCGCCGCGCTGCAGATGCTCCTCTCGCAGGAGCGGCTGTTTGCCCTCGGCGATAAGGAACGCCTCCCGGCGATTCTGGAGAACAGCCGCAAGTACCAGAACCTCGTCTCCACGGCGCTGGCTGAGCAGGTGCTCGCGGCGCTGTACGAGCTGATGCGCGGCTTTCAGGCGGCCAACGATGCGACCGCTGGGAAATTGCTCGCCAGTCAGCTGGAGGAGAACCCCAACCAGGTCTACGCCGGGCTGCTGACCGTGTTGATGCGACTGGTGTTTGTGCTCTACGCCGAGGATCGGAACCTTCTCTCCAGCGATCCGGTCTATTCGAATCACTACTCGGTCACGGGGCTGTTCGATCGGCTTCGCAGCGATGCCGGCCGGCACCCCGACACCATGGACCAGCGCTACGGCGCCTGGGCCCAGCTACTGACGCTGTTCCGGCTGATTTACGAAGGGGGCCAGCATGGGGCGTTCCAACTCCCCGCGCGGAAAGGTTATCTCTTCGATCCCGAGCGTTATCCGTTCCTTGAAGGCCGGAGCGGCGAGGAGCGGCATGGCATTCCGCGGATCTCCGATGGAGTCGTGTTCCGCGTGCTGCAGGATTTGTTGATTCTCGATGGCGAGCGGTTGAGTTACCGCGCACTCGATGTCGAGCAGATCGGCAGCGTCTACGAAACGGTAATGGGCTTTAACCTCGAGACGGCCGCGGGCCAGTCGATCGCGATCCGCCCGGCCAAGGCGCATGGTGCTCCGACCACGATCAACCTCGACGAGCTGCTGGCGACTGAGAAGAGCAAGCGGGCCAAATGGTTCGAAGATACGAGCGGGCAGAAAGCCACGAACACGGAAAAGGAAAAGCTGAAAGAGGCAAAGAACCTCGAAGAGCTGCTAGTTGCCCTCGACAAAAAGATCATGAAGTCGGTCACGCCGCAGGTGGTTCCGGCCGGAGCGATTGTGCTCCAGCCGTCGGACGAGCGGCGGCGGAGCGGTTCGCACTACACGCCGCGTTCGCTCACGGCGCCGATCGTCAAGACAACGCTCGAGCCGATTCTCCAGCGGCTCTGCGATACAGCGGTCGAACTACCGGCGGTCTATTCCCCGACCCCCGCCGATCGTAAACGTTACACCGAGGGACAAATTGCCGAGCGAGTGCGGCTGTCCCAGCGGGCGATTGAGTACGCGCGGCGGGCGCGGGAAGTCGGCGTCCCGCATCCGCAACAGATTCTCGACCTCAAGGTCTGCGATCCGGCGATGGGAAGCGGGGCGTTCCTGGTCGAGACCTGCCGGTTCCTCGGGGACGAGCTGATCAAATCGTGGTACGCGCATTACAAACGCACCGACTTGGGCGAAGGCGAGAGCTTTCCTGTTATTCCACCCGACGAGGACGAGGTGCTCTACGCTCGGCGGCTGGTCGCCCAGCGTTGCCTGTACGGGGTCGACAAAAACGAGATGGCGGTCGACCTGGCAAAGCTCTCGCTCTGGTTAGTGACGCTCGCCAAAGATCACGCCTTCACCTTCCTCGATCATTCCCTCCGGCACGGCGACTCGCTGGTCGGGTTGACTCGCCAGCAGATTATCGGCTTCCACTGGGAGCCAACCCAGCAGCGGCGACTCGGGGACGATCTCATCCAGCGCAAGCTCGACCGAGCCACCGAAGAGCGAGTCAAAATTCTCAACGCCCGTGAGGATGTAGCGTACCGCGATCAGGAACAGCGTCTGGCTCTCGCGAATGAAGCATTAGAAGTAATTCGCCTGACCGGCGATGCTTGTATTAGTGCCTTCTTCTCTGCGGGCAAGGACAAGGAGCGTGAGGCTCGCTGCAATCAGTTGTTCCTGGACGTCGCGCAGCACTTCCAGAACTTGAAGGACGGGAAAGTTGAGCCCGAAGTCCGCGCCCGTTTGCAGCAGGCCGCCGACAGTTTGCGAAGCGGCGACCATCCGATCCCGCCATTTCACTGGGAGATTGAGTTTCCCGAGGTTTTTTCGAGGGAATTTAGCGGGTTCGATGCGTTCGTGGGGAACCCACCGTTTTTGGGAGGCACGCAGCTCTCTACACTTCTTGGCAATCCAAGATACCAGGAATGGTTGAAATCATTTTTCGAGAAGTCTTTTGGAAATGCAGACTTGTGTGCGTATTTTTTTCGGCGCGCCTTTGGGCTATTAGGTGCGGAAAAAACGTTCGGGTTTATAGCAACAAAGACTATCGCCGAAGGCGCTACTCGCGTCAGTGGACTAAAGTACATTCTCGATCACGGAGGCGTAATCTATTCCGCGTCTCGTTCGAAGGAATGGCCTGGTGAAGCTTCCGTGTTGGTTGCTGTCCTTCATGTGACAAAAAGGAAGACGCCCGAATTGCCATTTTTCCTAGATGGCAAACATGTCTCTTGTATTAACTCGCGTCTACGTCCGAATCGTGAAACTAGTGATCCAGTACCGTTAAAGTCAAATGAACTATTCGGCTTCAAAGGCTCGGATCTTGGTGGAAGTGGATTTATCCTCGATAATACAGAATACAGCGCATTGGCCATGAAAGAGTCAAACCTAGAGTGCTTGTTCCCCTTTCTAGGTGGCGAAGAAGTCAATAACTCGCCGACCCAGTCAGCAAATCGATTTGCAATCAACTTTGGTCACATGACACTCTCCGAGGCAGAAGCGTTTCCAGAGCTTTTGGCAATCGTAAGGGAACGAGTAAAACCATCTAGGGATAGAGGAAGAGACCACGGCCCAGGAAAACACGGGCGAAAGTATTGGTGGCAATACACACTTCGCCGTGAGCCGCTCTACGACTCGCTAAAGGGTAAATCGAATTGTTTGGTAACCGCAGTGACTACACCCTACCTTTGTTTTTCGTTTCAGCCTGTGAGGCAGGTTTTCAATCTTTCTCTTGTTGTTTTTCCTTACGATACATTTGCGCCTTTTTCATGCCTTCAATCTAGAGTGCACTTAGAATGGGCGCTAATGCTGTCTTCGTCGCTTGGGAATACTTTGAGGTATTCAGTTCAAGATGCTCATCATACTTTCGCATATCCGCCTGCTTTCCATGACAAGAAAGTCCTTCATTTTTGTGGAAAGGATTATTATGAGTTCCGTTCAAGGTTGATGGTTGAGACCCAGCAGGGATTAACTGCCACCTACAATCGCTTTCATGATCCTCAGCAAATCTCATTTGAAATTCTTAAACTCCGCGAGCTGCATACGGAGATGGATCGAGCTGTTTTAGATGCTTATGGCTGGAGCGATCTCGCGGCCCGAGCGCGGTGCGAGTTCTTGTTGGACTACGAGGAGGAGGAAGAAGAGGAGGGTTCCTCACTCCAGACCTCTCCCAGAGGAAGAGGAGGTAGAGGCAAGAAGAAGCCTTGGCGACTGCGGTGGCCGGATGAGTTTCGGGATGAAGTGCTCGCGCGGCTGCTGGAGCTGAACGAGCAGCGGCACAAGGAGGAGCTCGCCGCCGGAATCGCGCCGACCAGCTCGTCCAGCGACGAGGACACTGCAGACTCCGACGAAGACTCCAACCCCGACTCCGCTCCACCCGGCGACTCCCCCGCTCCCCCGCCCCCCGCGACCCGCACTCCCACCCACCGCCGCGGCCGCCCCTCCCGCCGCCCCAACGCCGGCCAAGGCGAACTGCTCGGGGAGTAAGCCAGGAGGAATGGCTGGGTCGAAAACGGGTTTAATCGGCTTAAAATGCATGGAACAGTTGACACGTTTCACTAAAAAGCTAATATTCAATGACGAGTGAAAAACCATTTTCGAGTGAAATATGGCCCCGCCAGAGACGCAATCCGAACGGTTCGAGCGCCTGCTGCGACAGGCCTTTGCCCCACTGGGTGCGGCAACGCTGACTTGGGCGCGGGGCAAGCCGCTCGAGGCCTGCCGCGTGTCGCTTCGCGGCCACGGCAAATTCGAATTTGCCCTCAACCCGCGCGAACGGCTCACACCGCAAGCAGCAAATCAACTCTTCCAGCGTCTGCGTGATGAATCCTTGGCCCGGCCGCTCGTGACCCAACTGGTCATCGCGCCGACCATCTCGCCCCGAATCGCCGAGATCGCCGCGCGGTACGGCTCGTCGTGGCTCGACTACGCGGGTAATTTTCGAATCCTCAACCCACACGTTTCGCTGTACCTCGCTCAGTCCGGACAGAAACTCGCGCGAGACAAAGCGCAGAAATCGCTTGGCGCAACGGACATCTTTTCCCCCCGCAGCAGCCGCATCGTGCGGGCCCTGCTTGAAAATCCGGGGCGTGGTTGGCAAGTGGCCGAACTCGCCCGCGCGCCGGAGATCGACGTCAGCCTCGGGCTCGCTTCGCGGATCAAGCAGGCGCTCGTTGAACAGAATTATGCGACCGTTAAACAGCGTTTGCTCTACCTAACTCAGCCAGACGAATTGCTCGCTGCGTGGGCGAGGAACTATCGCGGTCCGGTGGAGGAACGCCTGTACTACCTGCGCGGCGATGTAACCGACGTCGAGCAAAACGTGGCCCGGTGGTGCGAGCGACAAGGACTGACCTACGCGTTGGCGCGGTACTCGGCAGCCGCGCGACTGGCGCCGGGCCTGCGTTATTCCCTTGCATCGCTTTATGTTGGCTCCGAGTTTTTTGATTCATCCCACCAGCGGGCTTTTCACGATGAGCTTGCCGCGCAGCGAGTTGATTCTGGGGCCACACTCGCGGTACTCACCCCTTATGACTCGAGCGTCTTTGTGGGCAGGCAATTGCTCTCAGAACAAGTCACCTCGCCGCTCCAGACTTGGCTCGATCTGCAGGGTTTCACCGGACGTGGTCCCGAAACGGCCGAAGCAGTGTTCACCAAGTACCTCCGCGATTCGCTGGCCCCGCCTGTTCAGGAAAGGGAAGCGAAATGAGCCAACCGGCTGCGGCAAAGTCTGTACTTATAGAGGTCGTGAATGTCCTCGGGGCTTTCCGTGAGGATTTGGTAATCGTCGGCGGCTGGGTGCCCGAGTTGACCTATCCCGGGAGGAATCACCTCGGTTCACTGGATGTCGACTTGGCGGTCAGCCCGCGGGCCTTTCGCCCCGATGCCTATTCCTCGATTCATGCGCGTTTGACCGCCGGTGGTTACTCCCGCGAGGAAAACCCGACGCGTTACTACCGAGCGGTGGCTGGGGCGGAAGAGCCGGTGAAAGTTGACCTGATCACCGGGCAATACGTACTCGAGGAGAAAACAGCTGCGGTTCAGGTGAACGAGTTGCAAATCAGCGCGCTGCGGGGACTCGACTTGGCCTTTGAGCACTCTACAGAAATCACCCTCAAAGGAACAATGCCCGATGGGTCGTTTAACACCGTGAAAACGCGGATCGTCAAGCCCGAGGCGTTTCTCCTGATCAAGGCGTTTGCGTTGGCCGAGCGACTTCGGGCTAAAGACGCTTACGATATTGCCTTTGTCCTGGGACATTATCAGCCGTCACTCAAGGTGTTGGCCGAGCAATTACGGCCGATCGTCGCAACGGGACTAGGAGCGGAAGCATTACAAAACCTCGAAGATAAGTTCCGCCGTCTCGACTCCCTCGGTCCCGAGTCCGCGGCAAAGGTCGCGAGTGAAGCGGGGGCAGATTTCCAACAAAGCAAGCAAGCCGCCTATCAGGACGCCCAAGAGCTGTTCCGATGGATTAAAATCTAGGGCTTCCCACCTCCCTCCACCTAGCTGATCGCAGAGAACCCCACCGCATGGCCGCGCAATCCCCCGTTGAGGTCCGCAGCTCGCTTGTTTCCGCCCTGCAGCTCGATCTGATTGGCCCGACCGGTTCGCTCGGGGATCCGCAGGAACGGCTGTCGCAAATGCCGTCGCGCTGGTACCTGACTGGGTTCCTCGTCCCGACCGACGCCGCAGCTGATCAAGCCGAAGACCCCACCAGCACCGATGAACTCGATCAAGCCGCCGAGCCGGTGGAGATCGACGAAGCGACCGGCGGCGATAAGCCAGCGACCCGCGTCACGCGACTCTCCAGCAGCATGGGGCTGAGCGTGCTGCTCGATCCGGCTACGACTGCCATCGAAGTGGAGGTTCGCTACGGGGAGTACACCTACCTCCCCAAATCGGAGACAAACGAACAAGCTTGCTGGGCGCGGCAACCGCGAGCCGCGACGGTCCGCTTGTCGCTCGGCACACGAACTCCAAATCATGGGACCAGCGAAGTTCCCGACAGCGGTGGAGTGGAGATCGCCTGGTCGCTGCGGCGGACCCCGGAACTCAGCGAGGCGAGTGGACTCCCCAAGGGAACGCGCAGCCTCTCGGTCTTTGTCGTCAATCGCCGCAAACCGGCGGCGAGCGAAGTTGCCGATCAAAGCTCCATGTTTCAAGTCGAGCTGACACTGCGGACCGCCGAGCCGCTCGTTCCGCGCCCCAATCTCCAGCACCTTAAAAGCCAAGACCTCGACGAACGGGTTGCCGACCTGCAATACCGCGACGCCTGCGAATACTCCGTCGGCCACAGCGTTGCGACGATGGCGGAACGCGATGAGGCAGGAAGCTGCCGGCTAGTCCGCACCACCTGGCTCCCCACGGCCGAAGTCGAAAAGGTGATGCCCGCCGAGATTCCGGGTGTGAACCTGAAGATGGATGAATTGGCGGCGCTAGCCGACGCAGCGGCCGCGCGCGAGCAACTGGGCGGCTTGGCCCGAGAGTACCGAAAGTGGATTGAGACGCAGCGGCAATTGCTCAGCGGCCTGCATTCCCGCCGCAAAGAGACTGGCGATGAGCTGCTGCGCCGCGCGACGATTGCCGCCAGCCGGATTGAGGCGGGGATCGAGCTGATGTCGAAGCCGGATTGCCTCGAGGCGTTTCGAATCGCCAACCGGGCGATGGCTTCACAAGGCCGGCGTCGATTGGCGCGGATGCTCAATAAGCAGCCCAGCGAAGTCGCTCCCAAATGGCGCCCATTCCAGCTCGCCTTCCTTCTGATGAACCTCAAGGGGATCGCCGAGCCGACCAGCGACGATCGAGAGGTCGTCGACTTGCTGTTCTTCCCCACTGGCGGCGGCAAGACGGAAGCGTATCTCGGCCTGGCTGCGTTCACGCTGGTGCTGCGGCGGCTGCGCAACCCCGGCGTCGCGAGCGCGGGACTGAGCGTGCTGATGCGATACACGCTGCGGCTGCTGACGCTGGACCAGCTCGGCCGAGCCGCGGCCTTGATTTGCGCGCTTGAACTGGAGCGAGAGAAGGATGTCGAGAAACTGGGGCGATGGCCGTTTGAAATTGGGCTCTGGGTCGGACAGGCCGCCACGCCCAACGTCATGGGCAGGAAAGGGGACAACAACCCCAATTCCGCTCGGGCCAAGACGATTGCCTACTCCAACGATGACCGGAAACCCTCGCCGATTCCTCTGGAGACCTGTCCCTGGTGTGATACCAATTTCAAGCGGGAATCGTTTGGACTGAAACCGAATCGAGACAATCCAACAGAACTTCGTGTCACCTGCCTCAATCGCGACTGCGATTTTTCAGGGGGACGCTCGCTCCCGGTCCTAGGGGTCGATGAACCGATTTACCGCCGGCTTCCTTGCTTTCTGATCGCCACGGTCGACAAGTTTGCCGCGATGCCTTGGGTGGGTGAGGTTGGCGCACTCTTTGGGCGTGTTGACCGCTATGACAAAGAGGGCTTCTACGGCCCGTGTGCGCCGCAGCAAGGCCAGCCGCTGCCGGGTGGGCGATTACCGCCGCCGGATTTGGTGATCCAAGATGAGCTGCATCTGATCTCCGGCCCGCTCGGAACGATGGTCGGGCTGTACGAGACGGCCCTGGATGAACTCTCAACCGTCCGAAACGATGGCCATTCCGTGCGACCGAAGATAGTCGCCTCGACCGCCACGGTACGGCGGGCCGCGGCACAGATTCGGGCACTCTTCAGTCGCAGCGATGTTGATGTCTTTCCACCGCCCGGCCCAAATGTCCGCGACTCGTTCTTTGCGATCACCAAACCGACCTCCGAGGTCCATGCAAGGCAATACCTCGGGGTCGCCGCGCAGGGACGTAGTGCCAAGGTGATCATGCTGCGGGTTTATCTTGCGTTGCTCGCTGCAGCGCAAAAGGCTTTCGTTGAGGCAGGCGGAGCCCGCACCGCGAGCAATCCCGCGGATCCGTATATGACGCTTTTGGGTTACTACAACAGCCTGCGGGAACTGGGCGGCGCTAGGCGAATTATCGAGGATGAGGTCCGCACACAGCTCGTCTCTCGCGGCATCCGCAAGCGACTGGGTGAAGCGGAGGGGTTGTTCCGCGATCGCGAGATCGCCTATGAGCCGGTGGAACTGACCAGCCGCGTGTCGACAGACAAGGTCTCGGACGCCAAGCGCCGCCTGGAGCTGAACTTTTACACTGACCCCGAGCCCGAGCGAGAGCTGCAACGAAAAAAGGGGCGCGTCGACATTGCGATCGCCACCAACATGATTTCGGTGGGGCTCGACATCACCCGGCTTGGCCTGATGGTTTGCTTTGGCCAGCCCAAGACGAGCGCCGAGTATATTCAGGCGACCAGCCGCGTCGGTCGGGATGACTCTAGGCCGGGCTTGGTGGTGACCATCCTCAACCTCAATCGGCCTCGAGATCGGTCGCATTACGAACGCTTCTCGGCATTCCATCAATCGTTCTACCGGAGCGTCGAGGCGACCAGTGTCACGCCCTTCTCACCGCGGGCGCTAGACCGAGGACTGGCGGGGACGCTGATCGCGCTGGCCCGGCTGGGACATGCTCCCATGACGCCAGCAAAGGGCGCGGGGGAGATTTTGCGGGAGTACAGCAATTTGCAATTTGCTGTGGACACGCTGGCGAATCGTGCGGGACAAATCGCGGCGGAGAGCGATCCGGGGAGTGCTGAGGCGGTGAAGAAGAAAGTCCAAGGACTTTGCAAAGACCTTCTCGATACTTGGGAAGGCATTGCCCACGAACTGAAGGACTCTGGCGGGCAACTCCAATACCAAGCCGAAGCGGGAGCGGCCCGCAGGCTGCTGTACGAGTTTTTGAACCCCGAGCTGAAGACGCTCCCGAGAAAGCATCGCAAATTTCGGGCAAACCGCTCGCTGCGGGATGTCGAACCGAGCGTGAACCTGTGGGTGAAGACAATCGATGGTCGTGACTTGGACTTGGAGGAAGAGGTATGACCAGACCGCCAGGACAAATCCGCCGGAGCCAACTGCTGACGTCGTTCGGACCCGGGTCGATGGTTGATTTGCCCAATTGCTCCGTCTTGGTCGGCGGACTGGAGGGTTGGTCAGCCGAAGGTGAAGAAATCACCGAACCGCGATTAGTCGACAAGCTCAAGGCTTTGTTTGATCCGCCGCTATTGAATCTGCGCCTGGTCGCGCCCCCGCCTGACAACAACGAACCAAATGCGAAACCGACGGGGATCACCTGTTGGCAGTTTCCAGAGTGGTTCATCACGCAGGACGTTGCGGGCGAGAAAGGGGGCTTCGTCCGGTCCCGTCGCCTGTTGCATCGCCGAACTTTGACAAAGGGAAAGTTCATTGACGACGCAAAGTCCAAAAAGACCGTTGTGCCTGTCCGCTTTGTTCGCGCCTGCCGCAATGGCCACATTGGCGACATCGACTGGTATGTGTTCGTGCATCAATCTGGCGATACTGGCTGTCGGCGCCAGCTTTGGATTGACGAAATGGGTACCAGTGGTGATATCGCGGATGTTTACGTGCGCTGCGAGTGCGGAGCTCGCCGCGGTTTGGCAGAAGCAACGGGGTTTTATACGCAGGCGCTCGGGCTCTGTGATGGCAATCGCCCTTGGCTGGGAGACTACTCCCGTGAGCGGTGTGACCAGCAAAACCGGCTGCTGATTCGCCAGGCTAGCAACGCTTATTTTCCGCAATTGATGAGCACCATCTCGCTCCCCGATCGGAATGAAGAATTGAGAGATGCGGTTGGGAATGTTTGGGACTTTGTCGGGGAGGCGCCCGATTTCGAGGGGCTCAAGTACGAGCGTCGTAAGTCGAAGGTCGCCCAGGCGCTCGAGGGGTACACCGACGAACAGGTGTGGGGCGAGATCCAGAACCGCCGTGGCGGGCAAAACGGACCCGGTAAGTCAATCAAGCAGGTCGAGTTCGAAACGCTGACGGCGACCGATGAGGACCTGGGAGACGACAAACCGGATGGCGACTTTTATGCCCGAACGTTGACCAACAGCGTTTGGCAGGCACCCTGGATGGCGCCGGTCCAACGTATCGTACTGATACATCGGATGCGCGAGGTCATGGCTCAGGTTGGATTCACTCGATTCGAAGCGGTTTCGCCAGACATTGATGGCGAACTGGAAATCGGTGTGCGGCGGGCTAATCTCGCCCGCGAGATTAGTTGGCTGCCGGCGGTCGAGAATCGGGGCGAGGGAGTTTTTATTCAATTTCGCCGCGATGCAGTCGAAGCCTGGCTCGCCCGTAAAGACGTTATGAAGCATGGCTTGCGATTGGTTGATGGGTATCAATCCTGGAAGAGCGAACACCACGGGGCGAGCAAGAAGTTTGCCGAGGCGGGTGGGATTCTGCCCTACACCTTATTTCACACCTTTTCGCACCTGCTGCTTACGGCGGTTTCGCTGGAGTGCGGGTACCCGGCTAGTTCGATCCGCGAGCGCATCTATTGCCTGCCCAATATCGGCTACGGCGTGATGCTCTTTACCGGCACGCCCGATGCGGAGGGGACGCTGGGGGGGCTGGTACAAGTCGGCCGCCGCATTCACGAACATATCCGCTCGGCCTTGCTGATGGGTGAGCTCTGCTCGAATGACCCGGTTTGCGCGCAACATGACCCGGCCAACCTGCACGAGCGACGATTCCTTCACGGAGCCGCCTGCCATGGTTGTTTGCTGATCTCCGAGACATCTTGCGAGCACTTCAACGAGTTCCTCGACAGATCGCTGGTCGTGCCGACAGTGGAAAACCGCGGGATTGAGTTCTTCAAACTGGAGGTGTGATGCTGGACGGCTTGCTCAAGCTCAATAACGAATCGCTGGCCGATCTCGTCAAGAAGCTGCGCAGCGGCCGCATGGTTGCTCCGTTTTCCACGTTGCAGCTGGAAGGAGCCATTCCTGGCCGCGGCGAATTGATCGCAACCAGCTTGTCAAGTTTGGCTGCCAGCGGGCTTTCCGAAGCTCAAATCGCCGATTTGATTGAATCCGTGGTCGCGGACCGACGGGCGCGAGGAGGCTCCTCGGCTGGTGACCTGGTGATTTCGGGGCCGGAGGTCGACGGCCTGCCGACGCGCGATACTGGCGTGGTCATTCGCGAACTTTTTCGCGGGGCCGAGAAGTCGGTGCTGGTGATTGGCTTTGCCGTCTACCAAGGCCGCGAAGTTTTTGAGGAACTTGCCTTGCGGATGCAGGCGGTTCCAACCTTGGAAGTGGAGTGTTACTTCAACATCGGGCGAGGTTACCGCGATACGACCCGGGACGAGGACTTGCTGGCCAAATTTGTCCATGAGTTCAAGACCAGGCACTGGCCCCGGGCCGCGCGCCTGCCTGCAATTTATTACGACCCTCGCGCCTTGCGACTGGAAATGAACGAACGGGCCTCGTTGCATGCCAAAGCGATCATCGTCGACGGCCATCAGGTCTTCATCACTTCTGCCAACTTCACCGAAGCGGCTCAGGAACGCAACATAGAGGTTGGCCTGAAGCTGGAGGACACGGTCCTTGCCACACAACTCACCCGACACTTTCAGGGGCTAAGGGATGCCGGAGTGCTAAAGCGGGTGATTTGAAATGGTTTACCTTTTGTGAGTCTAGAGAATCGCATTAAAAAAGCGGATTTGAGAAATTATGAGTTACTCCTGGAAGCCGATCTACCGTGAGATTGTTGAACGCCTCGCAAGCTATCGGGGACGATCGCCGGAATTGGTGTCCTTGGTCGACGAGATGCGTTCCGAGCGGCTAAAGGTGATCCCCACTCGGGACTTGGTGTTAGCCCCTGGAGAGCTGATCGATATCGACCCTTTCAGTTTTCTCTCCTGTTTCAACCGCTCGATTTCAGTCGCGAGTCGGCAGCAAATAATTGCCTGGCTGAAACGCAGGTGGGCGCTTGAGTCTGCTGTGCCAGAGGACTTTGACGGCATTCCATTGATGAACGCCCAGCGTTCATGGTACTGCCGCAATCACGATGTCCCGGTTTTGTGGGAGTTCTTTTCGTCTCTGCTTGAGTTGCAGGATGAAAACGGTTTGAACTTGTCGCTCTTTGACCGCTGCTGCCAGCTTCCCGGTGTGAAGCAGACAAGTTTGACGATGGGCATGTTTTGGACCAGGCCGGAACTTTTCTTTGCCTTGGACCAGAAAAACCTTCGAAAGGCAGAATCCTTGGGAGTGCTCGGCAAACCGGTGACCGGCCGCGAGTATCTTGATTGGATGCTGCAACTACGGGAGAGATACACCGGCGAGATTGCCCGCTTTTCTTTCGAAGCTCACGTTTCCGGTGGCGAGCAACCGTTGGCCTATCCCTACTCCCGGCTATTTCGTGATGCGGCTCATGCGGATGAAGTCTTGGACGTAATCGCCGATGCCCTGAGGGCGTTGGGCTATCCGGAAAGGCAACCCAGCGATGAGTTTATCGCCCTGACGATCCCGAGAAAATCTCCCAAGCACCTCCTGCTGCGAGTCAATTGTGGTCCTTGGGCTGCCTTTTCGTTTCGGTCGCGAAATGGAGTTTACACGTATGAGGTAATGGTGCCTGAGGACCACCGGCTCTGCGATCTATCCAAACACGAGTTGCTAAAGGAGCAGATCGATGGAAAACGATACGGATGGACAGTGATTGGCGAGTCGGAAATCGAAGCTAAATGGCCGGAAATTGAACCTTCGCTGCGTAAAATCGGGGACTTTTTTCGGGACCGCATCAGCCCCTACCGCAGGCCCTATCAACGAACGCTTCTTGAGTTGGTAATGGTGCCCGAGTCACGGGGGCGATTGCTGAAGGAGACCTTGACCCTAACTGACGCGAATGAACCTGATCCAGTCGACGAGCGGCACTGGTGGGTCAGCGTTGAGGCAAGCGAATTCGAGTTTGCCAACCTCGGCAGTGGAGATGCGATTCAGCTGGCGGCCCAAAATCCCGACGGGGGAAAGCGACAAATTCGGGAGGCTTTCGATTCAGCTCGCCCCGGCGACAAGGCGCTAATTTATATTCGCTCCCCCCAACGATTTGTTTGGGGCTCGGCCAACGTTGTTTCGGCTCTCGGGGATTCCGCCCAACTTCGGCTCCGCGTCGATAAGAAATTCGATTCGCCGATTTTGCTCGAATCCTTTGCCGAGCATCCCGAGCTGGCTGACTGCAAGGCGTTGACCTATCGTAAGGGAACCCTCTGTCCGCTGCAGGAGGATGAATTCGAAATCATCGCTGGCGAGGCCTTTGCCAAAGTCGAGCCTGCCGCGAAAGCGGGACACATGTCAGCGAGTCCTAAACGGTATGAGCTGAAAGATGCGCTTGCCGACCTGTTTGTCGACGAAGGGAAACTCGAGTTGCTGATTTCCCTGCTTCGCCGGAAGAAGAACCTTGTTCTGCAAGGCGCTCCGGGCACGGGCAAGACGTTCATTGCCAAAAGGCTGGCCTATTTGCTCCTTGGAGAAAGGGACGATTCATGCGTCTCTATGGTCCAGTTTCATCCCAGCTACAGCTACGAGGATTTCGTTCAGGGTTTTCGTCCGGTTGATGGCGGTGGGTTTCAGCTCCGCAACGGAGTCTTTTATGAGTTTTGCCGCCGGGCGATAGCCGCACCTCATAAGCCGCACGTCTTTATCATCGATGAAATCAACCGCGGTAACCTCTCCAAAATTCTTGGCGAGTTGATGCTCTTGATTGAGTTCGACAAGCGGAGTCCGGAATACGCTGTTTCATTGACCTATTCCGGTGAGAGTGGTGAGAGCTTCTATGTACCAAAGAATGTCTATTTGGTCGGTACGATGAACACCGCCGACCGCTCGCTTTCGCTGGTTGACTACGCACTGCGGCGCCGGTTCAGTTTCGTGGAGCTCTCGCCGGGATTCATTTCCCCACGATTTGCGTCAGCACTTGCTGGAATGGGCGTTTCGTCAGAGACGTTCAATGAGCTTAAGTCGCGAATGACTCGACTAAATGAGTTGATTGCTTCCGACGAGCGTAGTTTGGGTCGTGGGTTTTGCATCGGGCATAGCTTTTTCGTACCAAACCAGCCCATTTCTGATGGCGCGTTGTGGCTGGAAGAGATCATGGAATACGAGATTATCCCATTGCTCGAGGAGTATTGGGTGGACGATCCGAAAAGGCTTGCGGAGGCCCTTGCGCTCGCGAGCGGGCAGCGATCATGAGCTCAGCTCGAATCCCGGTCCGAAATCTCTATTACTTGCTGGCGTATGCCTGGGAGTCGTTTCCTGAATCTGAAGAGAGCAAGCTGGGGTTGGAGGTATGTCCCGACCTGATCAATCTTCTGGCGAAGCTGTTGTGCCAGCAGGTTCAGCGATTGGTTCGACGGGGGTTAGAGAAAAGATACCTCAGCCAATTGGAAACTGGAGTGCGGATCTCGGGGCGAATTGCCTTGACCGAGACCAGTAGGCTGAAGGCCCGGCATAGCCCACAAGTTTGTTTTGAGATTGATGAGCTAACTTCCGACATACTACCCAATCGGATTTTGAAATCGACGTTGTCTCAGCTGCGGTGCAGCGAGCAGCTCGCTTCTAGCCTTCACGATGATGTCTGGCGAGCCTTCATCGGCCTTCCTCAGGTGGAGGAGATTCGACTGACTTCCGCGGTGTTCAGCAAGTTGCTCTTCCACCGCAACAATCGGCACTACCGCTTGGCTATCGATATCTGCCAGCTTATCCACCACCTCTGCCTGCCGGACTCCTCGAAACGCAACGAGCAACGCGTTCGTTTTCTGGACATCGTCGAAGATGAAGCGTGTATGGAGAGGATTTTTGAGAAGTTCGTCCTGAATTTTGCCCTTGCGCATTCTCCCGAGTCCCGACCGGGAAGCCAGATTCTGCGCTGGCAAGGGACTTGGGCCGAGCCGGATGGCCACTTCCTGCCTCGGATGCAAACTGACCTCACGCTCGACTTCCCTGACCGCAAAGTCATCCTCGACTGCAAGTATTACCGGGAGGCGTTAAAGTCGGGGATGGGAACGCCCAAGCTGCGTCCGGGCCACCTTTATCAATTAATGGCTTATCTGCAAAACTCGGCGGCAGATGGTCATGGCGTTCCCTTGGAGGGCGTCTTGCTTTATCCCACCAACGGCTTTGACCTTAAGCTCGATTACAAGCTTCTTGGCTTTCCGATCCGAATCCGCACGCTCGACTTGAGCCGTGAATGGTGGGTCATCGACGAGAATCTGAGAGAGATTCTCGAGGCCAGGCCACGGCGGTCTTGACGCATGCACTGCTCTCAGCAACGCA
>Ga0315902_10004625_pt1 | contig 19758 bp, 20 predicted proteins | sample LakEriMetagenome_9_FD_203523 | JGI IMG/M metagenome (GOLD analysis project Ga0315902, IMG submission 203523) | Freshwater fungal communities from buoy surface, Lake Erie, Ohio, United States - Buoy 12 MA117 | ecosystem: Environmental > Aquatic > Freshwater > Lake > Lake biofilm | place: USA... | reverse complement strand
GAAGCGCTGGTTGCGGTCCCCGCTTGTCGCGATGGCTGCATTCGCAATCTCGATCACGATCGGCGCGGGCGCGGCATCGTCGAGATCGAGCCCGACCACTTCGATGCGCCAGCCCTTCCGCCCTGGCGGCGGATCGCCCAACGAGATGTCCCCGCTTCCCGCGACCATCGCGCGCGGGCAGCCGTTTGCACGGACGGTCTTCAACGCCTCGTCTGCCGCAAAGCCCTTCGCGATCGAGCCGACATCGAGCCGCATGTCCGGTATGAGCAACGCGACCGTGTGCGCCTTCTCATCGAGCCGCATTTTTTTCCAGCCGACGCGCGCCGTCATCTCCGCGATCCGCTCCGGCGAAGGCAGTTCGTGCTTGCGTCGCGCATTCCGCCACATGCCCGTGAGCGGCCCGCACGTCACGTCGAACGCGCCATCCGTCCGCGCCGCGAGCACCTGCGCGCGGGAGAGCACAGCCCACAGTTCGTCGCTCACCATCACCGCCTGTCCCGAGCCCGAAGTGCGCGAAAGCCGCACCAGTTCCGTGTCATCCTCGTAGTCGCTGAAGATCCGGTTCAGCGCCTCCACACGCGCAAAGCCCGCCTCCGCCGCACGCTTCGCCGCATCCTCATCCGCCGCATACAGCGTGATGCGAAACGGCACGCCCATCTCGGCCTTTTCAAAGACGAACTTTTCCAACCGCTCGTCGTCGCGCGCGACACTCACGCACGAGAGCAGCACTGTCGCCGCGAGGGAAAGAAATGCCCTTCGTAAAATCACAGCAGCGACATCTGCGGCGGCATCGCGTCCAGCGCCTTCTGTGCGGCCTTCTTCCCACGCGGCTTGCCGTGCTTCGGCGGGGCGGGGGCTTCGGCGAGGGTGGGGTTGCCTTCGGCGTTCAGCTCGTGGTGTTCGAGGTTGCTCAGGACTTCCTTGGCGCGGGCGATGACTTTTTGCGGCAGGCCGGCGAGGCGCGCGACCTGGATGCCGTAGCTCTTGTCCGCGCCGCCCTTGATGATTTTACGAAGGAAGATGATCTGATCGTTCCATTCGCGCACGGCGACGTTGTAGTTCTTCACGCCGCCGCGCGTGATTTCGAGTTCGGTCAGCTCGTGGTAGTGCGTGGCGAAGAGCGTGCGGCATTTGATCGCGTCGTGCAGATATTCCGCGACGCTCCATGCGATGCTGAGGCCGTCAAAGGTCGAGGTGCCGCGTCCGATTTCGTCGAGGATCACGAGCGAGCGCGCCGTGGCGTTGTTGCAGATGTTTGCGGTCTCGTTCATCTCGACCATGAAGGTGGACTGCCCTCGTGAGAGGTCGTCGTTCGCGCCCACGCGCGTGAAGATGCGATCGGCGAGTCCGATCTCCGCGCTCTTTGCGGGAATCCACGAGCCGATCTGGGCCATGAGCACGAGCAGCGCGACCTGCCGGATGTAGGTGCTTTTGCCCGCCATGTTTGGGCCGGTCAAAATGAGCAGCCGGTTCACGGTGTCATCGAGCGCGACGTCGTTCGGTACGAATTTCTCCTCGATGAGCGACTGATCGAGCACGGGATGCCGGCCGTCCTCGACGCGGATGCGCAGGTCGTCGGACAGCGCGGGCTTGCAGTAGCCGAAGAGCCGCGCTGTCTCTGCGAGCGCGGACAAAACATCGAGCGTCGCGACGGAGGCGGCGGTCTGCTGGAGCGGCGCGAGTTCGCGCATCACTTCGTCGCGGAGCTGGACGAACAGCTCGTGTTCGAGCGCCTTGCCGCGCTCGTCTGCGCCGAGGATTTTGCTTTCGACCTCCTTCAGCTCGGGCGTGATGTAGCGCTCGCCGTTTGCGATGGTCTGCTTGCGGTGCCACGTCGGCGGCACGAGCGAGAGGTTCGATTTTGTGACTTCGATGAAGTAGCCGAAGACGCCGGTGTAGCGGATTTTCAGCGACTTGATTCCCGTTTCTTCGATGACCTTTTGTTGGAGCTGCGCGATCCAGTCCTTGCCTGCGCGGGAGGCGTTGCGCAGCTCGTCGAGCGGTGCATGCCAGCCGTCGCGGAAGATGCCGCCTTCCTTCGTGACCGCGGGCGGCTCGTCCACGATGGCCTTCGTGAGAAGCTCGACGATGTGCGGGAGTTCGTGGAGCTGCGTGAGGAGGATTGCGGCGAGGGAGTGCGGCGAGGTGACTGGTGACTGGTGACTGGTGACTGGTTGCGCAAGCGAATGCGCAGCGTCACCACCAGATGCGTTGCCTTGGATGTTGGATGTTGTCCCAAACAGCGCGCCACCTTCCTTGCGCAACAGCGCTCCGAGATCGGCGCGGAGCTGAGGGATTTGTTCGAGCGAGGTGCGCAGCACCATGAGGTCGCGTCCGTTACCGCCGGTCTGCGTGAGGCGTCCGACAGTGCGCTCGAGGTCGCGGATGCCTTTCAGCGTCTCTCGCATGTTGCCGAGGATGAACGCATCGCCCAGCAGATCTCCGATGAGATCCTGCCGCTCGCGCAGCACTGCGAGATCGCAGAGCGGATGCAGGATCCAGTCGCGCAATTTCCGCGCGCCCATCGGCGTGTGCGTGCGGTCGAGGCAGCCGAGCAGCGAGGTGTCGCGCGCGCCGCCGCGGCTCTGCGTGAGCTCGAGGTTCGCCTGCGTCGCGGCGTCCACGGTCATGAACTGCGAATTGCGGTACACAGTGAGCCGCGCGACGTGGCTCAGCGAACGGCGCAGCTCCTTGAGGTATTGCAGGATCGCGCCCGCGGCACTCTGTGCGGCGTGCATTTCGGCGCAGCCGAAACCGTCGAGCGACTGCACGCGGAAATGTTCGCGCAGCGCGTAATACGCCTGTTCGGAGAGGAACGTGTAGCCCTCGCGGGGCTGGATGCGTCCGGCATCGCGGTAAAGTGCGACGTTCTCCTCGGCCACGAGCACCTCGGAGGGCTGCACGCGCGCGAGCTCGTCGGCGAGTTCCTTTTCATCCGCCAGCTCGGTGAGGCGGAAATCGCCGGTCGTAAGATCGAGGAATGCAAACCCGTGCCCGCCATTTTTCCCGGGATGGATCGCGGCGAGGTAATTGTTCCGCTTCGCATCGAGCATCTGCAGATCCGCGATCGTTCCCGGCGAGACGATGTGCGTGACTTCACGCTGCACGATCTGCCCCGGCTTCGGCTCGCTCACCTGATCGCAGATGGCCACGCGCTTGCCGGCCTTGATGAGCCGGCGCACGTAATTCTCCTGCGCATGGTGCGGGATGCCGCACATCGGCGTGCCGTTGCGCTGCGTGAGCGCGACATTGAGTATGCTCGCGGCGGTCTTCGCGTCATCGAAGAACATCTCGTAAAAATCGCCGAGCCGGAACAGCAGCAGCGTGTCCGGCGGCAAGGTGCGCCGGATGCCGTGGTATTGCTGCATCATCGGTGTGAGTGTCTCGGCCATTGCAAACAAGCGTAACGGCGCGGTGCGCGTCGGCAAGTCGTGCGGTTGGCGGGGGATGATGTTTTTTGAAAAATGCCGGTTAAGAGTCTGTTGAGATACCGGGAATGCATCACGCAAAGGCCGCAACGGGCGCGAAGGCTCCTCGGGGGAAAGCCTCCTTTGCGTCCTTCGCGGACTTTGCGTGAGAATTTTTCAAAAGGCTCTTAATGATGCCGCCTTGGACAAAACGCTTGCGGCCTGCATTCTCGCGCCATGCCCAGATTTGCCCGCGTCCTCCTCGATGATTCCGCCGGGCGGGTCTTTGACTACGCGATCCCGGAGGCCGTCGGCGGTGCGTGCGCCGTCGGCAGCCGCGTGCGCGTGCCGGTGCGGATGCGCGCAGTGCTCGGCACGGTCATCGCGATTTCGGAGACGACGGAGGCCGAGGGCATCCGCGACATCTCGGAGGTAATCAGCGACGAGCCGGCGATGAGCGCGCAGCTCATCCGCCTCGCGGAATGGGTCGCAAACTACTACTGCTGCCCGCTCGAGGCTGCGCTGCGGAGCGTGTTGCCCGGCGTGATCCGCAAGGCGGAGGTCGGGCATAAGAAGCGCCTCGTCGCGCGGCTCGCGCGGGAAATTTCCGAGGAGGAAACCGAGGCTGTCCGGAGGCGTGCGCCGAACCAGGCGGAGGTGATCGTGATGCTGCGAGCCGCAAAAATCCCGATGCTCGTGAGCGACATCGCGGAGAGATGTTCCGTCGCGCCGCAGACGATCAAGGCGCTCGCAAAGAAGGGAATCCTCGCGATCGAATCCGAGACCGTCGCGCGCGATCCGCACGGCACCGAGACCTTCGTGCCGAATGCGAAGCTGGAGCTGAACACGGAGCAGCAAGCGGTCTTCGCGCGGGTGTGCGAGGCGATTGATGCGTCCGCCGCGTCTGTCTCCTCCGCCGAGTCTCACTCTGAAAACAAGATCGGCGAGGCACAGGAAATCACAAATCCCGCCGGGCAGCCGGGGCTGACTCCGAAACCGATTCTTCTCCACGGCGTGACCGGCAGCGGGAAGACGGAGATCTACCTCCAGGCCATCGAGCGCGTGCTCGAACGCGGGCTCGGCGCGATTTTGCTCGTGCCGGAAATCTCGCTCACGCCGCAGACGGTCGAGCGCTTCAAATCGCGCTTCGCTGCGACGCGGCACGAGGTCGCGGTGCTGCACTCGCACCTCAGCGAAGGCGAGCGGCACGACGAGTGGCATCGCATCCGCAGCGGTGCGGCGCGCGTGGCCATCGGCGCGCGTTCGGCGGTTTTTGCGCCGGTGGAAAGGCTCGGGATCGTGATCGTGGATGAGGAGCACGAGAACACCTACAAACAGGAAGAGACGCCGCGCTACCACGGCCGCGACCTCGCGGTGCTGCGCGGGCACATGGAAAAATGCGCGGTGCTCCTCGGCAGTGCCACGCCCTCGCTCGAGAGCTACCACCATGCGATAAGCGGAAAATACGAACTGCTCCGGCTCACGCAGCGCGTGGACGATCAGAAGATGCCGTTCATCCGCATCGTGGACATGCGCATGGAGGCGAAGAAATCGTCGCCGATCATCAGCGACCCGCTCTCAAAGGCCATCGAGAGCCGACTCGAAAAAAAGGAGCAGGTGATCCTTTTTCTGAATCGCCGCGGTTTCAGCACGACGATGCTCTGCGGCAAGTGCGGCTACGTCCATGAGTGCCCGAACTGCTCGATCTCGCTCACCTTTCATCGCGCTGCGAACCGCGTCGTGTGCCACATGTGCGGGCATCTCGCCGTCGCGCCGACCAAATGCCCCGGCTGCAAGGATCCCGGAATCAAATACACCGGCACGGGCACCGAGAAGGTCGAGGACACCGTGTGCCGGTTTTTTCCGAAGGCCGTTGTGAAGCGCATGGACGCCGACGTGATGCAGCGACGCGAGGCGTATCGCGAGACGCTGAACGCATTTCGCACGGGGAAAATTGATATCCTCGTCGGCACGCAGATGATCGCGAAGGGGCTGCATTTTCCAAACGTCACGCTCGTCGGAATCGTGAACGCCGACATGGGGCTGCACCTGCCGGATTTCCGCGCGAGCGAGCGGACGTTCCAGCTTCTCACACAGGTCGCAGGGCGCGCAGGGCGCGGCGATGTGGAGGGCGAAGTGGTCGTGCAGAGCTACACGCCGTTTCATCCGGCGATCCAGTTTGCGCGGCATCACGACTTCGAGGGATTTTACGAGCAGGAGATCGAGTGGCGGCAAAAAATGGGGCAGCCGCCGTTCACGCATTTCGTCCTGATCACGGTGCGATCACCGCATCAGGAACGCGGGCGATTTTCCACCGAGACGCTGCACCGCAGGTTGAAGGAGACGCTGCCGGCAAATGTGACGCTCGGCGAATTCGCGCCTGCGCCGCTGGAAAAATCGCACGGGAATTTTCGCTTCCACATCGCGATCCGCGCGCAAGGCATTGTGAAGGTGAGCCGCATGATCCGTGACGTGCTGGACCGGCTCACGATGCCGGAGGATGTCTTCGCGGTCGTGGATGTGGACGCGATCCAACTGATGTAATCGCCGCGCGGTGGAAAAAAGAACTTGAGCCGCCGCCGGGTGCGAATAGTGTCCCGGCCCTCGTTCACCATGGATCGTTAGCTCAATCGGTAGAGCAAATGACTCTTAATCATTAGGTTGTCGGTTCGAGTCCGACACGATCCACCACTCCCCGCAAGGGAGTTACGGCGATGGCGCAAGATTTGAGCGGGGCCGCTTGGCCACTTTTCACGTGTCAGGCACTGAGCGGCGATGCCGCTGTTCGGGGGCTCATGATGAGACCGAAGCAGCTCTGGAGGACTCCATCGCCCCTCACGGCACTTTTTGACCGCTAAATTCGCTGGCGTTGAGGTCACGGTTTTAAAAATCTTGGCTCATGGTTGAGCCCCAGACCAGCGGCAGCATGAGATTGGATCGATGTATTGCGTCAGCAATCGAGCCTCATGTCGTCTGAGCATGTCCAGACGCAATTCCAGCCCAAGGCAATATCGTCCGTGTTCGCACGCGTCACTGGCTTGTGCAGGCGGTGAATCCGGGTGCCTACGGCAATGTCGTTTCGCTCGCTTGCGCGGACGATGATGCCCAAGGCGAGGAAGTCGAGGTCGTGTGGGAGGCGGAACTCGACCGGTTCATCCCCGGTGAGGAGGCATGGAAAAGCATCGGGAACAAAGGATTCGACCAGCCGCGGGACTTCGCGGCGTTCCTGAATACGATCCGGTGAAACTGCGTGACTGCGACGGACTCCCGACTCTTCCAGTCCCCGTTCCGAGCCGGCATCCGCATCGATCCGTATCAGTTGGAACCGCTCTACAAGGCGCCGCGGCTGCCGCGCGTGAACCTCTTCATCGCGGACGATGTCGGCCTCGGCAAGACCATCGAGGCCGGTCTCATCGCGACCGAACTCCTGCTGCGCCGTCGCGTTCAGGAAATCGTCGCGGCCTGACCGCCCGCGATGCTTCTCCAGTGGCGTGACGAGTTGGAAAATCGCTTCGGCCTCACCTTCGAGATTTTCGACCGCGACTACGTGGAGCGGATCCGCCGCGAGCGCGGGCACAGCGTCAATCCCTGGACGACTTTCCCGCGTTTTCTCATCTCCCACTGGCTGCTCATTGATGAAACCTACGTCGGCCCGATGCACGCGTGGCTCGACAATTTGCGTCCGGGAACGTTGCTCATCCTCGACGGCAGTTTGGAAAATGTGACGGAGCAAAGAAATCGTTCCGTTATGGCGGGTAGCACTGAAAGTTTGCCCATACTGAACCGCCCATGATTTCAGGGCGCTTGGTGTGATTCGACGCAGCTCAGTGCCGCCCAAGCGCGGCCAGTTCTTGAGCAGCGAAGCGAGCACTTCGCGGTAGTATTTGCGGGTGCGGCGCTTGAGGGTCAGCCCGCCGTCAAGCCCTTGCCATTTCGGAACAGACGGGCGTAGTGGCGGCCCGATTTGTGACGGCCGAGAAATTGCACCTTCGTCTTCTCCCACGTCTTGGCAGCAGCGAGCGTCTTCTTGGCCTGAGCGTAGAAAATGACCGTGAATTTTGAAGTGAAAATCCCATTCATCCGGCTCCCTCTCTCCGTTTTTGAGAGGGAGTGGGCAGAGATGGATTCGAACCATCGAAGGCGTAAGCCAGCGGATTTACAGTCCGCCCCGTTTGGCCACTTCGGTATCTACCCGTTTCCGGTGAGGGATGCCGTGCTTAACCGCGCGGCGCGGCCGGCGCAAGGGTTTCGCGGGAAAATGTGAACAAAGAACAACAACAAAGAACAAAAGGAGGGGCCTCAAAAAGGCGCGAGGACGGCTCGGAGCATTCAGAGCATTGCGTCCCGCGGGCGGCACTGGCTTCCGGGTGGAGCACGCGACTCGCGTGCTGTTTCCGGCGACCCGCCGGAAACACCTCATGGCGCACGGGCAAACACGCAGAACTTCCAAATCTGTGCGTCTTCAAATCTGCGCGCCTCACACGAATTCACACGCATCGTGTGTCTGGGGCGAGTCGCCGCAGACAGCACCCGAGCCGGGTGCTCCACCCGGGAGAAGACCGCGCGCCCGTCGCAGCTTCAGCGTGATTTTTCTCCAGCCTCAGAATGGCCAGAGGCGGCGCAGGAGCGGCTTCTTCTCGGGCGCGGTGCCGGGCTGCTGTGCGCCGGCAGGCGCGGGAAGTTTCTCGCGCGGGATGATGCTCACTTTCTTCAGCACGATGCGCTCGATGGGGTAGTCGTTCGTGTCGGCGGAGCGGTTCGAGATCATTTCGAGGACTTCGAGGCCGCGGATCACGTTTCCGAAGACGGTGTATTTTCCATCGAGCTGACGCTGCGGCGAGACGCACACGTAGAACTGGCTGCCGTTCGACCGGCGCTGCGGGTTCACCTTGTCGCCGACACGCGCGGCGGCGACGGCGCCCTTCGTGTGCGGATGGCGGATTTCCGGCGGCAGCGTGTAGCCGGGGCCGCCGGTGCCGACTGCGGTGCGGTCCTTCTTTTTGCTGAGCGGATCGCCGGTCTGCACGATGGCGGTCGGGATGGCGCGGTGAAATGCGCAGCCTTTGTAGAAGCCCTTTCCGGCGAGCTTCTTGAAATTCGCGACGGTCTGCGGCGCGTCCTTTTCGTAAAATTCGATGACGGCCTGGCGCACGGTGCCGTCCTCGAAACGGATGTCGAGCACGGCCACATCGTCGGCGCGGAGCGCGGAGCCGAGCGTGGCGCAGAGTGAGGTGAGAAGGATGAGCGTTTTTTTCATGGGACGAATGGGAGCGGGTGCAGTGTGATTTTCACCGGAGCATCGGGAGCTTCCGGCGCGGCGGCGAGAAATTCCGCGCCTGCCGCGTCCCTGCGGAGGTAGCCGAACGCGACGGGCCGGTCTAGCGCGAAGCTGAATGCGGCGCTCGTGATGCGCCCGAGATCACGCGTGGGATCGGTAGCGGAGAAAATGCGCGCGCCCTCGGTGAGCGGCGCGCCTTCGGCGGAGACGAAGCCGCGCAATTCGCGGTTCACATGGCCGACGCTGCGCAGGCGCGAGATGACTTCCTGGCCGATGTAGCAGCCCTTGTGAAAATCCACATGCGTCCGATCGAGCGCGGCCTCGTGCGGCAGCGTGTTTTCGTCCAGCTCGCGGCCCCAGCGCGGGATGCCGTGCTCGATGCGGATGACGTCGAGCAGCGCATCCGAAAGCACGGGCAGGCGCGCGGTGATTTTTTCCCATGCAGGCGCGAGGTCTTTGCGGAATGGCGGGAACCAGTCGTGCCCGGCGACGCCGAAGCGGTTGGACGGGACGAGTGCGGCGCGGATTTCCTCCGGCACGTCGTCCATTTTCACTCCGAGAAAATGCACGATGGCGATGCTTTCGGTCGCATCCTCCATCGTCACATCGTCCGCGATGATGTAGCGCTCCATGCGCGTGGGGAGCGTGTCCGCGACGGCGGGGTCCGCGTCCACGAGCACGCCGTCCGGGCCGATGCTCACGAAGACATCGGCACACATGCGGCCCTTCGCGGTGGTCACGCACGCAGGCGTGACGGACGGGCATTTCGCGGCGGCGATGTTCGCGGTGAGCTGGCCGTTGAGGTAGCGGATGCGGTCGTTGCCCTTGAAGAGCAGCTTCACGCGCGACGCGAGATCCACGACACCGCCGCGCTGGCGGAAGGTGCGATATTCCTCGGCGGTCACGCTCATCGGAAAAATGCGGACGCGAAGCCCGCGCTCACTGCGATGCCGCTGGCGCAGCCTTCGGCGCGACGGTGTGATTGTCGTACAGCTTCGACACGGCGGCGTAGTCGAGGTCGCCGAGGCCCTTCATCACCGCGCCGTACATCACGCCGCTGACCGTGCTCGTCGCGGGCACGTCGAGTTCCAGCTTGTTTGCGATTTCGATGCCGAGCTGCACGTCCTTGAACATGTGCTTGAGCGCAAAATGCGGCGAGTAGTCGCCGGTGAGCATCGCGGGCAATTTCAAATCGGTCACGCCGCTGCGCATCGCGTTGCTTTCGATGGCCTCGGCGAGCGCCTCGGGGCGGATGCCCGAGCGCCGCACGATGGCGAGCGCCTCGGCGAGCGTCTGCACCGTCACCGCGCTGATGAGATTCGTGACCACTTTCACCACCGCCGCCTGACCGACGCTGCCGATGTGGACGATGGCCTTGCTCGTCGCTTCGAGGATCGGTTTTGCGCGCAGGAAATCCTGCTCCTCGCCGCCGATGTAATAAACGAGCTGGCGCTTATCCGCGGCGCCCTTGCTGCCGGTGAACGGCGCATCGAGAAACCGTGCGCCGATCTGCCGCACGCGTTCCGCGGCGGCGAGCGTGCCTTCGAGGCCGATTGTCGCATTGCACACGATGAGATGCTCGGGCTTCAACGCGGGCGCGAGCGCCTCTATGGTCTCCATCACGGCCTCTGCGTCGGCGACGAAAAGCTGAATCACGTCGCACTCCTGCGCGACCTCGATCGGCGAGCCGAGAAAGTTTGGCGCGGGCCGCGGCGTGCGGTTCCACACGCAGGTGTTGAACCCCGCATGACGCAGCCCCGCCGCCACGCGCGTGCCGATGATGCCGAGTCCGATGACGCCGACGCTCTTCCTGTTTTTGTTCAATAGGGCCATGTGCGAAAAAATTCCGCGCGCAATCCAGCAGGAAAGCCGATGCGCTGCAACACGGGTGAACGCGCGTGCGGGGATCGCTTTGGCTGGAGTGCTGAGGTGAAGGAGAGTGCTCAGCACTGGCGCAGCACTCCGCCTCACTTCCCGCCGTCGCACTCGACACCGAGAATCTTCCGCGCGCGATTGAGCGCGTCGTCAATGTCCGGGCAGAAATTATCCATGCCGATGCGATCCGCGAGACCGGACTCGAACATCACTTTCATCGGCTGCGGCTGGATGGCTGTCACGAGCACGCTCACGCCGTCGCGGTTCATTTTTTCCCACGCGACCTCGAGCGCCTTCATGCCGGTCGCGTCCATCATCGGGACGTGGCGCATGCGCAGGATGATGATGCGCGGCTTGCCCGTGTGCGCGCGGAGGGCGAATTCGAGCTTCTCCGCGGCGGCGAAAAAGAGCGGGCCCTCGAAGCGGAAGAGCACCACGCCGGGCGGCACGTCCTTGCCGCGCACGGCGTTCGCGCCGGTCTCGGTGTCGTTCTCCGCGGTGAGCAGGAGCACCTGCGTGACACCTTCCATGCGGCGCAGAAAAAGCACCGCCGCGAGCACCGGCACGAACGCGCCCGTCGGCCCGCCGATCTGATGCCGCGAACCGCCGAGCAGCGAGATGAGCAAGCCGCCGATAATTGCCGTCCACAAGCCCTGCCCCGGCGTGACGCCCGACGCGATGCCGAAGCCGATCGCCAGCGGCAGCGCGATGATGCCGACCGTCAACCCCGCGCTCAGATCACTGAAAAAATCTACGCTGCGGTAGCCCCGGAGCAGGCGGAAAAATTTGGGGTAAAAGAACGGTCGAGGCGCAGCCTTCACGCGCAGTCACTACACGCAGCCGATCACAGATGGCGAGTGCGTGTCGGCGCGACGCTGCGATTCCAAAAATGATCCCGCGCGGTGTGGGTCCGCGGGAAAATTGCCACCTCTACTTTTTCGGCGCTGGCACGGCAGGCGCAGGCGCAGGCGCGGCGGCGTTCACCTTCACATCCGCCTTCGCGCGCATCCCGGCGATCACGCCGTCAATCGCCGCCTTCTTTTTCTCACCCGCGAGATACGCGACAATCTTCGGCTTTGCCTCGTCAAACGGATGCTTCGTGGCCTCCTTGCGGTCGGTGACCTTGATCACATGGTAGCCGAACTCCGTGCGCACGGGCTCCGCGGTGACCTCGGCCTTCTTCAGCTTGAACGCCGCCTCGGCGAACGGCTCGACCATCGCGCCCTTGCGCGGGAAGAAATTCAGATCGCCGCCGCGCTCCTTCGCGCCGGGCTCCTCGCTCAGTTCGCCGGCGAGCTTCGTGAAGTCCTCCTTCTTTGCGCGCACGATTGCGGCCTCGGCCTTCTTCAGCGTCGCGGTCACCTTTTCCGGCGAATCATCGGGCTTCAGCAGGAAAAGGATGTGGCTCGCGCGCACGGTCTCGGGCTGCTCGAAGTGCTGCGGGTTCTTCTCGTAGAATTCCTTCGCCTCGGGATCCGTCGGCTCCGCAGCCTTGCCCTTGATCTGCTCTTCCACCCACTTCCGCTGCTGCATCCCCTTTGTGATTCTGGCCTTCAGCGTTTCGAGTGTGAGGCCCGCCTGCGCGAGATCCTTCTTCACTTCATCCATCGTCGGCTTCTTGCCCGTCTGCGCCTCCTGCTGCGCGAGGATTTTTTCAAATTCCGCTTCCACCGCCGCGGCTTCGATCTTGATCGCCCCGGACGCCTTCGTCACGAGCCGCTCGTTGATCATGTCGTCGAGGATCATCTTCAGCACGCCGGCCTTCTGATCCGGCGGCACTGCCGATACGGGCATCCCGCGGCCCGCCGCCATGCGCGCAAACGCCTCCTCGAGCTCCGCATTCGTGATCGCCTCGCCATTCACCGTCGCCGCGACACCTGCTGCCGCTGCCGTGGCCGGTGCCGGCGCTTTTGCCGCGGGTTTTGCGGGCTTGGTTTCCGCGATTGCAAACGTGGCGGCGGCGATGGAGACAGCGAGGATGAGACGGGACTGGCTTGGGATTTTCATTTTGGAAAGCGCGGACGCTTGCACGGCTCTCCCTCCGTGGCGAGGGCTTTTCTGGAAAAATTCTGGCCCCCATTTTTTCCACTAAGAAACGCCGGAAAACAGACGCGGCGTAACGCGGGCAATCCTGTCCGCATCCGCGTTCTGCAGGCAGGATTGCCAGCGTTACGCTGCGCCGGACTGGTTTTTCAAGAGGCTGCTAATCTTTCGCCCATCGGAGCCTTCTCCATCTGCGTGCGGCTCCACAGCGCACTCGCTTTTTCATCCCCTGTGGGCCACAATAACCCTTCAACCGACACCCAACCATGAAACTCACATCGCTCCTCACCCTCGCCGCCGCCTTCACCCTCGCCGCCCCGCTGCTCGCAGATGACCCGAAGCTCCAGGCGATCCCTCTCAAGGACATTGATGGCAAGGACACTTCGCTCAAGGCGTTTTCCGGCAAGGTCGTGCTCGCGGTCAATGTCGCGAGCCGCTGCGGCAACACCAAGCAGTACACCGGCCTCCAGGCGCTCCACGACAAGCTGAAGGACAAGGGCCTCGTGATCGTGGGCTTCCCATGCAACGACTTCGGCGCGCAGGAGCCGGGCTCGAACACGGAGATCAAGGAATTCTGCACGTCGAAATATGCGGTGACATTCCCGATGATGGACAAGCTCCACGTGAAGGGCCCCGAGCAGCATCCGCTCTACAAGGAACTCACGGGCCCGGGCTCGGCGTTCCCCGGCGATGTGAAATGGAACTTCGGGAAATTTCTCATCGGTGCCGATGGAAAAGTGATCGCGCGCTTCGAGCCGGGCGTGAAGCCCGAGGACCCGAAACTCGTGAAGGCGATCGAGGACGCGCTGGCGAAAAAGTAGCCGCACTCCACATGCCGCTCGGCCGTTCGCTGCCCGCGGAATTCCGGATCAGGGCTTCGCGAACTGCACGTCGGTCGTCACCATCGCGTCGCGATCATCGGTGACCCCGATGAACCACGTGTTCGCCTCCGCAGGCGGACGCGGGGCGGTGATGACGCCGCTGGCGATCGTCGCAGGGATGCTCTTCCAAGTGCGCTTCGAGCGCAGGCCCTCGTCGGTCGTGTAGTGAAGCGCCGCGGATTTCAACGTGTCGCCGCCGGTGCAGGCAACGCGGATCGTATCGCCCTCGATCACCGGCTTGGCCGGAACCGGCAGTGCCCGTCCGCCGTTGCAGTACGAATCAATGAACATGCCGATCTCCTTCGGCTTCCACCCATGGGGATGGCTGTGGCGCATATTCACCTCGATGCGCATCTGCTTCACGCCCGGCACGCGGTCGAAGGATTTCTGATAGCTGTCGAGGACGTAATGGACGTCGTTCGTGCCATTCACAAAAAGGATCGGTACACGGCAGCGCGGCAGCAGGCTCGAAGGATCATATTTTTCCACCCACCGGCGCGCGAGATCGCCGAGCTTATCAATGGAAGGCTTCTGCACCGACTCGCCATCGTGGAGAAAGCCGCATCCATAGACGGGCACGGCGGCCTTGAAGCGATCATCGAGCGACGCGACGAGGCACGTGGTGTAGCCACCCCAACTGATGCCCGTGACGGCCGTGCGTTCCGCATCCACCTCCGGAAAACTGCGCAGCAACGAATGCGCGCGGATGACCGACGCCGCAGCGTGAAACGGCCACTGGTCATTCGTATCACCGCCGATCGTGTCGAACTTTTCCCCGTTCTCCTGATCCGGCCCGCCGTTCGCAAGCCGCACGCGCGTTTCCTTTTTTAACGTTTGGTTCAGCACCGGGATGCCGGTCTTCGGATCATACACGGGCGGGATCGGCTGGCTCCCGCCGAGATCCATCGCGATCGCCGCGTAGCCGCGCTGCGCCCAGAGCCACGTCCATTCCGCAAACGCCGTCCCACCGCCGCCGTGGATGAGCACGACCGCGGGGAACTTTTTTCCCGGCGCGGCTTTCCCGAGCGTCGCGGGCGATGCGTAAAACGCGAAAACTTCAGTCGAGTGACCTTTGTATTTTTCGCCCGTGTAGAAAAGTGAATGCACCGGCCCGCTCTGATCGTGCCAGCGCATCGCCGGGGCTTTCTTCAATTCGGAAAGATTCCACGGGCCGGCCTGTGCATCATCGGCGGATACGGAGACCGCAAAGGCGAACCAAACGAACAGAAGGGCGGGGAAATTTTTCATGCGCCTGTGCTTTGACGGCGAAGCGCGCGGCAGTGCAAGCCGCGCTTTTCACCGGTGCGCACGGAGCGCGTGAAATCATTGCGCGTGGCGTGGCGGACGTTTTCGCAGCTTCCAACCGCGAGCACCTACCAAGCCGCTCGGTGCGCGACTGGTCCGCGGCATGGCTGGACGCGAAACGGCTGGAAAGCGCGACGACGACCGCGAGCCGGTACGAAGGAATTATTCAGCGATTCACGGACGACCTCGGGAGAAAAGCGGACAGGGACGTTGCCAGCCTCACGGCGGCGGACGCGGGCGGGTTTCGGGACTCTCTCGCAAAAGACCTTTCGCGCGCATCGGGAAACCTCGCGGTAAAAGTGCTGCGCATGCCTCGGCTCGGCGTTCAAGCAAGCTCCCGCGGTATTACGCCATCATCGAAGTGGACCTTCCTTGCTCGCGTAGTAGGCACGCGCCTCCTTGAGTGAGTCATATCCGTCATGATTCGTGTCGGCGTCCTTGTAAAAATCATTCCCGACGCCCCGTTTCCTCCCGAAAGCCTTCGCTTCTGCAAGCGTCACCACGCCATCGTGATTGGCATCAGCTTTGCGGAACAGGCTGTTCCTTCTCTCCTCACCGGGCACATCCCATTCCGCCTTGGTCAACTTGCCGTTCTTGTTTGTGTCGCGACCGTCAAAAACCTCCGTCACGATTCTGTCGCTGATTTCTTCGCGGCTCAGACGTCCATCATGATTCGTATCGGTTTCATCGAATTTCTTGGACTTGGCGGTGGGAGTGGTCTGACAGGCGGCGAGGAGGCCGATCGCTGCAAGCACGACGGTGAACTGAATTGGATTTTTCATGGCTGTTTTCTGGTGGGACTTACTTGCGGTAACCCGTGCTGGTCGTCGCCTGAGAGGTCTGCGTCGTTGATTCGTGATGGGCACACGATGCGAATCCAAGGATGGTGATGATGAGGAGCAATTTGGAGATGTGTTTCATACAACGGAGAATCGGAAGCGATGCGAACATTGCGCGTATGAATTCTTGCCGATGGGGAAAAGCCGCCGCCCCTCATCACAACGACTGCATAGTTCTCCTCGGTGATGCTGTGGCGAAGAATCGCCTCAGAACCAGATGCGTCGGCCACCAGACCAGCAACGGCACTGCAAGCATGAAGCAAAGGACGAAATGGACTCGAATTGTCAGCGTTCCTGCACCTGCTCGACGATGAGCTTTTCCACGGGAAACCCCAGCTTGCGGCAGTGCTCGACAATCTTGCGGTAGGTGGAAACAGGCAATGCGGGTTGCCGAGCCAACACCCAAAGGCACTTCCGATTCGGTGTTCCTACCGCTGCGGCTGAATAATCCGGTGCAAGCCACACGATGAAATAATTGCCCTTTTTCGCTCTGGGGATGAACACCGAAAACCACTCATTGAACCGCACTTCCAGCACTGCGTTGGTCTTTGCGTCCACCACAGTCGCCGTGCCCCTCACCTGCTTCGGCCTGCCGTTCTTCTGGCAACGGTTCGTTACGGATACCGTCCCATCGGGCTTCAGCCCGTATTCAGCCGTCGATTGGACACAGCCACGCTGAAAGAACATCGGCAGGCGCGCAACTTCGTGCCACTTGCCCATGTAGCGAGGCACGTCAACTTTTGGAACGGTGGGGAGGGATTTCATGGGACTCGAAGCGGACGCGCTGAACGAAAGGCAGATGACTGCGAGGGCAATAATGGTCTTCATTCTAATTGCAGGTGAACATCTCCCGTTTCAAAAATCCCTCTGCCGCATACCAGTGATCATCGGCGCGACCCTCTGGGCATCCTTCCTCTCTGTAAATCTCATGCGCCAAGCCAGAGATTTCATCGAGCGTCGGGCTGCGATTGAGGCCGGGGTCGGCATCCACCAGAACGAATCGTCTTTCTGTGTTCATTTGAGACCTGAATCGGCGCTCGTTCGTGATGTGGTCGTGAAAAGCAGAGAGACAACGCGGGGCTAGACCTACGTTGTCTCGTTCCACTGCCGAGGTTTGCCGCGCCTTGGTGGATTCGGCGCAGAATACGGGTCAGCGCTACTCGCCCTGACCTGACATGCACTCACGGCTTACATTTTACGGACACAGAACCGAGCCGAGAAAATGCATCGAGCGTGCCAATCCCTCTCACGCAGCAGCAATCCCCTCCCACAGCGGCTTCAGATCGTCATCATCCAGAGCCATCGTACGATATTGTGGCTCCAGTTTGAATGCGGTGTGCAACGTCGTCTTGGCTCTCTCAAGCTCACCCAACTGGCAGATGTAGCACGCGAGGCTGTAGTGGAAGGTCGCCACGTTCGGCCGGCGCTCAATCGCGTTCACGAGGATGACGCGTGCCTGGTCAATCGAGTCTGCACGCCGGGTTGCGAAGGCCCACAGCACCGTCCACTGCGGCTCTTCGATTGAGATGGTTACTTGAGCAGGCTCACGGTGGGCCACGGAGCCTTGCCACCGAGCTGCAAGAGGCCGGGATTGGCTTTGGCCAGGGTCTTGATGTTCTGGAGGTCGTAGCCATCCTTGCGGATGCCGATGGTCTTCTCAGGTGCGGTAGCGAGGATTTCCTTCAGTTCTTGCAGAGACGGGTTTTTGAGAGCCTTGGAAGAGGTTGCACGGGGCTTCTTGCCTTCCACGGGCTTGCCAGTGAGGTTTGCAATCTCGGCATCCACAGAGGCGAGTTGATGGCTCAGGCTGTTGCGCTTGTCCATGAGTTCCTGGATTGCGTTCTTTTCCAGGGCTGCAATCTGGGCTTTGAGGTCGGTGATACGGTCGAGTGAGGATGAGGTGGTGGACATGTAGGGCAGCGACGGTATCGACGTTTTGGCATTCGTCAATGAGTTCGGAGCAAGGAGGCCATATTTCGAGTGCCTGTCGAAACAATGACGACCGAAACGCTGCTGCCACTCGATTCATGCCTGTGTCCCTGAAGTTTTGAACATTTCGAGAGCCAAAGCGTCTGAATATCCATCCATGAGAACCATAAGACCCCTAAAGAAGCGTGTGAAATCCCCACCGACCAGTGAGTGGCTGCGTGTTGTGGAATCCTTTGAAAATCTGATGGAAGAGCGAGTGTCAGAGGATGCGCCACGGACAAAAGAGAGCCTGATCGACAAGGACACCCTGCTCGTTGTGACCAAGGCATATGATGTGACGCTCCGCTACTACACTGCTGTCCTTGGTGGAAGGAAACATGACCGCAGAGCTGAACGACTGATTTCCCAACTCTGGCAAAAGGCTGGCACGCGGATGAAGCGATACGATCCAGCTCTTGCCAACAAGCTCAAAGCAAAGAACAGCTTTTGGTCAAAGAAGGTCACTTGGGAGAACGAGACGATTCAGGAGGTTTGGCCTCACTTGAATGCCATCCGAGTGTGTGCTAATCGGATGGATCTGAAGAAAGAGCATTTTTCGACATCCTAGCTCGTTTCAGCGATTCTTTAGCTCTCATCTTCAGGCGCTTTCAGTTTAGGAGGTTCGACACATCGAGATCCCTACGAAAAGCAGGGACGCAGCTCAATGCAGTTCTGCCGTCTTAACACCTCGCATGTATTTGTGGCAGTTCACACAGCTCAGGGAAATTTGAACGTAGGCGAGTGATGCCGCGTCAAGGTTCCGGTCTTTTGCGGCCTTGGTGAGAGCAACGACGTGCCTTCGAAAATCAGCACTCAAAGCTTCATATTCAGGAGTCCTGCCTTGACGCCAAACCGTTGACTGACTGAGTTGATTGAGCTTTTCGGCATTGTTGGCAAGCAGGTCGAAATTCTCAGTTGCGATGCCGTTCAAAAGGAAATGGGCGTAGTCCAGCTTTTCAGCCATGATCTCCTTCGTTGTGGGCTTTGCGGCAGTCTGGGCTTGGCTCCACCAGGTGCCAACAAACGCCAATGCGAGTATCGCGATCAAGAGAGTCCGGGGTTTCATGGGCTGACTCTCGCCTGTCATTCCGTGTTTGTCTTGCCGTCATTTGGCGCAAGTTCATCCCATTTTGCCAGCGACACGATTCAAATGGAATCTCGCAGCTAAAAGAAAAGTGCCCCGATAAATCCGAAGGATGAATCAAAGCACTGATCTTTGAACACTGTCAGTTCAGCCCCACAGCCACATCCAGAAGTCCGCGCAAGGCTTCCGTTCGTTTCGGAAGTTCAGCAAGGTTGCCGTCCTTGAGGGCTTCAGTGAAACTGTTGAAGAGCGACCAGAGATCGCGTTCTTCAAACGCCTTGTGCCTGGGTTCACGCCACTCATGCAGCACCGCAGGAATGAGCCGGTTGCTGCACACGCCGACATTGCACGCACGGATGATGAGGTCGTGAGCGTCAGCATCATCAATGTCGGATTCCTTGTAGGCTTCGATGCGTCGGTCTTGATGATGCCACCGACTCATGAGCTGGCCGATGGACGGTTCCACGAGCTGCGGCAAGTCACGGTTGATGTGAACGGTGTGCTGGCGACTGAAGTTTACCTCACCCAAAAATGAAAGGTTGTCGCAAACGAACACGGAGGCACCAGCGACGATGCCAGCCGGGAATGTTTTGTCGTGTGAGTTTCTGAGCCCAAGCACCCAGCAATAATCTTCGCTAGATTTGCGGCTGTGAATCTCCATCAGGCCGAAGTAGCGAGCACCGTCATCTCGTCTTTGGAATTCGCCCTGTCGCAACGGCGGCTGGCGGTTGCAGAAATGACGGCGGAGCAGCGCGGCGATTTTCTGGAGCAGGAGTTTCATGGCGTGTTCGATGTTGTGGAGCGCAAGGAAGAACCGGCCCCGGCTTCCTGGGTTTCCCCCGAACGCCGGACCGAGGGCCGAAGCCGGCTCCCCTTGCGGGCGTGAATCTGAGCACAGCCGATTGGACAAAAGCTGTCCTACCCTCGATTGAATTTTCTTGTGCAGGAAAACCGGGGTGTGATTGAAACTGGTGCCGGCGATCAGGCTGCTTTGGAGGGCTGCCAGAGATCTTCCCATTGGTGGTTGGCGCGCAGGACGCGCAGTTGCGCCATCGCGTCGGCGTTGGCGGCCAGCCAC
>Ga0315902_10004624_pt1 | contig 19761 bp, 14 predicted proteins | sample LakEriMetagenome_9_FD_203523 | JGI IMG/M metagenome (GOLD analysis project Ga0315902, IMG submission 203523) | Freshwater fungal communities from buoy surface, Lake Erie, Ohio, United States - Buoy 12 MA117 | ecosystem: Environmental > Aquatic > Freshwater > Lake > Lake biofilm | place: USA... | reverse complement strand
CCAACTGGGGGGGGCCTCCGGCGGCCCCTGCGGGGGCTGATAGACAAAGACCAAACAGCCAAACACCAACCGCAGCCGATCCACCTACATCAACTCACGCCGTGTTCAGACGAGCGGAGCCGGCTCTGTCTACGGCCGCAAGATCACGCCGAACGTGAACCCGCCGTGGCACCTGTACCTGCCGGGGCCGCACCGGGGGGTGTGGAACGAGCGCGGACTTGCTGGGCAAGGCGAAGTCATCCTCACCGAGGCGTTGATCGACGCCATGACGTTCTGGTGCGCGGGGTACCGCAACGTGACGGCCGCGTATGGCGTGGAGGGGCTGACCGACGACCATCTGGCCACGTTCAAGCGCCTGGCCGTGCGCCGCGTGCTGATCGCCTTCGACCGCGACGACGCTGGCGAGCGCGGCACCGACAAAGCCGCCGAGCGCTTGATGGCCGAAGGCATCGAGTGCTACCGCGTGCAGTTCCCCAAGGGCATGGACGCCAACGAGTACGCGCTCAAGGTGACGCCGGCCGACAAGTCTCTTGGCCTGCTGATCCGCAAGGCGGTGTGGCTGGGCAAGGGTGCGCCACCGGCCGAGGCGCCTGGCCAGCACGTCGAGGACATGGCGACCGAAACCACGCCGCCGGCCGACGCGGCGCCGCCGACTGAACCTCCTTCCTTAGCCGCTGAAGTTGCCGCCCCGGCGCTGGCCGCCGACGTTGACGCCCAGGTCAGCGAAGACGAGATCGTCATGAGCTTCGGAGATCGCCGCTACCGCGTGCGCGGCCTGGCCAAGAACCTGAGTGCCGAGGTGCTCAAGGTCAACGTGCTGGCGTCGAAGTTGGCAAGTGACGGCGAGGCGTACCACGTGGACAGCTTCGATCTGTACGCAGCCAGAGCGCGGGCGCACTACATCGCCCAGGCGGCTAAAGAGCTGGCCTGCCGCGATGACGTGATCAAGCTGGACCTGGGCCGTATCCTCTTGAAGCTGGAAGCCTTGCAGGCCGAGCGCATCCGCGGCGCGCTCACGCGAGAGCCTGCAGCGCCGAAGATGAGCGCAGCCGACGAAGCCGAGGCCCTGGCGCTGCTCAAGGCGCCGAACCTGCTGGCGCGCATCGTGGCCGACTTCGACGCCTGCGGCCTGGTGGGCGAGGCCACCAACAAACTCGTCGGCTACCTGGCCGCGACCAGCCGCAAGCTGGGTGGCCCGCTGGCCATCGTCGTGCAGTCATCGAGCGCGGCCGGCAAGAGCAGCCTCATGGACGCGGTGCTGGCCTTCATGCCGGAGGAGGAGCGCATCAAGTACTCGGCCATGACCGGGCAAAGCCTGTTCTACATGGGCGAGACCAACCTCAAGCACAAGATCCTGGCCATCGCCGAGGAAGAAGGCGCCAGCCGCGCCAGCTACGCGCTGAAGCTGCTGCAGAGCGAGGGTGAACTCACCATCGCCAGCACGGGCAAGGACGCCACCACCGGCAACCTGGTCACGCAGCAGTACCGCGTCGAGGGGCCGGTGATGATCTTCCTGACCACCACGGCCATCGAGATCGACGAGGAGTTGCTCAACCGCTGCATGGTGCTCAGCGTGGACGAGGGCCGCGAGCAGACCGAGGCCATCCACCGGCTGCAGCGCGAGCGGCGCACGCTGGCGGGCCTGAAGGCCAAGCAGAGCAAGGCGCACCTGGTCAAGCTGCATCAGAACGCTCAGCGCCTACTGCGCTCGCTGGCGGTGGTGAACCCGTATGCCGACCGCCTCACGTTCCTCAGCGACAAGACCCGAACTCGGCGCGATCACGAGAAGTACCTGACGCTGATTGACACGATTGCGCTGCTGCATCAACACCAGCGGCCGGTGCGGACCATGCTCGATGGTGGCCAGGCGGTGGAGTACATCGAGGTGACGGCCGAGGACATCAGCCAGGCCAATGCCATCGCGCATGAGGTGCTGGGCCGCAGCCTGGACGAGTTGCCGCCGCAGACGCGGCGGCTGCTGGCCAGCGTGGTCGAGCATGTGGGCAGCCAGGCCAAGGCGCAGGCGATGCCGCAGGCCGAGGTGCGCTTTACGCGCAAGGACGTGCGCGCGTGGACCGGCTGGGGTGATACGCAGCTGAAAGTGCACCTGGCGCGCCTGGTCGAGCTCGAGTACCTGCTCACGCACCGCGCCGAGCGCGGCCAGGGCTTCGCCCACGAGCTGCTGTTCGACGGCGACGTGAGCGCGGCCGTGCACATGTCCGGGCTCATCGACACCGCCGAACTCTGCGACTACGACGCGCAGCGGTCGGGGTCAAAGGTCGAGCGGTCGGCCCCTGGTCGGGGTGCGGTCGGCCTGCGGTCGGGGGTGGTTCAGGCGGCTCAACCGGCCGATAAGCAAGCACTGGTGCGGCTTCCCGACGATGACGCCGCCGACGAGCCGCAAACGCACGTCCTGCGGCCGAACGGCAAACACCCGTCGTACGTAGTTCCATCCTTAGCTGCTGAGGCTCGGCCGTGACCGGCCGGCCCGGCAAGAAGCCCGGCACGCTGCGCGTGGCCGGTGACTCCGAGACGCCGGGCGGCTTCCGGGGCTACCTCATCGAGTTCATCGACTGGACCGCTGCGCGCCAGTACTCGGCGATGACGGTCAAGGCGCGGCGCATCGAGGTGGGTTACTTCATCGACTGGTGCGAAGAGCGCGGCATCCGCCGGCCCGACGAGGTCACGCGGGCGCTCTTGGAACGCTACCGGCAACACATCTTCCAGTACCGAAGGAAGACCGACGGCGCGCCGCTGTCGCATCAGACGCAGGGCAAGCGGTTGATCTCGGTGCGCGCGTTCTTCCAGTGGCTGGCCAGGCAACACCACCTCCTCTACAACCCCGCCAGCGAGCTGGAGCTACCGAAGCAGCAGCAGAGACTGCCGCGGCACATCCTCAGCGTGGCCGAGGTCGAGCAGGTGCTAAATGCCTGCGACACGACGGATCCGCTGGGCCTCCGCGACCGGGCGATGCTCGAAACCCTTTACTCCACCGGCATGCGCCGCGCCGAGCTGACGGGCCTGCGCGCCGACGACCTGGACCTGAACCGCGGCACGGTCTTCGTGCGCCAGGGCAAGGGTGCCAAGGATCGCGTCGTGCCCATCGGTGAGCGCGCCTGCCGCTGGGTCGAGCGCTACCTCTTCCAGGTGCGGCCTGACCTGGTGGACGTCGACGATGACGGGACGCTGTTCCTGGCCAAGCACGGTGAAGGCATGCAGGCCAAGCAGTTGAGCGTGATTGTGCGAAACGCCATCGGCCGCGCCAACCTCGAGCGCTTCGCCGACACGCACCCGAACGCCGCGTGCCATCTGCTGCGGCATGCCTGCGCGACGCACATGCTGGAGAACGGCGCGGACATCCGCTACATCCAGGCGCTGCTGGGTCATGCCGACCTGAGCACGACGCAGGTTTACACGCGGGTCAGCATCCAGCAGCTCAAGGCCGTGCATGAGAAGACCCATCCAGCGCGAATGCCAGGCCTTGGACGCGCGCAAAGCCGCGCGCTGGACCTCGACCCCGCCGGCGGCGCCAAGAGCGCTGCAGCGGACGCCTGACGGCGCCGCTGAGCTTGGGCGCCGCGCATGCCGCCGACAGCTCGACGTCACGCGGCTTGCAGAGCAACCCGCGCGCCGCTGGACGCGCTGCGGCGCTCGACCGTCATCGAAGCCAGCGCGCTTGCGCGCGAGGACATCGAGACAGGCCCGGCCGGGCATTGAGCCCGCCCGTTCCTGGCAGGCGCTGCGGGGGAAGTTGGCTGCGCCAACTTCACATAACGGGCTGTTGCACGCACGCCCGGCGTTCTGTTCGCAAGCTCACTCCCGCCGGGCATGCGTGCAACCCCCGTTATGTCTTGCGCCCACTCCGCGCCTGCGCGGGCATCGGCTCGGAGTACCGAGCCCATGCCCGCCCAATGCCGATGTTCGTGCGCACCCGGGGTACCGGCTGCGCAAGGCTCATGGTCAGGCGCGCTGCGCGCGCAGTCATCGAGTTGGCCCCCGCCCGCCCACCATCCGCCCCCCGAGGGGGCTCCCTGGCTCCCTCCACTGTCCTGGCCAGCGTAGCGCCGTGCTCGCCGCGTCAAGGGTTCGCTGCGCCGCTTCGCGCCCTTGACCCGGCTGCGCGCGGCACTCCGTGGACCAGGCCAGTGGCGTTCGCCGAATGCCTGGCACCACACACCCAAGGGGAACGACATGCCACGCACCAACAAACGCACTCGCAACCGCATCACGCTCACGCTGCCGCCTGAGTTCATCGAACTGTGCAAGACCGACGGCGTGGAGCCGCGCACCGTGCTGCGTGGCTTCATTGCCGATCTGGCCGGCATCATGAACTGGGCCAGCAACCCGCGCGCAGATGGCTACAGCAGCAACGGCAGCGATGAACGGCGCATGGCCATGGAATATTACGAACGGGTGGGCTACCCGTGGTGGCACAAGCAAGACGATCAGCCGCAGGGCTGAAGCTGGTTCAGTGCTGGCGGCTGCGCCGCCAGCACCGGCGCGGCCGGTGCTGTGGCCGCCGTCATCGCTGATCCGCCAACCATCGCCCCGGCCAAGACCGCCAAGGCTTGCCATGCGGTGTAAGCCGACGAGTCGCCTTCCACCGCACAGCAAGAGCGTATTGAAGCCCCAACGCGTCAAGGCCAAGCCCTGCGGGCGCGCTGCGCGCGGCCTTGACCCGGCCACCACCTGAGCACGCCCACGGCCGCGAACAGCCAGCGGCTAAGAAAAGGCCTTCCCGCGTGCGCGCCAGCGCGCGAGAATGCCCCTCGATCCGATCCCTTAGCCGCTGCTGGAGAGCCGTCTTCTTCCACCCGTCCACCCTAGTGAACTCGCGCCCAGGGCCTTGGCCTTGGTACGGTGAACCCGCGTCTGGTGGGATCTACACCCAGTCCGATCCTATTGGGCTCGCGGGTGGGATCAATACCTACGCGTATGTGAGCGGGAACCCGGTCAGCTACATTGATCCGCTTGGTCTTTTCTGCGTGTCTGCCCAAGCTCGCGACGCCATTGCAACTGGCGTTGGTACAACCGCTGGTGCTCTCGCACAGGGTGTTCCGGTGCCATTGGCGGTTGGCGTCGGAGTGCTGGCAGGCGGTGTGACTTACGTCGCGGGAGAGACCGCCGGAGGAACAGTTGCGGGTGGGGTTCAGGGCGCTGCCGCTTCAAAGTCAGTTGGCGGATTTGTTGCCGGTTCTGTTGGCGGTTTGATTGCAGGTGCTGATGGCGGAACTACCGGTGCTGTCGTAGGAGGCGCGTACGGCTCTCTCCTTGGCCCAGCCACTTCGCGACTTGGAAAGCTAAACCCAAGAAGCACCGTCGCGACTATTGGTCCAGTAATGAACGGCGCATGGGGTGGCTTGGTTTCAGGGCTTGTTACTAGTGTAGTGAAGGCGTCAATCGACGGCGCCAACGATGCGTTTGGGAGTTGCGGCTGTGCGAAGTAAATGGGCAAAGTTGGCTGGCTTGATCGCGCTGGGCCTGGTACTCGCCTTTGTTGGACGCGGTGTACTGGATCATGCGTTGGCTATGTTCCCAACGCATGCGACAACTGTGGAGCGGATTGGTGGGTGGCTGATCGGACTGATCGTTGTTTTGGTCGTCGGCGTGCCAATGTTCAAGCTTTTTGACGTACTGGATCGCAAGGATTAGGAAAGCGTTGGTGCTCCAAATGTCTGCCTACAGCACCCCCCGCTCCGGCCAAGTCGCCAACAACAACCCCGCCAGCGCCAGCGCCAGGGCGACACCGTGTACGGCGGTGGCCACTTCGCCGAGGACGAGCACGCCTATCAGCGCGGCGCTGATGGGCAGCAGCACAGTGAACACGCCGGCCCGGGACGACGGGACGTGCGCAAGGCCTTTCATCCACAGCCAGACGGTGACGACGCTGGCGGCGACGGCGTAGAACAGCAGCAGGGTCCAGATCGGGGGTGTCACGGCCTGGAAGTCGAAGCTCATCGCTTGCCAGATGCCGAACGGCGTGACCAGGGCCAGGCCCCAGAGGTTGATGAAGGCGCTGATGCGGCGTGGCGAGACGGCGCCGGTCAGCTTCTTGCCGATGACGACGTAGCTCGCCTCGCAGAGCACGGCCGCGAGCAGCAGGGCGTAGCCCCAGGTCGATGCGGCGGGGGGTGCGGCCCCGCCTGCGTCGCCGACCTGAGGCGTGCGCGCCAGCGCCAGCAGTGCGATGCCGGCCATCGCCAGCGGGATGGCAATGGCCACACGGCGCGAGATGCGCTCGGCCAGGACGATGCGCGACAGCACCGCCACGGCCGCCGGGATGGCCGCCATCACGATGCCGGCGGCCAGGGCCGACGTGAGCAGCACGCCGTACAGCATGCAGATCGAGAACATGAAGTTGCCCAGGAAGCTCTGCCAGAACAGCAGCACCCGCATCCGGCGCGGCACTGGCACCACGTCAGCAGGCGTCGCGCGCAGCCAGGGCAGCATCACCACCGCCGCCAGGCCGAATCGCAGCCAGGCCAGCAGGAAGACCGGGAACACCGCGAGCAGCAGTTTCGACAGCCCGACGTACGAGCCGACCAGGGCCATGCTGCCGCCCAGGCAGGCATAGGCGACCCAGGGCACGCGCGCAGGCGCTGTCATGCGGCGCGAGCCGCCGGGGGCTCAGAACCGAGCGGCATAACGCTCAAGCTCCCAGGCCCCGACGTGGCGCGCGTGGGCAGTGGCCTCGTCGCGCTTCAGACTCAGGAACTGCGTGCACAGCTCGGTGCCAAGCGCATCGCACAGTACGGCATCGGCCTCCAGCGCGTCGCACGCGTCGTGCAGGGTCTGCGGCAGCAAGCCGATGCCGCGCCGGGTCAGATCCGCCGGGCTGCAGTCGAACAGGTCGTCGGCCGTGCCCGGGCCCGGGTCCAGGTGGTGGTCAATGCCGTCCAGGCCAGCCGCGATCAGCGCCGCGCTGGCCAGGTAGGGGTTGGCGCTGGCATCGGGCAGTCGCCACTCGAAGCGGCCGGGCAGGGTGCGTACGAGTGCCGTGCGATTGTTCGGGCCATGGGCGATGCTGGCGGGCGCCCAGGTCGTGCCCGAGATCGACTCGCCGACCGTCAGCCGCTTGTACGAATTGACCGTCGGCGCGGCCAGCGCGGTCAGCGCCGGGGCGTGGGCCAGCACGCCGGCGACAAAGCTGCGGGACAGCGGCGACAGTTCGGCCGAGCCGTCGGCAAACAGGTTGACCGCGCCTTGCCACATCGACACGTGGAAGTGCAGACCGCTGCCGGGCTGGTCGGCAAACGGCTTGGGCATCATCGAAAAGACCGCGCCTCGTTCTTCGGCCAGGGCATGCGCGGCCTGCTTGAAGAGCATCAGCGCATCGGCACTCGCCAGAACCTCGTCGAAGGCGAAGTTCACCTCGTACTGGCCGTGCGCGTCTTCATGGTCGAGCTGCAGCACGGTCAGTCCGGCGGCTTCCAGCGCGGTGCGCAGGGCGTGCAGGAAGTCCGCCTGGCGGGGCAAGGACTTCAGGTCGTAGCTGGGCTTGGCCAGGCGGTCGCGCAAGTCGGCGGGCTGCCAGTGACCGTCGGCAGTCCGGTGCAGGAGGAAGAACTCCGGCTCGATGCCGGTCTTCAACGTCCAGCCCCGCTCGGCCAGACGCGCGGTCTGGCGCTTGAGCGTCTGGCGCGGGCAGGCGACAAAGGGTTCGCCCGCGACAAAGCCGTCGGCCACGGCCAGCGCCACGCCGGGCCACCAGGGCAGCGGCATCGGCGGCCGGGTTGGGTCGATGCGGGCATAGAACTCGGACCGGGGCCCCGTGCGTGGCAATCCGGTGCCGACGATGCTGGGCCCGGCAAAGCCGGCGCCTGTCGTCAGCACCTCGTCCATTTGCGCCAGCGGGACCAGCTTGCCCTTGGCTACGCCCTCCAGGTCGGCGAATCGCACGAGCAGCGTGTGCACGCCGGCGTCGGCCAGCCGGCGCTGCCAGGCATGGGCCTCGGCGGTCATGCCTTGTCGATCCGCACCCAGGTCGTCTTGAGCTCGGTGTATTTGTCGAAGGCGTGCAGGCTCTTGTCGCGGCCGTTGCCGCTTTGCTTGTAGCCGCCAAAGGGCACGGTGATGTCGTCTTCGTCGTACTGGTTGACGTGCACGGTGCCGGCGCGCAGCGCACGGGCGACGCGGTGGGCGCGGTTGATGTTGTCGCTCCAGACGCTGGCCTGCAGGCCGTAGCTGGAGTTGTTGGCCAGGCGGATGGCCTCGGCCTCGTCGGCGAACGGGATCACCGCGGTGACCGGGCCGAAGATCTCCTCCCGGGCGATCTTCATGCCATTGGCGACGCCGGCAAACACCGTCGGCTCGACGTAGAAGCCACCGCTGTCCTGGCGCACCTGGCGGCCGCCGACGACGAGCTGCGCGCCTTCGTCGCGCCCGGCCTGGATGTAGCCGAGCACGGTGCGCAGCTGCGTCTCGTCGACCAGCGCGCCAAGCTCGGTGCCCGGCTCCAGCGGATCGCCCGGCGGGTACTTGGGGGTCTCGGCCGCCAGCAGCGCAGTGAACTCATCGGCGATGCTGCCGTGCACCAGGATGCGGCTGGGTGCGTTGCAGCTTTCGCCCTGGTTGAAGAACATGCTGCCGGCCACCGTGCGCGCCGCCCGGCCGAGGTCGGCAAAGTCGTCGAACACGACAAAGGCCGACTTGCCACCGAGCTCGTTGTAGACGCGCTTGAGGTTGGACCGGCCGGAATACTCGAGCATGCGCCGGCCGGTCCGCGTGCTGCCGGTGAAGCCGATCGCGTCGACGTCCATGTGCAGCGCCAGCGCCTCGCCGGCCTCGTGCCCGTAGCCCGGCACGACGTTGAACACACCCGGCGGGATGCCGGCCTCGACCGCCAGCTCGGCCAGCCGCATCGCCGTGTACGGGCTTTTCTCGCTGGGCTTGAGAACGACCGAATTGCCCGCCGCGATCGCCGGGCCCAGCTTCCAGGCGGCCATGATCATCGGGTAGTTCCAGGGCACGATGGCACCGACCACGCCCATCGGCTCGCGCACGATCAAGGCCAGCGCGTTGGACCCCGTGGGTGCGATCTCGTCGTAGACCTTGTCCACGGCCTCGGCGTACCAGGCGATGCAACGTGCCGCGCTCGGCACGTCGACCGCGAGCGAATACTGGATCGGCTTGCCCATGTCCAGCGTTTCCAGCAGCGCGAGTTCGTCCTTGGCCGCCAGGATCTTGTCGGCCCAGCGCAGCATCAGCCGCTTGCGCACCGCCGGGGGCTTGCCGGCCCAGCGCCCGTCGTCGAAGGCGGCGCGCGCGCTGGCCACTGCGTCGTCGACGTCGGCGGCGCCGCCTCGGGCCACCGCGCCCAGCAGACGGCCGTCGATCGGCGAATGCTTGTCGAAGCTCTCGCCGCTGGCGCTCGAGCGACGCTGACCGTTGATCAGGATCCGGCCGTCGAAGGCGAGGGCCGCGGCACGGTCATGCCAGTTCACGGCGGCTGGCATGGCAGGCCTAGAAGCTGACGACGACCGAGCTGCCGATCAGCAGGTTGTTGTTGCGCGTCTCACCCGTGCGCACCTTGCCGAACACCGGCTGGTTGGAGCCGTCGTAGCGGACCTCGAACTTGAAGGTCGTGTTCTCGTCGAACAGGTAGTTCACGCCGGTCGAGATCGCCCAGCGGTGGGCACCGACGCCGGGACCGCGGGCGTACTCGCCCAGGCGGTTGATGCCGCGGCCGATGCCGTTGACCGTGTCGTCGGCGGTGTAGCCGAGCAGGCCGCCACCGTTTCGCCCGTTGCGGATGTAGTCGACCCGCAGCAGGGCTTCGGTCCGGGGCGAGAGCTTGTAGCCGACGAGACCGGAGATGCCGTACCAGCGCGAGTCGCGCAACTGACCGTCGCTGTTGAAGATCGCCGCGTCGTTCTGCTGGCCGAAGCTGACCTGGCCGAACACGCTCAGGTCGCCGCGGATGAAGTAGGCATCGGCTTCGAGCAGTGTCAGGCCGGTGTTCTTGCCTGCTGTGGCGAACGGCGTGTCGACGAAGATCGGGTCGCCGTTGGCGTCGACCTGGCCCGAGTCGGCCGAGTAGGTGCCATCGGCGGCAAAGTTGTAGGCCTTGCCATGCAGCGCGGTGAACCCGAAGCCGCCGAACTCGCCCTTGGAATAGTCCACCCGTGCAATGGCCACCGGCTGCTTGTTGCCCGGGGCGTAGCGAGCGGAGTTCATGTTGGCGATGCCGGCGCGGATCCACCACTTGCCACGCGTGATGTCCAGCACCGCGCCGGTGTAGGCGGTCGGCGCCGTGAAGTCGAACAGCAGGTTGTGGGTGATCAGCTTGTTGCCGGCCGGCAGGGTGATCTCGTAACCGGTCCAGTCCGGGATCTGGCCGACCCAGAGCCGGGTGTTCAGGTCCGACAGCGGGATGGACACCGTGGCCTCGTGCACGATCGAGTTGTTGATCAAGGCCCCGGTGCCGCGCTCGGGAGCCAGGGTCAGCCGCCACTTGACGCCGTTGTCGGTCTCCTTTTCGAGGTCCAGCACGGCCATGCCGAAGTAGCTGTTGTCGTAGGTGTAGCGCGCGCCGCCGTTGTTCAGGAAGACGAAGCCGGCGTTGTCGTTGTTGCGGTTGAAGATCCAGGTCGGGTCGATCTGGCCGGAGATCTTCAGGCCCTTGTAGCCCTGGTCGGTGAAGTTGTCCTGCAGCGATTCGGTCTTGACCGCGATGCGGTTGAACTCGCGCGCCTGCTCCGGGGTCATGCCCCACTGGCCCGGTTGCGGCGCGGGTGCCGCTGCAGGCGTGGCGGCCTTCTTCTCGAGCTCGGCGACCCGGTCGCGAAGGGTGCGGATCTCCTTCAGAAGGTCGTCGAGCGAGGGCGCGGCCTGCTGGGCATGGGCCGGAAGCAGCGCTGCCGCGGCGGCAAGGGCCAGCAGTGGGCGGGCGAACTGGGGGGCGGGTCGGCCCGGGCGGAAGGTGCTCATCGTGTCGCTCCTGTGCAGGGTTTCTTGTGGCGGTCGGCTGAGGGGTGGGGTCAACTGCGCGAGGCCAAGGCCAGGTCGCGTTGGCGCTGACGTTCGCGGTGGGCCAGGGTCCAGCTTGCGGCGAGGATCCCGATCGAGACGATCACGACGATGACGGTCGCGATCGCATTCACGCTGGGGTTCAGACCCAGTCGTGCACGCGAGAAGATGACCAGCGGCATCGTCGTCGAGCCTGGCCCGCTGAGGAAGGCCGAGATCACGACGTCGTCCAGCGAGATCGTGAAGGTCAGCAGCCAGGCCGAGACCAGCGCCTGGGCGATCATCGGCAGCGTGACCAGCCAGAACACCTGGTGCGGCCGCGCGCCGAGGTCCATCGCGGCCTCTTCAAGCGACGGTGGCATGGCCTGCAGCCGGGACTGGATGACGACCGTGGCGTAGGCGATGCCGAGCAGCAGGTGGCCCAGCCAGATGGTGGCCATGCCACGTTCGGGGAACCCCAGCGCGCGCTGAATCGACACCAGCATCAGCAGCAGGGACAGGCCGACCACGACCTCCGGCATCACCAGCGGCGCACTGACCATGCCCGAGAACAGCGTGCGCCCCTTGAAGCGCCTGTACTTGACCAGGGCGTAGGCCGCCAGAGTGCCGAGCACCACAGAGCCGCAGGCCGTGAAGAACGCGATCTTCAGGCTCAGCCACAGCCCGGAGAGCATCTCGGTGTCGCTGGCCAGCTGCACGTACCACTTGAGGGTGAAGCCGCGCCACTGGTTGGGCAAGGGCGAGTCGTTGAACGACAGCACCACCAGCGCCACGATGGGCAGATAGAGGAAGAAGAACCCGGCCGCCAGCCAGCCCCGCGCAAAACCGCGGTTGAAGCCGTCCCGGGTGGCGAAGAAGGGTCGGGCCATGGTGTCGCCGCGGGGCTAGCGCCCCTTCTCCTGGGCCTCGGCCTGGTACTTGTTGAACACCGCCAGCGGCACGATGATCAGCAGCACCATCACGATCGCGACCGTCGAGGCCAGTGGCCAGTCGTTGTTGGAGAAGAACTCGTCCCAGATGACGCGGCCGATCATCAGCGTCTCCGGGCCGCCGAGAAGCTCGGGGATCACGAACTCGCCGACGCAGGGGATGAACACCAGCATGCTGCCGGCGATGATGCCGGCCTTGGACAGCGGCACGGTGATCTTCCAGAACGCGACCCAGGCCGTGGCGCCGAGATCGGCCGCGGCCTCGAGCAGGCGGACGTCCATCTTGGCCAGGTTGGCATACAGCGGCAGGATCATGAACGGCAGGTAGGTGTAGGTCATGCCGAGCACGAGCGAAAACGGCGTGTGCATCAGCTGCCCGGGTGTTCCGATCAGGCCCAGCGCGTAGAGCACATGGTCCAGTCCGAGACCGACGATCACCTGCTCGACCCAGCCGCCTTCGGACAGCAGGCCCCGCCACGCGTAGACACGCAGCAGGAACGAGGTCCAGAACGGCAGCATCACCAGCATCAGCAAGGTCGGCTGGATGCTGGGCCGGGCGCGTGCCATGAAGTAGGCAAACGGGTAGCCGATCAGCAGGCACAGCACCGTGGTCGCCGCGGCATAGCGCACGCTCGACAGGTAGGTGCTGAAGTAGAGCGGGTCCTGGGCAATGAACGCGTAGTTGCCGAACTTGAGCGCCAGCGTCAGCACGCCGTCCTGCCAGGTCAGGACGTCCTTGAAGGTGACGGTCTCCATCTCCGACAGGCTGATCTTGCCGACAATGAAGAACGGCAGCGCGAAGAAGATCAGCAAGAACAACATCGGCAGCGCGATCACGGCCACCCGGCCGCTGAACCAGCGCTGGCGAAGGGTCTGCAGGGCGGCCATCGCGGTCAGGCCGTCAGCACCACATGGGCCGACTCGGACCATTGCGCCCAGACCGTGTCGCCCCAGGTGAAGTGCTCGTCCTTGTGGCGCTGCGTATTGGCCTGGCTGACCTTGAGCATCGCACCGCTGGCGAGTTGCAGCCGGTAGACCGTGAAGCTGCCGAAGTACGACATCTCCTGCACGGTGCCCTGGACCTGGTTGTGCTCCCCCTCGGGCTTGGTGCCCGACAGGAAGATCTTCTCGGGTCGCAGCGCGACGGTGACCGCCATGCCTTCGGTACCGGTGATGCCGTGGCCGACGTAGTGCTTGCAGTCCGCAGAGCCGATCACGCAGTGGTCGGCCGCGTCGATGTCCAGCGTGCCGTCCATCATGTTGACGTTGCCGATGAAGTCGGCAACAAAGCGCGTGGCCGGGGTTTCGTACAGGTCTCCGGGCGGCCCGATCTGCTGGAACTTGCCCTCGCTCATCACCGCGATGCGCGAGGCCATCGTCATGGCCTCTTCCTGGTCGTGCGTGACCATCACGCAGGTCACGCCGACCTGCTCGACGATGTTGACGAGCTCGATCTGGGTCTGTTCGCGCAGCTTCTTGTCCAGCGCGCCCAGCGGCTCGTCGAGCAGCAGCAGCTGCGGCTGCTTGGCCAGACTGCGCGCCAGCGCGACGCGCTGCTGCTGGCCGCCGGACAGCTGATGGGGCTTGCGCTCGGCGTATTTGCCCAACTGCACGAGCTTGAGCATGGCTTCGACCTTGCTGGCGATCTGGTCCTTGGCCTGACCTTCACGCCGCAGGCCGAACGCGATGTTGTCCCACACCGTCAGGTGCGGGAACAGCGCGTAGCTCTGGAACATCATGTTGATCGGCCGCTCGTAGGGCGGCATGTCGGCCAGGTCCTGCCCCGCGAGCAGGATCTGCCCGGAGCTGGGCGTCTCGAAGCCCGCCAGCATGCGCAGCAGCGTGCTCTTGCCGCAGCCCGAGGGGCCGAGCAGGGCGAAGATCTCGCCCTTGGCAATGTCGACGCTGACGTTCGCGACGGCTCGGAAGCTGCCGTAGTCCTTGACCACCTCGCGGATGCGCAGGAACGCGCCGTCCGCCGGGGCTGCCTCTGGCTTGCCGGTCATGCCGCGCTCACAGCCCGGTCTTGAAGGCGGTGTAGGTACGCGTCATCAGGCGGCGCATGTCGTTGTTGAGCGAATCGGGCGCCACCATGCGCGCCATGTCGGCAGGAGACAGGAAGACGCTGGGGTTGCTCGCGACGTCGGCCCGCACGTGCTTGCGCGACTCGAGGTTCGGGTTGGCGTAGAAGACCTTGTTCGTCAGCCCGGCGTGGACTTCGGGGCGCAGGATGTAGTCGATGAACTTGTGCGCATTGCCGGGCCGCGGCGCGTCGGCCGGGATCGCCATCGTGTCGAAGAACAGGACGCCCCCGTTCTTCGGGATCAGGGCCTGGATGTTCTGGCCGGTCTTGCCGTCGATCGCACGCTGGCGCGCGATGTTGATGTCACCGCTCCAGCCCAGCGCCAGCCCGATCGAACCCGACGCCATGTCGTTGATGTAGCCCGAGCTCGAGAACAGCGTCACGTGCGGGCGGATGCTCTTCAGGATGTTCGCCGCCGGGGGATAGTCGGCCGGATTGCGGCTGAACGGGGGCTTGCCCATGTAGTGCAGGACCGCGGGCACGACCTCGGTGGCCGAATCCAGGAACGAGACGCCGATGCTGCGCATGCGGCTGATGTATTCGGGCTTGAACAGCAGGTCCCAGACGTTGTCGGGCATCGGCAGGTTGCCCAGCGCGCCACGCACCTTCTCGATGTTGATGCCCACGGTGGTGAAGCCCCAGAGCCAGTTCACCAGGTGCTCGTTGCCGGGGTCCATCTTGGCGAGTTGGGCCTGGACGGCGGGGTCGAGGTTGCGCAGGTTCGGGATCTGGGCCTTGTCGAGCTTGCGGTACAGCCCGCCGTCGATCTACAGCTTGGCCCAGTTCGACGACGGCACGACGATGTCGTAGCCGGTCTTGCCGGCGACCAGCTTGGCGTGCAGGATCTCGTTGTTGTCGAAGTTGTCGTAGCGCACCTTGATGCCGGTCTCGCGCTCGAAGCCGCGCAACGTGTCGTCCCCGATGTAGTCGGACCAGTTGTAGACGTTCAGGACCTTTTCCTCGGCGGCCTGGGCCCAGGCCGGGGCGGCCAGGGTCGACGCGGCTGCAGCGGCGCCGAGGACGAGGTCCCGGCGGCGGATGGCCGGGGCGGAACAAGCGGTCGCATGGGTCATGGTGCTGAGGTCTTTCGGGTCACGAGGTTCGAGGGGCGTTCGAGACGGGGAAGGCGTTCCGGCCAAGTCTAGGGCAGGCCAAAAGGCCTAATCACCCCATCCAACCCTGCCGTTGCGCATCCGCCAATGTCAGGTCCAGGCAGCGGTGGATCAGGGCCATCATCTGGTCGATCTGCTCGCGCGTGATCACCAGGGGCGGTGCCACGATCATCCGGTCGCCGACCGCACGCATGATCAGACCCTCGCGGAAGCAATGGCCGCGGCAGACCATGCCGATCTCGACCGACTCCGCAAACGGCAGGCCACGCGCCTTGTCGCGCACCAGCAGCAGCGCGCCCATCAGGCCGCAGGTTTCGGCATCGCCGACCAGGGGGTGCTCCAGCAGTTCCCTGTAGCGTGCCGCCAGGTAGGGGCCGACATCGTCCCGGACGTGCTCGACCAGCCGCTGCTCGCGGATCAGGCGGATGTTGGCCAGTGCCACCGCGCAGGCCACCGGGTGACCGCTGTAGGTGTAGCCGTGGTTGAACTCACCGCCGCGCTCGATCAAGACGTCGGCGACGCGGTCGCCGACCATGACGCCACCCAGCGGAACGTAGCCACTGGTCACACCCTTGGCAAAGGTCATCAGGTCGGGCTTGACGCCCATGGTCTCGCAGCCCCACCAGTTGCCGGTGCGGCCGAAGCCGGTGATGACCTCATCGGTGACGAGCAGGATGCCGTGGCGGCGACAGATCCGCTCGATCTCGGGCCAGTAGGTGGCGGGCGGGATGATCACCCCCCCGGCGCCCTGGATCGGCTCGCCGATGAAGGCCGCCACGCGGTGGGCGCCGATGGCCTCGATCTTTTCTTCGAGCCAGCGCGCGGCGACGAGACCGAACTCGTCACGTGTGAGTCCGCGCTCCCGGCCATGCTGCCACCAGTACGGTTGCTCGATGTGCACGATGCCCGGGATCGGCAGGCCGCCCTGGGCGTGCATGCCGCTCATGCCGCCCAACGAGGCGCCGGCCATGGTGCTGCCGTGGTAGGCGTTGTGGCGGCTGATCACGACCTGCCGTTCGGGCTGGCCGAGCAGGTCCCAGTAGCGGCGGACCATGCGCACGATGGTGTCGTTGCCTTCCGAACCGGAGCCGGAGAAGAAGACATGGCGGAACTGCGGCGGCGTCACCTCGGCCAGCAGTTCGGCGAGTTCGATGGCCGGTGGCGTGGCGGTCTGGAAGAAGGCGTTGTAGAACGGCAGCTTGCCCATCTGCGCGGCTGCAGCGTCGACGAGGGCCTGCTGGCCGTAGCCGACGTTGACGCACCACAAACCGCTCATCGCGTCGAGGATCTTGTGGCCGTCGGTGTCCCAGAGCCAGATGTTGTCGCCGCGTTCGATGACGCGCGAGCCCTTGCGGGCCAGGGCCTGGAAGTCGGTGAAGGGATGCAGGAAGTGGGCCGCGTCGGCGGCTTGCCAGTCTTGGGTCGTTCGGGTCATGGTCGGCTCGGGCTCGGGTGTCAGACGTGCAGCAGCAGGTGCTCGCGTTCCCAGGGCGAGATCACCTTCATGAACTCTGCGTACTCGACCTCCTTGATCTCGGAGTACACGGTGACGAAGCCTGCGCCGAGCACTTCGGCCAGTTCCTTGTCCTCGCGCAGCAGGGTCAGCGCCTCGCCCAGGCTGCGCGGCAGCTGGTGCTCGCCCAGGTAGGCGTCGCCCTTGCATTCCGGGTTGGGCTCGATCCGGTTGCGGATGCCCAGCCAGCCGCAGGCCAGCGTGGCGGCCAGCGCCACGTAGGGGTTGGCATCGGCGCCGATGACGCGGTTCTCGATGCGCCGCGCCTGGGGCTCGGCGACCGGGCTGCGGATGCCGACCGTGCGGTTGTCGGTACCCCACTGGATGTTGATCGGCGCGGCCGTGAAGCGTGCGAGCCGGCGGTAGCTGTTGACGTAGGGCGCAAAGAGCGCCATCGCCGACGGCAGGTGCTTCTGCAGGCCGCCGATGTACCAGAAGAACTCCTTCGACGGCGTCCCGTCGGGGTTGCTGAAAATGTTGCGCCCGCTGGCCTTGTCGACCACGCTCTGGTGCACGTGCATCGCGCTGCCCGGCTCGCCCGCGATCGGCTTGGCCATGAAGGTGGCGAACATGTTGTGGCGCAACGCCGCCTCGCGCACGGTGCGCTTGAACAGGAAGACCTCGTCGGCCAGGCCCAGTGGCGCGTCGTGGAAGAAGTTGATCTCCATCTGCCCGGCGCCGACCTCGTGGATCAGCGTGTCGACGTTGAGCTCCATCTTCTCGCAGTAGTCGTAGACGTCCTCGAACAGCGGGTCGAACTCGTTGACGGCGTCGATGCTGTAGGCCTGACGCGAGGTTTCGCTGCGACCGCTGCGCCCGACCGGCGGCTTCAGCGGAACGTCCGGGTCGGTGTTGCGGGCGACCAGATAGAACTCCAACTCCGGCGCGACCACCGGCTGCCAGCCGACATCGGCGTAGAGCTGGCAGATGCGGCGCAGCACCGACCGTGGTGCGTAGGTCACCAGGTTGCCTTCGCGGTCGTAGCAGTCGTGGATGACCTGCGCCGTCGGGTCAGTGGCCCACGGCACGATGCGCACCGTGCTCGGGTCGGGCCGCAGGTGCATGTCGCGATCGGTCGGGCTGATCACGTCGTAGTACGGTCCCTGCTCGGGGAACTCGCCCGTGACACCCATGGCGACCACGACCTCAGGCAACCGCATGCCGCGGTCTTCGGTGAACTTCTGGCGCGGAAGGATCTTGCCGCGGGCGACGCCCGTGAGGTCGGGCACCAGGCATTCGATCTCGGTGACGCGGCGCTCGTTGAGCCAGTGTTCGAGGTCGGTGAACGTGAAATGGGACTTGGAGGCTTGGGTGTTCATGGTCGGGGTCGGTGGTTCGAGGGCGGGTTCAGGCCAGTGCCGGAACGCTCTCGGGCAAAGGGCCCCGCACCCGGTCGCGGTACTGTCGAACGGCCGCGCCAAACGCCAACAGCAGCTGCATCGACACCGGGTTGCCAGCCGCTTGCCACTCCGGGTGCCATTGCACGCAGAGGTTGAAGCCCGGAGCGGTCGGCTGACTGAAGGCCTCGATCAGGCCATCCGGCGCCAGGGCCTCGACCCGCAGGCCGTGGGCCAGGCGCTTGACGCCCTGGCCGTGCACCGAGTTCACGGTGATCGGCCCGGGGCCGACGATGCGCTCGAGCAGGCCCCCGGCGACGACGTTGACCTCGTGCGCCGGAGCGTAGTTCTGCGCCGCGCTGTCGCCCGCGCCACGGTGGTCGGCCAGGCCGGGCTGCTCGTGCACCGCCTGGTGCAGGCTGCCCCCGAGCGCGACGTTGGTCTCCTGCGTGCCTCGGCAGATCGCCAAGAGGGGCAGGCCGCGTGCCAAGGCAAGGCGGATCAGCGGCAACGTCCACGCGTCCCGCTGGGGGTCCAGCGGCAGCGACTCGTCGTCAACCTCTTCGCCGAAGTGCGAGGGATGCACGTTGGACGGCGATCCGGTCAGCAGCACCCCGTCGGCCACCGCGAGCAACGCCTCGACTTCGTCTGCACTGGCGGGCGGCGCGATCAAGGGCAGGGCGCCCGCCAGCCGAACCGCGTCGACGTACTTCCGGCCGGCGATGTGAAAGGGATGCTCGCCGAGCATGCGGTTGCAGCTGGTGACCAGCACCAGCGGCAGACCGGGAGATCGTCCACGCGGTCGGGGTTCCAAGGTCATCCTCATCGGTCAGCCCACCAGATCGCGAAGCCGGTACCAGGCCATGCCGAGCACCAGCGCGGGTGTGCGCAATGCCGCCCCGCCGGGAAACCGGCGGTGTTCGAGCCGCGCCAGCAGGTCGAAGCGACCGGCATCGCCTGCCATCGCCTCTGCGACCAGGCGCCCGGCCAGCCCTGTGAGTGCGAGTCCATGCCCGGAAAAGCCCTGCAAGTAATAGACCCGGCCCGGTGCACCGGGTCGGGCGATCCGACCTTCGGCATCCAGGCGGCCGAAGTCCGGCGCCCGCGACATCGTGATGTCGACGAACCCGCCCCAGGCGTACTCGATCTGCGCGCCGGCGAGTTGCGGAAACGTCGCCACCATCCTTTGCCGCATGCTGTCGGCCAGGTCGGCCGGGGTCCGCGTCGAATAGCTGACCCGGCCACCGTACAGCATGCGGTGGTCGGCCGTGGGTCGAAAGTAGTCGAGCACGAAGTTCGTGTCGCAAACCGCCGCGCCGCTGGGCACCAGTGACCGCGCCAACGCCAGTTCGAGCGCCTCGCTGCACGCGATGTAGGTGCCGACCGGCATGATGCGCGGTGCAAGTTCCGGGGCCAGCGCACCGAGATACACATTGCCGGCCAGCAGCACCTGACCGGCGACCACGCCGGCGCCCGCAGCGGTGCGCAGATGCACCGAGTCGGAGCGTTGCGTCCAGGTCGTCACTTCGCTGTTTTCGTGGATCCTGACCCCGGCCTCGGTCGCGGCGCGGGCCAGGCCCAGGGTGTACTTCAGCGGATGCAGGTGGCCGCTGCGCGAGTCGTGCACGCCACTGTGGAACCGTGGGCTCGCGATCCACCGCGAAACGTCGGCGGGCGCAATGCGATCCAGCACATAACCGTAGTCCCGCTCCAGGGCGTCGGCGGCCAGAGCCAGTTCGCGTCCCTTGCGGGCCCCGACGGCCAGGCCCAGGTAGCCGTCGCGCCAGTCGCAGTCGATGCGGTGCTCGGCAATCCGCTG
>Ga0315902_10004622_pt1 | contig 19763 bp, 14 predicted proteins | sample LakEriMetagenome_9_FD_203523 | JGI IMG/M metagenome (GOLD analysis project Ga0315902, IMG submission 203523) | Freshwater fungal communities from buoy surface, Lake Erie, Ohio, United States - Buoy 12 MA117 | ecosystem: Environmental > Aquatic > Freshwater > Lake > Lake biofilm | place: USA... | reverse complement strand
ATGCCCCCCGAACCATTCCTGCGAACGCAGCTTGCGGGGCCAGGGCTTGGGCGTGAACGGCATGTCTCTCTCCTCAGAGCGCGCGAACGCCCGCCACGCCCTCGTCGGGCGCAAGGGCGAGCGGGTTGACAAGCGGCAGGCCGAACGGGGCCGCCTCGATCTCGAAGACATCGCCCGCCTCGGTGCGGATGCCGTCGGCAAAGGACAGGGTCGCTGTGCCGAACATGTGCACATGCACGTCGCCCGGCTGGCGAAAGACCCCGTACTTGAAGTGGTGATGCTCCAGATTGGCGAAACTGTGGCTCATGTTGGCCTCGCCCGACAGGAAGGGCTTTTCCCAGATCACCCGGCCCCCGCGCCGGATCCGGCTGGTCCCGCGCACATCCGCCGGCAGATCGCCCACCAGGATTTCCGGCCCGAAGGACGCCGGGCGCAGCTTGGAATGCGCCAGGTAAAGGTAGTTCACCCGCTCCATCACATGGTCGGAAAACTCGTTGGCCAGCGCCCAGCCCACCCGCACCGGGGCGCCATCGGCGGCAATCACATAGATGCCCGCGATCTCGGGCTCCTCGCCGCCATCCTGGCCGAACCCTGGCACCGTCAGCGCGGCACCCGGCCCCACCGCCATCACGCCGTTGCCCTTGTAGAACCACTCCGGCTGCACGCCCGGCAACCGCGAGGGCTTGCCCCCTTCCAGCCCCATCCGGAACATCTTCATCGAATCCGACGCATCCGCCGCATTCGCCTTGGCATGCATCGAATCGCGCGTGGCCGCACTGCCCAGATGTGTCAGCCCCGTCCCCGTCAGATGCAGATGCGCAGGGTCGGGATGCGTGATCGGCAGCGTGAGCCGCCCCGCCGCGGCCAGCGCGGCCAGGTCCACCGCCTCGCCCAGCCCGTGTGCGGCCACGACATCGGCCAGCCGCCGCCCCGCAGCCGCCGCCTCGAGCGCGAGGTCCCGCACCGACCCCGCCCCCTTCACCACGGCCGCCTCCGACCCTTCGCGCGCCACGACGGCCAGCCCGCCTTGCGTGACAATCTGTGACAGAAGCATGTCCGGTCCTCCCTTCGGGTCAGCCTAGCCCGCCCGTTCATGCCGCACAAATCAGGTTGCGGCAGGCAATCATACCCGGAATGATATGCGCATGGATCTCCTTGCCCGTGGGCTCAAGCTCTCGCACCTGCGCCTGCTCGCCGCGCTCGCCCGGACCGGCCGGATCGGCCTCGCCGCGGCCGACCTCGGCATCACCCAGCCCGCCGCCTCGCGCCTCCTGGCCGAGATCGGCACCCTTACCGGCCAGCCCGTGCACCGCCGCGACGGGCGAGGCATCGCGCTGACCGAGGCCGGGCAAAGCCTCGCGGCGCGCGGCGCGCGCATCCTCGCCGAACTGGCCGATGCCGGCCGCGACCTCTCCGACAGCGCCGAAGGCACGCGCGGCCATGTTGCGCTCGGCGCGGTCACCGGCCCCGCGCTCGACCGCGTGCTGCCCGCGCTTCGCACGGCCCGCCTCGCGCTCCCCCGCGTCACGGTCGAGGTCGAGGTCGGCCCAAGCGACCTGCTCGCCGATCTCCTGCTCGCCGCCCGGCTCGACTTCGCACTGGCCCGCGTGCCCGAAGGCCGCGACCCCGCCCTCTTCGACCTGCGCCCCATCGGCCCCGAACCGGTCAGCCTCGTGACCCGCGCCGGCCACGCCCTGACCGGCCGTCCCGATCTCCGCCCCGAGGATCTGCTCGCCTATGATTGGGTGATGCCCGCCCCCGACGCGATCCTGACCCGCTCCGTCCGCGCCCGCCTCAGCGCGCTCGGCCTGCCCGATCCGCCGGGGCGGCTCTCCACCTCCTCCTTCCTGCTCACCCTCGCGCTCATCCGGCAATCGAACGCCATTGCACCGCTCGCCACCGCTGTCGCCCGGCGCTTCGCCGAACCGGGCAGCCCCTATGCCGTCCTGCCGCTCGACCTCGGGCTCACTGTCGCGCCCTTCGCCCTGCTGACCCGAGCTGGCGCCGCTCTTCCTCCGGCCGCGTGCAGGTTGCGCGATTTCATCCTTTCGTCTTGACAGCGCTGCCTAGCGAAAGCGCGCATCTCTCCCCGTTTTCGCCACAATGCGGGGTCAAACGATAAAATTGAAAAATCAGCGGTACAAAGCGCAGCCCATGAACATGCAAGAGGTGACCACGGTTCCTGCCCCGTCGGCGCCCCGTTCGATCGAGGCGATGCAGATGCCGCTGACCATGTTGCGCGACATCCTGATCAAGACGTTGTTCCGCAAGAACGTAAGCTTCCTGTCCGATATCGCCCGAGCCGTTTGCCTTCCCATCCCCGTCACGCAGGAACTGATCGACGTGGTCCGCAGCCAGAGGCTGTGTGAGGCGATGGGTACCCTCAACGCCAATTCCGGCAACGAGATGGGCTATCAGCTGACTGAATCCGGTCGGGCGCGGGCGCTCGATGCGCTGGGTCAGTCGGAATACTTCGGTGCAATGCCTGTGCCGCTTGACGTCTACAGGCAACAGGTCAGGCTGCAGACCATCCGCAATATCCAGTTGTCGCGTGACGCGTTGAACGGCGCGATGAGCCATCTCGTTATGCCGCGGCCGCTGATGGACCAGCTTGGACCTGCCGTGAATGCCGGACGTTCGATCCTCCTGTATGGCCCTCCCGGAAACGGCAAATCCTCGATTTCCCGCGGGATCAGGGATGCGCTCGGGGACCGCATCTATGTTCCGCGCGCGATCGAATACGCCGGACAGGTGATCACCCTGTTCGATCCAACCGTCCATACTGCCGTCGACGACGAAATCGAGGATACCCTATCGCTGCGGCGTACGACGGGCCGTCATGACACCCGTTACGTGCGCTGCAAGCGTCCGGCGGTCATCACGGGCGGTGAGCTGACACTCTCGATGCTGGACCTCGTGTTCAACGGCGTTGCCCGAACTTATCAGGCACCGCTCCAGTTGAAGGCGACGGGTGGCGTGTTCATCGTTGACGATCTCGGCCGGCAGAAGGAATCTCCGCAATCGATCGTCAATCGGTGGATCGTACCGCTTGAAGAGGGGCGCGATATCCTTTCGCTGCAGTCGGGAGAGAAGTTCGAGGTTCCCTTTGACACGCTTGTGATATTCTCCACGAACTTCCAGCCCAGCGAGATTTTTGACCGGGCGGCACTTCGCAGGCTTTTCTTCAAGATCCGGATCGACGGGCCCAACCGCGAAGATTTTCTCAAGATATTCGCCATCGCCGCCAGAAAGAAGAAATTGCCCCTGAATCAGGAAGCCTTGCTGCATCTGCTGAACACCAAGTATCCGACGATCGAGAACGAGTTTGCGAACTATCATCCGGTGTTCCTGATCGATCAGATGCTGGCGATCTGCGACTTCGAAGGTATTCCGCATCAGATGAACCCTGCACTGATCGACAGGGCATGGGAAAACCTGTTCGTGCGTGACGGGAAGGTGCCGCGCTGAACCTGAGTTCCCGCAGGTTCGGGGAGTCCGACCCGCGTCATGGCAAAGGGTCACTGCCGCCCGCTGGCCCTGTCCTGCAAGTCCGGTGGCATGGACCGGATGTCGTGGTGACACGCAATTCCGATGTCCGTCTGCAGGCGGCGCACCGGCGTGCGATGTGCATTGGCTTTGGGATGTGCTCTTTCGTGCAAGCATAAATGCCGTCATGACGTTACTGCCCCGATTTGCAGCCTGGTTCGCCGCCCGCGGCTGGACCATCCACTCCCACCAGGCTGAGATGTTCGCGCGCGCGGCCGAACCCGCGCTCCTGCTCATCGCGCCCACCGGCGGAGGCAAGACGCTCGCAGGCTTCCTGCCCAGCCTTGCCGAACTGGCCGGGGGCGGGCATAGCGGCCTGCACACGATCTATGTCTCCCCGCTCAAGGCGCTTGCCGCCGACATCCGCCGCAACCTTTCCACTCCGATCGCCGACCTCGGCCTGCCCGTCCGGGTCGAGGACCGCACCGGCGACACCCCCGGCACCCGCAAGCGGGCCCAGCGCGCCGACCCGCCCCATATCCTGCTCACCACGCCTGAAAGCCTCGCGCTCTTGACAAGTTTCGAGGACGCGCCGCGCCTGTTCTCGACGCTCCAGCGCGTGATCGTCGACGAAATCCATGCAATCGCGGAATCAAAGCGCGGCGACCAGCTCATGCTCGCGCTCGCCCGGCTCCAGCGACTTGCCCCCGGCCTGCGCCGCGTCGGCCTTTCGGCCACGGTCGACGACCCCGCCGCCATCGCGCGCCTGCTGGCCCGCCACCCCGACCCCTGCCCGGTCCTGCACGCCGATCCCGGCCCCGAACCCGACATCGACATGCTGGTGACCGAAGAACGCCCCCCCTGGGCCGGCGGCAACGCCGCCTATGCGATCCCGGCCGTGCTGGCCGAGGTGCGCCGCCACAACACCACGCTCATCTTCCACAACACCCGCGCCCAGGCCGAGATCTTCTTTCACAACCTCTGGCTCGCCAATGACGAGGGCCTGCCCATCGGCATCCACCATGGCAGCCTGTCGCGCGAAACCCGCGCGAAGGTCGAATCCGCGATGGCCGCGGGTGCGCTGCGCGCCGTGGTCTGCACCGGCTCGCTCGACCTCGGGATCGACTGGGGCGAAGTCGACCTCGTCATCCAGGTCGGCGCGCCCCGCAACGTCAAGCGCCTGATCCAGCGCATCGGACGGGCCAACCACCGCTACAACGCGCCCTCCAAGGCGCTGCTCGTCCCCGCGAACCGCTTCGAGATCGTCGAATGCGTCGCCGCCCTTGCCGCCGCCCGCGACCACGACCTGGACGGAGAGCCCCGCGGCCGCGGCCCCCGCGACGTGCTCTGCCAGCATATCCTCATCGCCGCCTGCGCCGGCCCCTTCGACGCCACCGATCTTTTCGACGAATTCCGCACGGCCGGCGCCTATGCCGACCTGACCCGCGCCGAATTCGATGCCTGCCTCGATTTCTGCGCCACCGGCGGCTACGGCCTCAGCGCCTATGACCGCTGGCGCCGCCTGCAGCAGCGCCACGACGGGCGCTGGCAGCTGCGCGACCCCCGCGCCGCCCGGCGCATCCGCATGAACCTCGGCACGATCCAGGACAGCGACACGCTCAAGGTCCGCCTGCGCTCAGGCACCCCACTCGGCGAAATTGAAGAGGCTTTCGCCGCCACCCTCTCACCGGGCGATACCTTCCTCATCGGCGGCCAGGTCGTGCGCTTCGAATCCCTGCGCGAGATGACGGTCGAGGTCTCCCGCAGCCCTGGCCGCCCGCCCCGCATCGCGACCTTCATGGGCACGAAGTTCGCGACCTCCACGCAACTCTCCGACCGCATCCTGCGCCTGCTGCACGCGCCCGCCTGGCCCGACCTGCCCGCCCATACCGCGCAATGGCTCGCGCTCCAGCGCGAGGTCTCGCGCCTGCCCGAACGCGACCGCCTGCTTGTCGAAAGCTTCCCCCATGACGGCTGGCACTGCACCTGCTTCTACAGCTTCGCCGGCCGCAACGCCCAGCAGACCCTGGGCCTCCTCGTGACCCAAAGGATGGAGGCGCTCGCTCTCGCCCCCCTCGGCTTCATCGCTACCGACTACGCCACGCTCGTCTACGGCCTCGCCCCCCTGCCCGACCCCACACCCCTCTTCGCCGCCGAAAACCTGCGTGCCGGGTTCGAGACGTGGCTGGCCTCCAACGCGGTGATGAAGCGCACGTTTCGCGCCGTCGCCACCATCGCGGGCCTGATCGAACGCAACACGCCCAGCGCCCGCCAGAGCGGCCGCCAGGCGACCTTCTCCTCCGATATCTTCTACGACACGCTGGCGAAATACGACCCCCACCACCTGCTCCTGCAGATCACCCGCGAAGAGGCGATGCGCGGCCTCGTCGATTTCGGCCGGATCGAGCAGATGCTCGCCCGCACCGCCGGCCGGATCGACCACATCCGCCTCGACCGCCCCTCGCCCTTCGCAGCACCCCTCTTCTTCGAACCCGGCCGCGTCCCCGTCGCGGGCGAAGGCCGCGAACGGCTCGCCGAGGAAGCCGCCGCCCGCCTCCTCGCCACCGCCGGCCTCGCGGGCCTCTGACCGCGCCGCCCGCCGTCTGGTAGGACGCGTGCGGGCCGGGATGTCGCCATACCGCCCAAATCCTGCGGCTTGCGCCCCCGCATCCTCGACCGGGCGGCGCGTCGATCTGCCCGGACCGCCGCTACCCCCGCGCCACCGCAGAGGCAAGGATGTCGGCCAGCCGCCCCGCGACGCAGGCCGCCGCATGCGGCCCGTCACGCAGCGTGCCCATCCCGGCAAAGCGCCCGGCCCCGCCGCGATTGTCCATCGCCAGTGCCACCAGCCGCAGCGTCTCTGAATAGGGGTCCGACCCGTCGGGGCGGGGCACGTAATGCAGCGCCCCCCGGTCGGCGGTCGCGTCAAAGATCGTCACCCCATCCTTGATCGTCTCCACGACCTTGATCGCAGCCAGGTCCTCGGGCGCGACCGTCAGCGGATCGGCCGACAGCACCACCAGATCGGCCAGCTTGCCGGTCTCGAGCGACCCCTTCCGGTCATCCTCGAAATGATGCCAGGCCGGCCAGATCGTCATCGCCTTCAGCGCCGTCATCACCGGTACCCGGTGCTCGGGCCCGATGATGTCGCCCGACCGCGACCGCCGCGTGACGGTCGCCGACAGGACCCGCATCGAATCCGGGAATGCCACCGGCGCGTCGTGATGGGTCGAAAACCGCATCCCCCGCGCCATCAGCCACCCCGTGGGCGAGATGTCGTCGGCCCGCTCCGGCCCGACCGTATGCTCGCGGTGCCAGTCGCCCCAGTAGAAGGTGTGCATCGGGAATAACGAGGGGATGACCCCCAGCGCCTTGTAGGCATCCACCTGGTCCTCGCGCAGGAACTGCCCGTGGATCAGCACGTCGCGCCGCCCCTCCCGGCCATGCGCGGCCTGCGCCGCCCGGTGCACGGCAATCAGGATGTCGCTCGCCCCCTCGCCATTGGCATGGGTCAGAATCTGCACCCCGTTGCGATAGGCCCAGTCCACCGCCTCGACAAAGACCTCGGTCGGCGCCGCGGCATAGCCCTTGTAGCCCGGTGGATAATCCCCGACCGGGTCGAAATAGGGCCGGTCGCGCAGCGCCGTGAACCCCTGGGGCGATCCGTCGATGGTCAGCTTCGCCCCCGCCAGCCGCAGCCGGTCGATATAGTCCTCCGACCGGTTGGCCAGGATGAAGTCCCGATCCACCAGCACATCGGCATAGACCGCGACGTCGACCGGCAGCCCCCCCTCGGCCGCGACCGCCTGCAGAAGCGCAAAGAATCCCGGAACCGCGCGCCCCTCCTGCGCGGTCGTATAGCCATATCGCGCCCAGAGCTTTGCCCCCGCCCGGACAAAGGCCTTGCCCCCCTCCGCCCCGATCCCCGACAAGAGCGCGGCATAGACCGGCCCCATCGCCAGTTCCTCGAGCACCCCGCTCGGCGTCACCCCGTCCGCCTCGCGCCGGATCACGCCCCCCACTGGGTCCGGCGTGTCCGGCCCATATCCCGCCGCCGCCAGCGCCGCGCTGTTGACGGTGCACAGATGCCCCGACTGGTGGATCACCAGCACCGGCACGTCGGCCGATACCTCGTCCAGCTCCTGACGCGTCGGATGCCGCTTCTCGGCCATCTCGGCCGGTTCATAGCCGAACCCCAGGATCAGGTTCGCCGCGGCAATCGCCTCCTCGTTCTCGGCCATCCAGGCCCGCAGAGTCGCCTGAAGCGACGGGATGTCACGCACCTCGCCATCGGGCGGGGACAGAAGATTGGCCGACAGCGCCTGCATCCCTCCGCCCACCACATGCCCATGCGCATCGACAAAGCCCGGGATAAGCACTTTCTCGCCAAGCTCGGTCACCACCGTGTCGGGTCCGGCCAGCGCCATCACCGCCTCGCGCGTGCCGACCGCAGCGATCAGTCCCCCTGCAACCGCCAGCGCCTCGGCAAGGGGTTGCGCATCGTCCATCGTGATCACGCGCCCCAGAAAAATACGCTCGGCTACCACACCCTGCGCCGCCAGCCGCCCCGCGCCCGCCGCCAGCGCCAGCACGCTGGCCGTTCCCCGCATGAAGTCCCGCCGCGATACGGCCATGTCCGTCTCCTCTCCTTCGCCCCGCCCGGGCTCCGCCCCGGCAGGTCACCGATTCGCGCCCGAGCCTAGCACCACGGCCGGGCCGGGGGCAGGCCGCCCCTTGCGCCCGCCCGCCCCGGCATGGCACGAACGAAGCATGAACGCCCAGCCCTTCACCCTCGCCGGCGAGCCGCTCCTCGCGCTCCCCTCCGGCGCGCTCTTCCAGCCCGAGCAAGGCCTGCTCTGCGTCTCCGACCTCCATCTCGGCAAGGCCGACCGCATCGCCCGGGGCAACGGCCCGCTTCTGCCCCCGTACGAGACGCGCGTCACGCTCGACCGCCTCGCCGCCGCCATCGACGCCACCGCACCGCGCATCGTGCTCTGCCTCGGCGACAGTTTCGACGACCTCGCCGCCGCCGGCAGCCTCGCGCCCGAGGATCGCGCCACGCTCCTCAGCCTGCAATCGGGCCGCCGCTGGGTCTGGACCCTCGGCAACCATGACCCCGGCCCGATCGACCTTGGCGGCAGCCACCTCGCGGCCTTCACCGCCGGCCCGCTCACCTACCGCCACATCGCCCAGCCCGGTTCACGGGCCGAGGTCTCGGGCCATTACCACCCCAAGCTCGCCCTTCCGGGGGCCGGTTCGCGGCCCTGCTTCCTCTTCGATGCCGACCGTCTGATCCTGCCCGCCTTCGGCGCCTATACCGGCGGCCTTGCCGCCACCGCAGCCCCGCTCGCCGCGCTGATGGGACCCGGCACCCGGGCAATCCTGACCGGGCGCCGCGCGATCCTCACTGCCCTGCCGCGCTAGGGCAGGGAGGACTCAGGCCGTCAGCCCCGCGGGCTCGGGCAGGCCATGGATGCGGCAGGCCGCCGTCAGCGTATTCGCCAGAAGACAGGCAATGGTCATCGGCCCCACCCCTCCCGGCACAGGCGTGACCGCGCCGGCCACGGCCGCAACCCCGGCATAATCCACATCGCCCACCAGCCGCGTGCCGCCTGCGCCGTCACTCACCCGGTTGATGCCGACATCGATCACCGTCGCCCCCGGCCGGATCCAGTCGGCCTTCACCATCTCGGGCCGGCCCACCGCCGCGACCACGATCTCGGCCCGCTGCACCACCCCCGGCAGGTCGCGCGTCCGGCTATGCGCCACCGTCACCGTGCAGCTGTCGCCCAGCAGAAGCTGCGCCATCGGCTTGCCCACGATGTTGGACCGCCCGATCACCACCGCCTCCATCCCCGCAAGGCTCCCGTGCAGGTCGCGCAGCAGCATCAGACAGCCCAGCGGCGTGCAGGGCACCATCGCCTTCTGCCCGGTCCCAAGCAGTCCCACATTGGATATGTGAAACCCGTCCACATCCTTCTCGGGCCGGATCGTGTTGATCACCAGATCGCTGTCCAGATGCGGTGGCAGCGGCAACTGCACGAGAATCCCGTGAATCTGCGGGTCTGCATTCAGCCGCGCGATCAGCGCAAGAAGATCGGCCTCCGAGGTCTCCTTCGGCAGGCGATGTTCGAAACTGGCCATCCCTGCCTCGACCGTCTGCTTGCCCTTGGACCGGACATAGACCTCGCTTGCCGGATCCTCGCCCACCAGCACCACGGCCAGCCCCGGCACCACCCCCGCCGCCTTCACCCGCACGACCTCGGCCGCCACCGCGGCCCGCACGCGGCCCGCAAAGGCCTTCCCGTCGATCACCCGCACCGTCATTCCCCGTCCTTCCGCAGACTGTCCGGCCCCAGCCGGCTCTCCTCCCGCGCGATCGACCAGTCGATCAGTCGCCGCCAGAGCTTTTCCACCAGGTCGGGCGGCAGGCCATAGGTCAGCGCATGCCTTCGCACATTACCGACCACCTCCTCGACCCGGCCCGTGATCCGCGCAGGCCAGTTGATCTCGGCCTTGATCTCGCTCGCCCGGTCGATATAGCCCGCCCGCTCGGCGAAAAGCTTGACCAGTTCTTCGTCCAACCGGTCGATCTCGGCCCGGATATCGGCCATCGACCTGCACTCCGCCGGCTGCTTCATCATCCCGACCCTCTGCGCCACTGTCATCACTGCTCTCGGACAGCGGCCGTCAAAGATCAATGCGGCAGATCAGAACAGCCCCTCGATCTGGCCTTGCGCATTCAGCCGGATCACCTCGGCCGAAGGCACGCGCGGCAGACCCGGCATCGTCATGATCTCGCCGCAGATCGCCACGACGAACCCTGCCCCGGCGCTCAGCCGCACTTCGCGCACCGGCACGGCAAAGCCCGTCGGCGCACCGCGCAGGTTCGGGTCGGTGGAAAAGGAATACTGCGTCTTGGCCATGCAGATCGGGAAATGTCCGTAACCCGCCGCCTCCCAGGCCTTCAGCTGCTCCCGGATGCCCGCATCGGCGACCACCTCGTCGGCGCGGTAGATGCGCTTCGCGATCGTCTCGATCTTGGCCATCAGCCCCATCCCGTCGGGGTAGAGCGGCGCAAAATCCGCCTTGCCCCCCTCGGCCAGCGCCACCACCTTGTGCGCCAGTTCCTCGATCCCCGCCGACCCTTCCGCCCAATGCCGGCACAGGATCGCCTCCGCCCCAAGCCCCGCGACATAGTCCTTGACCGCCGCGATCTCGGCCGCCGTGTCACTGTGGAAATGGTTGATCGCCACCACCACCGGCACGCCGAACCCGGTCACGTTCTCGATATGCCGGCCGAGGTTGGGGCAGCCGCGCTGCACCGCCGTGACATTCTCGGTGCCAAGGTCGGCCTTGGCTACGCCGCCGTTCATCTTCATCGCCCGCACCGTGGCGACGATCACCGCCGCCGCCGGCCGCAAGCCCGCCTTGCGGCACTTGATGTCAAAGAACTTCTCCGCCCCCAGGTCCGCGCCAAAGCCTGCCTCGGTGACGACATATTCCCCCAGCTTCAGCGCCGTGGTCGTCGCGATCACCGAATTGCAGCCATGCGCGATATTGGCAAAGGGCCCGCCATGCACAAAGGCGGGGTTGTTCTCCAGCGTCTGCACCAGGTTTGGCTGCATCGCATCCTTCAAGAGCACCGTCATCGCCCCGTCGGCCTTGAGGTCGCGCGCATGGATCGGCGTCTTGTCCCGCCGATAAGCCACCACGATCGCCCCCAGCCGCTCTTGCAGGTCCTCGAGGTTGCGCGCCAGGCACAGGATCGCCATCACCTCGGAGGCGACCGTGATGTCGAACCCCGTCTGCCGCGGAAACCCGTTGGCCACCCCGCCCAGGGACACGACGATGTCGCGCAGCGCGCGGTCGTTCATGTCCATAACCCGTCGCCAGACGATCCGCCGCTCGTCGATCTGAAGCTCGTTGCCCCAGTAGATGTGGTTGTCGATCATCGCCGACAGCAGGTTATGCGCGCTGGTGATCGCGTGGAAATCGCCGGTGAAGTGAAGGTTCATCTCCTCCATCGGCACGACCTGCGCGTACCCGCCGCCCGCCGCCCCCCCCTTCATCCCGAAATTCGGGCCAAGAGAGGCTTCGCGGATGCAGACCACCGCCCGCTTGCCGATCCGGTTCAGCCCGTCGCCCAGGCCCACCGTCGTCGTCGTCTTGCCCTCGCCCGCGGGCGTGGGGTTGATCGCGGTCACCAGGATCAGCTTTCCGTCCGGCCGCCCGGCAAGCCCGTCGATGAAACCCTGCGACAGCTTGGCCTTGTCATGGCCATAGGGCAGCAGGTTCTCGCCCCCGATCCCCAGCTTCGCCCCGATCTCGAGGATCGGACGTTTCTTCGCCGCACGGGCAATCTCGATATCGGTCTTGACAGTCACGGGTCACTCCTCCGCCGGGCGCACAGCGCCACTTCGCCGCGGAGACTACCCCCCCGGCATACCAAAGCGCACCGGAAAACCGACATGACGCTGCGCGGATTCGCCACTCACCCGGGCTGCCATCCGCGCTGGCCCGGCACATGCAGCACAAGCCGGTCGCCCTGCCGCAGCACGCCCTCGCGCTCGACCCAGGCCGTCACCCCGCGCCGGCCCTGCGCGGCCGCCTTGAAGCCGCGCCCCTGGCCCGGCCGCGCGCGGTCGATCGTCACCGCCGGCTCCTGGCAGGGCAGGTTCTCCATGTCCACGACCAGCGTCACGCCATCGGGCCCCTGCAGCCGCGACGAGGGCGGCACATGCGTGAAATCCGGGATCCCCTCGACCACGACCGAGGCGCCGACCCAGGCCGGATCGAAATCCGCGATCCCGAGCTGGGCCGCCACCGCCGCCATTTCCTCGGCGCTGACGATGCAGAGTTGGCGGACATTGCGGATCGTCGTGCCGCGCGGATGTTGCGCCAGAACCCGGCTGCACGAGGGTCGTGTCTCGCCGGCATGCACCTCGCCCTCCGGCCCTGCAAAGCCCAGCCGCATTTCGGCCACCGGCTCAGCGGTGATGACGAGGTCCTTCACAGGCACCGGCTGGCGCCCCAGCCAGACCACCCTTCCCACGATCTCTGTCCTGACAAGAGCGGGCATGGAAAGGTCCCCCGTAGCATACGTCTTTTTCAGCAGTGCAGCGTGGTCCAGGCAGGTGCGATCTGGATCACCAACAGGTCGGGGCCGATCAATAACCGCACAAGACGGCTTGCGCCTGCACAATAAGTTGCGGGCGTTGTTTCAAGGCATCCGACGCCATGTGCAAGGGTGTCAGGCCGAAGGTTCCGGTTCCAGACCCGTATCCCCGCCTTTCGGTCGTCGGGTCTTTGTCTTGGGGATGGTAATGACGCTTGTCAGCCCACCTGAAGGCGGTGGGGCTGGCGGTTCGTCGCTGTCGATCGGCTTGCCTGCAATGACTTTCCGGATTTCGTCGCCCGTAAGGGTTTCGTACTCCAGCAGACCTTTCGCCAGCCGCTCGAAGTCATCCGCTTTCTCTGTCAGGATGCGCCGGGCGGTCTCATAACCCTCGTCAATCAGGTTTTTCACTTCGGATTCGATCAGGCGCTTGGTTTCGGCAGAAACCGAAAAGCCGCCGGCATTCCCCTGATATCCCTCATGCGCCTCGGCATAGTCGATATTGCCCACTGCATCGGACATGCCCCAGCGCATGACCATCGCCCGCGCCAACTGTGATGCCTGCATGATGTCGCCCGTCGGACCGCTCGAAACCCGCTCCTCGCCATACTTGAGGACCTCGGCAGCCTTCCCGGCCATCGTCATGGCGATTTGCTGCTTGGCCTGATCCTTGTGCATGTTTAGTCTGTCCATTTCGGGCAGACTCACGACCATCCCGAGGGCTCCGCCGCGGGGGATGATGGTCGCCTTGTACACTGGGTCGCACTTCGGCAGGTTCAATCCCACGATGGCGTGGCCAGCTTCATGGTAGGCTGTCTTCTCTTTCTGGTCGGGCGTCAGAACCATGCTGCGACGCTCGGCGCCCATCATCACCTTGTCCTTGGCGTTCTCGAAGTCGTCCATCGTGACAGAGCGCCGACCGACACGCGCCGCCAGCAGCGCTGCTTCGTTGACGAGGTTGGCAAGATCAGCGCCTGAAAAACCCGGCGTTCCCCGAGCAATGATGCGCAGATCGACGTCGGGCCCGAGCGGAACCTTTCTGGCATGGACGTTCAGGATTTTCTCACGTCCTTTGATGTCGGGGTTTGGTACATGAATCTGCCTGTCGAAACGTCCAGGCCGAAGAAGTGCCGGGTCAAGCACATCCTTCCGGTTTGTTGCCGCAACGATGATGACACCTTCATTGGCTTCGAACCCGTCCATTTCGACGAGAAGCTGGTTCAGCGTCTGTTCGCGTTCATCGTTACCGCCGCCGATGCCGACGCCCCGCGACCGACCCACCGCGTCAATCTCGTCGATGAAGACGATGCAGGGAGCGTTCTTCTTGGCCTGTTCGAACATGTCGCGCACGCGACTTGCGCCTACGCCCACGAACATCTCCACGAAATCCGACCCCGATATGGTGAAGAACGGCACCCCCGCTTCGCCAGCTATCGCACGTGCAAGCAACGTCTTACCGGTCCCCGGCGGGCCGACAAGCAGTGCGCCCTTGGGTATCTTGCCGCCCAAACGCGAGAATTTTTGGGGGTTTCGCAGGAATTCGACGATTTCCTCGAGTTCTTCCTTGGCTTCATCGATGCCGGCCACATCGTCAAACGTCACCCGCCCATGCTTTTCGGTGAGCAGCTTTGCCCGCGATTTGCCAAAACCCATCGCACCGCCGCGCCCGCCGCCCTGCATCCGGTTCATGAAATAGACCCAGACCCCGATCAGGAGCAGAAACGGCAGCACGGAGAGAATGAATGCGGTCAGCATTGATTCCTGCTGCATCACGGCTTTGACCGGAATGTCACGCGCGATCAGCATATCGGTGACACTGGCGTCAGCAGGCATGATCGCCACATAGTCCTGCCCGTCCGTTGAACGGAAACGGATCTGTTCACCGTCGAGAGTGACCTGGGAAACGGTCCCTGCATCCACGGCAGCGACGAAATCGGAATAGCTGCGCGTGTTTGACGTCATCGCCGACTGGTTCCCGCTGAAGACGTTGAACAACGCCAGGATGAGCAGAAACAAGACGACCCAGAAGGCGATTGTGCGGACGTTTCCCAAGAAGATTCTCCTACAGGACAGGCAGGATGAGGCGCACGCCCCACCGGAGTCACATCGGGAAGATAGTCAACCTGGGCGCAGGTTCAATCTCAATCACCCGACAGGCGGAAATCCGCGGCAATCCGCGCCGTCCACCCCTGACCCGGCCGCGCCAGCGGTGCCGCGACGAGGTTCTCTCCGCGCCAGACCGCGGGTGAGGCAAGCAGCGTCGTCCGTGGCAGACCGGCAGCGCGCCAGCCGGTGCAGGTCCTGAGCCCCCCTTCTCCCAGGGCGCGCACTTCAAGGGGAGGCGCGCTCGTCCCTTCTTCCGGGCCTTCGACGTGCCAGCGCCCGTCCCACAGACCTCCGACGGGCGCCTTGTGATGCATCACTGCGGCAAATTCCCTTCCGACCCGTAATGATGACGCGGACTGGCTCAGCAATGTCCCCTGCAGAGTCCGTTGCCTTTCTGTCGCGAGTCCGGCGAGGGCATCCTGCAGGGCTGCCAGCCTGGGACGGTAATCTGCCCTGCCAACCCAGCGGATCGCTTCTGACAGAAGGCGCAACCGGGTTTCCTCTGGCACCTGGTCGAGTTCCGGTCGTGCGAACACCACATCTCCTGCCTCGATTGTCACGAGCGCAGCCGCCGTTTCCCGCGCCAGGTCTTCTAGAGCTTTGCGGGCGATGGCCATGCGTGCGGCTGTCCGGACCAGACCTTCCGTATCCACGCCGAGCGGTGAAAGCGCCGCGAGTGCCCGCCTTGCCTTGATCCTGTCAAATCGGTCATTCGCGTTTGATGGGTCCTCGCACCAATCCCGCCCGCCTTGCCGCAGAAAGTCACGCAGTGCTTCGCGCCGCAGACCGAGAAGCGGCCGCACCCAGCGAAGCCCCTCCTGTACACGCGCCGGTTCCATACCGGAAAGCCCGTCCACTCCGGACCCGCGCGCGAGCCGCAGCAATACTGTTTCTGCCTGATCATCCATCGTGTGGCCGAGCGCCAAGGTTGTGATTCCGCCTGCGCGGGCCCAGGCAGAAAGTAATCCATAACGGGCTTTGCGCGCACGAGCCTGGAGGTTGCCGCGCCCATCCCAGCCTTGCCAGTGCAGGACGTCGTGCGGCAGCCCCATTCTGGCGCAAATTCGTGCAACGAATGCGGCTTCCTCTGCCGATTCCTTGCGCAGCCCGTGGTCCACGGTCGCCACCGAGACCGGTCGCCTCTGCGCCATGGCCCAGGGCGCAATCAGCCACAGCATCGCCATGGAATCGCTGCCCCCCGACACGGCCAACCCGATGGGTCCCGCCTCTGCCGCCTGAAAGATGCGGACTGCTTCGTCTTGAAGCCGCGCCTCTGCGCTCAGGAACATCCCAGATCGGCCCGCGCCGTCTGCGCCTGTCCGGCGACCGCCGCCGATGGGAAGCGGGCTGGCACTTCACCCAGCGTAACGCAGGCATCGGGCATCTGCCCCAGAGCCGCAAGCGCCATCCCCAGGCGGAACAGCGCATCAGCCGCCACGGGCCCTTCCGGCTCGCCCGAAAAGCTGTCCAGAAACGCCCGCGCGGCCTCGGACACCTCGCCCAGCATCTCAAGCGCGACACCACGGTGAAACAGCGCCTCGCTTGACAGTGCCCCGCCGGGATAGGTCTGCACGAAAAACGCGAACTGGTCAGCAGCTCCGCGCCAGTCGCCTGCGTCGAGCGCCGCTTTCGCTCTGTCGAAATCCGCCTGTTCACCTACGGCCATCGATGGCCCGGTATCAGTCTCAGGCGCAGGCTCGGGTACGGCTGCGGCGCTGTCCACTCCGCCGAGTGAGGGGGTATCCCCGAGAAGGCTGACGTCGCAACCCGGCTCTAATTCGCAAACCCGGAATTCCAGGTCTCCGATCCGATTCGTCCCGTCCACGGTGATCCGGTTGATCCGGAACTCCAGCTCCTCAGTCTTCGAGGTCAGGCGCTGAAGTTCGGCCTCGATCGCGTTCAGCCGGTCAAGCGGCGTATTGCCCGCGAAGCCGGTACTGAGCGTACCAGATGCCGACAATTCACCCCTGAGTGAGTCAATCTCGACATAGAGAATGGCCAACTGCTGGCGGATGTCGGCCAGCGTCGTCGAGTCCTGAGCCACCGCGCCTGCAGGCAGTCCCAGCCAGAGCGCCACAAGCAGAGCGCGCATGATCAGCCTCAGACCGACCCGGCCGAGATGACAGTCACCGCCCGGCGGTTCTGCGTATAGCAGCTTTCGTCCGAACAGGTCGCGATCGGTCGCTCCTTGCCGTAAGAGATGGTCCGCAGCCGGTCGGCCGGCACCCCGCGCGAAATCAGGTATTCACGCACTGCGTTGGCTCTCCGGGCGCCAAGGGCGACGTTGTATTCGCGTGTGCCCTGTTCGTCGGCATGCCCCTCGATCACGGCGAGGTAGGACGCATTGGAGAGCAACCACTGGGCCTGGCCGTTCAGGGTCTGCATTGCCTGTGGTGTCAGTGTGGACTGATCAACCTGGAACAGGACGCGGTCACCTACCACCTGGCTGAAGTAAGCCGGGCTTGTCGGGTCGCTCACCGACCCGGGCAGAGCCGAACCTGTCAGCCCGGCGGTTCCAGTGGCCGGTCCGCTGCCCGCGCCGTCAGCCCCACCGAAGCGATCCGGCCGCGTGCAGGCCGAAAGGCCTCCCAACGCGATCATGAGCGCCAGAATCCCGATCTTTTTCATCTGCCCGTCCTTTTGTTCTTGCTGCCCTGTGGTAGCTTCTTATCACGCTCTGTCCCGATCGGCCAAGCATCATGCGTTCAGGGCTGCAATGGCCCCCAGCTTGCATCCGACGCCATGCCCCCGGTCGGAACCTGCCGCAGCACACGCCCCGAAATGTCCACCGAGTAAAGCGACGGCCCCCCGTCGGTCCCCTGTGTCTCGCGGGTGAACATGATCACCCGCCCGTTCGGCGCCCAGGTCGGGCTCTCGTCCAGAAAGGACGAAGTCAGAAGCCGCTCCTCCGACCCGTCTGTGCGCATCACGCCGATATGGAACCGCCCCGCATTCTGCTTGGTGAACGCGATGAGGTCACCCCGCGGGCTCCAGACCGGGCTGCCATAGCGCCCCTCGCCGAAGGAAATCCGCTGCGGCTCGCCGCCTCCCGCCGACATGATGTAAAGCTGCTGGGTCCCCGACCGGTCGCTCTCGAACACGATCTGGCTCCCGTCCGGCGACAGGCTGGGCGAGGTCTCGATCGAGGGCGCTTCGGTCAGCCGCTGATGCGCCCCGCTGGCAAGGTCTGTCAGCCACAGATCGGTATTGCCCCCGCTCGAGATCGAATAGATCGCCCGCGCCCCGTCGCGCGAAAACCGCGGCGAAAAGGCCATCTCGCCGCCCGCGGTCTGTACCTGCCGCCGCCCCACGCTCGCCACGTCGATCATGAAGACCGAAGGCGACCCCGTCTCGTAGCTCGTATATAGCACCCGGTCCCCGGTCGGGGAAAACCTCGGCGCCAGCACGATCGGCCCGCTCTCGGTCAGATACTGCACGTTCTGCCCGTCGTAATCCATGATGGCAAGCCGCTTGAGCCGGTTGTCCTTCGGCCCGCTCTCGGCGACGAAGACCACCCGGCTGTCGAAATACCCGCCCTCGCCGGTGATCCGGTTGTAGACGGCATCGGCCACCTTGTGCCCCATGCGCCGCCAGTCGGCGGTCGTGCCGTTGAACTGCAACCCGTCACCCTGCTCTTTCTCGGATTCGACGTCGTGAAGACGGAACTTCACCGCCAGCTGGTCGCCCGTGACCGAGACCGCCCCCGTCACGAGCCCCTGCACGTTGATCGCCCGCCAGTCGGCATAGGCGACCGGCGCCGTGAACGCCGTCACCGGCGAGATGAAGGCCTCCGCCGGCACCTCGCGGAACAGTCCGCTGCCCACCAGGTCCTCGACCACCACCCGGCTGATCTGCAGCGCCAGCTGCTCTGCTCCCGCCGTCTCGGCCTGAAAGGCCGGCACCGCGATCGGTAGGGGCTCGATCACCCCGTCGGTGATGGTGATCTCCAAACGCCCCTGCGCCGTCGCAGGCAGCCCCGCCGCGAGGCCCAGGCCCAGCGCCACCGTCAGCATCCCAAGCACTTTCAGCATCGGCTTTCCGTCTCCTGTCTCTTCGGCGGCGCCACGGCCCGCCCCGGCGGTCTTTCGCCCTATCCCGTCAACTCCGCGCGCCCGTCAACATGCCCGCCGCATGTCGTGCCTCGACCGTCGCCCCCGCGCACCGCTCATTTGGTTGGATGAAACCCATGCGTGGGGGTGAAATCCGCGCAACATTTGCCCCCCGCCTCATCGCAACCGCATCCCGCTCGGGTCGAAGGTCATCTCGACCAGCCGCCATTGTTCGAACTTCTCTTCCGGCAGGTCGAACCCCTCGCGCCCGCAGCGCGTGATCGCCCGACGTGCCGACTGGAACGCCGCATCCACCGCCCCCGGTGTCCCCCCGGTCGAGGTCAGGAGATCCGGCCCATCGATCACCCGCCCCTGCCGATCAAGCTCGAAGACCACCGTCACCGTCACCCCCGCCGACTGCGCGCCCGGGTCCACGACCCAGCAGCCCTGCACAGCGAGGCGAAACGCGTCTCGCTCTTCCCCCGTCATCGGTGGCCCGGGATTGGCGGCCGCCGCAGCCGCCTCCGCCCCGGCCGCATCCGCCAGGGCGGCGGCGACATCGTCGGCCACATCCGCCGACGCGGTCTCTGTCTCGGGCGCGGCGGCGGCCGGCCGGCTCGGCCGCGACGGCGGCCGCAGTGCGACCTCGGGCGCCCCTGACGGCTCCTCCGCCTCGGTCACGATCTCGGTCGCCGTCTCCTCGGGCGCGGTCGCCTCCTGCTCTGGCTGCACCACCTCGGCCTCCGCCTCGGCCGTGTCCGAAACCTGATCCTGCACCTCGGGCGCGACCTCCGCCTCGGGCGGGGGCGGCGGCGTCGCCTCGGCCGCGACACGCTGTGCCGGCCGCGGCTGCGGCCGCAGCGCAAGCTCGGGCGCGGGCGGCGGCACCTCCGGCTGCGGCGGCAAGGGCTCGGGCAGGACGTCGGTCACCTCCGCAGGCGCGGGTTCCGGCTCGGGCGCGGGCGGCGGCGGCACCTCCTCGGGCGGCGGCTCGGACGCAGGCT
>Ga0315902_10004620_pt1 | contig 19766 bp, 14 predicted proteins | sample LakEriMetagenome_9_FD_203523 | JGI IMG/M metagenome (GOLD analysis project Ga0315902, IMG submission 203523) | Freshwater fungal communities from buoy surface, Lake Erie, Ohio, United States - Buoy 12 MA117 | ecosystem: Environmental > Aquatic > Freshwater > Lake > Lake biofilm | place: USA... | reverse complement strand
TGATGGCAAACCGTGCCACTACACGCAATCCCGCGCCACGCTTCTAACTCGTTGATTTCATTGAGGCTGACGCAGGGAAAGCGTCAAGAATCGGAGTTTGGTGTCGAACTCGGGGGGCCTCGCTCGTCCGTTCGAATGGAGGTCCACCCGTGCCAATCTCAATGCACTTGTCGCACGCATGCGCAATCGATGGGCGCAGGGCCAGCCCCTGAATTGGCCGCTTGGAGAATACCCCCCTAAGTGAAGGTGCCTGAACTGCCGCGCCGTCACCAAACCGCGCTGCGGCCATGGCACACTTCCGCGGGGGCTGGCTTGACAGGCCCGTGATCAGTCAGGGCAACTGGGGATGCTGATGAGCTTGAAGCCTTCATCATGGTCGCGTGCGCTGGGCCGACGCTGGCGGCGGGCTGTTGTCGTGGTGCTGCTGGGCCTGGGTAGCACGGCATCCCTTGCCGGATACACGCTGAGTTTCGACCCCGTGGCGCAGACCGTGCCGCTGGGCCCACAAGTCGCAGTCACGGTGCGTATAGGCAACTTCCTGCCTGGCGGGCTCGGCAGCTACGACTTCAGTGTGAACTTCGACGCCGGCATCCTGGCTTTCGACAGCGCGACCGACCTCTTCGGCCTGGGTTTTGCGCAGGGCCTAGGCAGCCTCGAGACATCCCCAGGCGTGGTCAAGTTCTCTGACTTCTCGTTCGAAGCCGAATCTGATTTGCTTGATCTGCAAGGCGGTCTTGCCGACTTTCCCCTTTTCAGGATTGTTTTCGACACACTGGCTGTAGGTACCAGCGCTCTGAGCTTCGGCGACGTGACCCTGGGAGATGCCGCGCAAAACAGGGTCGACGTTGACATATCCGGCGGCAGCGTGAGCGTCGAGCCCCGCAGCGTCCCAGAGCCGATGACCCTGTGGCTGGTCATGGCCGGGCTGGTGGCGCGGTGCGGCGTGGCGCGCCGGTCTCAATCGGGCCTGCCGACCCTGCGTAGCTGACTCGCTGACCCCGCGCCAGCCCCAAGCGCAGGCACTGACCCGATTCGATTGCACGACATCGCAGCTTGCACCCATAACGAACAGCCCACCCACCCAGCGCCCCTCAACGCGCTGACCGTGACTGGGATCTGATCGCAGGAGGACACCCATGCGCCCGCTGACCCGGCTTCTGAAGTTTGTTCTTCTCGCGCTGACCTTGTTCGCTGGCAGCGGCTCTGCATGGGCCCTGAAATGCGACGTCGATAACAACGGCCGCATCGACCGGATCGACCTGAATCTCATTCAGGCGGCTATCTTGTCTAGTGCGCCCGTCACCGGCCCCGACGACGCGCGGGACCCTGACAACAACAACGTCATCAACTCTATAGATGGGCGCATCTGCGCGCTGCGCTGCACGTACGCCAGGTGCGCCACCAACGGCGTCCCCACGGCCAATGCGGGCCCGGACCAGACGGCGCGCGTGGGCGACACCGTCACGCTCACCGGCGCCGCATCGAGCGACCCCGACGGCAACCCGCTGACCTACCGTTGGACACTCACCGGCCGTCCGGCCGGCAGCGCCGCTGCATTGGCCGGCGCCAACACCGCCAGCCCCAGCTTCGTGGCCGACCGCGCCGGCAGCTACACCGCCAGCCTGATCGTCAACGACGGCACGGTGGACAGCGCCGCCGACACGGTGGTCATCAGCACCACCAACACCGCGCCCACGGCCAACGCCGGCCCGGACCAGACGGCGCGCGTGGGCGACACCGTCAGCCTCACTGGTGCCGCCTCCAGCGACCCTGACGGCAACCCGCTGAGCTACCGCTGGACACTTACCAGCCGCCCGGCGGGCAGCGCCGCGGCACTGGCCGGCGCCAACACCGCCAGCCCCAGCTTCGTGGTCGACCAGCCCGGCAACTACACCGCCAGCCTGATCGTCAACGACGGCACAGTGGACAGCGCCGCCGACAGCGTCACCGTCAGCACCACCAACTCCCAGCCCACCGCCAACGCCGGCCCCGACCAGACGGTGCGCGTCACCGACACCGTCACGCTCAGCGGCGCCGCATCGACCGACCCCGACGGCAACCCGCTGAGCTACCGCTGGACACTGACCAGTCGCCCGGCCGGCAGCGCCGCCGCATTGCTCAACCCCAACACCCTGAACCCCAGCTTCATCGCCGACCGCCCGGGCAACTACACCGCCAGCCTGATCGTCAACGACGGCACGCTGGACAGCGCGGCCGATACCGTCACCATCAGCACCATCAACTCCGCGCCGCGCGCCAACGCCGGGCCCGACCAGACCGCCCGCGTGGGCGACACCGTGCAACTCGACGGCCGCGGCTCCAGCGACGTCGACGGCGACCCGCTCACGCCCACCTGGCGCGTGGTCTCGCGCCCGGCCGGCAGCACCGCCTCGCTCAGCGCCACTGGCGTGCTGCAACCCAGCTTCACCATCGACGCCGCCGGCAGCTACGTCTTCGAGCTCATCGTGGGCGACGGCAGCGTCAACAGTGCGCCCGACACCGTCACCGTCAGCACCACCAACAGCCCGCCCGTGGCACGCCCCGGCAACGACCGAAGCGTGCCCCTGGGCAGCACGGTCACCCTGGACGGCAGCGCCAGCTCCGACGTCGACGGCAACCCGCTCACCTTCGCCTGGAGCCTGACATCACGCCCGGCCGGCAGCGCCGCCGTCATCTCCAGCCCCACAGCCGTCAGCGCCAGCTTCGTGGCCGACCTGCCCGGCAGCTACGTCGTGCAGCTCATCGTCAACGACGGCACCGTCAACAGCGCCCCGGCCAGCCTGACCGTCAGCACGCTGAACGCGCGCCCCACGGCCAACGCCGGCCCCGACCAGACCGTGCCGCTGGGCGGCGCCGTCACCCTCAACGGCAGCGCCTCCAGCGACCCCGAAAGCGCGCCGCTGACCTACGCCTGGAGCCTGAGCAGCCGCCCCGCCGGCAGCACCGCCACGCTGAGTGCCACCAACGTGGCCGGCCCCAGCTTCACCGCCGACCGGCCGGGCAGCTACGTGGCCCAGCTCATCGTCAGCGACGGCAGCCTCAACAGCCTGCCTGACACGGTGGTGATCTCCACGCTGAACTCGCGTCCGCTGGCCAACGCCGGCCCGGCGCAGGCCGCGAACACCGGCGCCACCGTGCAACTGGACGGCAGCGCCAGCAGCGACGCCGACGGCGATGCGCTCACCTACGCCTGGAGCCTGACCACGCGCCCGGCCGGTAGCAACGCCACGCTCAGTAGCGCCAGTGCCGCGAACCCCACGTTCGTGGCCGACGTGCCCGGCAGCTACGTGGCGCAGCTCATCGTGGCCGACGCCACGCTGCAAAGCGTGCCGGCCACCGTGCTCGTCACCGTGAGCACGCCCAACCGGCCGCCGATCGCCGCGGCGGCGGCCACGCCCAGCACCGTCAACGTCGGCAGCCCCGTGACGCTGAGCAGCGCCGGCAGCAGCGACCCCGACGGCAACCCCATCACCACCACCTGGAGCCTGGCGGCCCGGCCGGCGGGCAGCAACGCCAGCGTCGTCAGCCCCGGCTCGGCCAACACCAGCTTCACGCCCGACCTGGCCGGCCAGTACATCGTGCAGCTGACGGTCAGCGACGGCAGCCTCAGTGCCTCCGCGCAGGCCAACGTCACCGCCAACGCGGTGGTCACCAACCGGCCGCCGGTTATCGTCACCGTGCCGGGCACGCTGGCCACCGTGGGCGCGAGCTATGTCTACGACGTCGACGCCACCGACCCCGACGCCGGCGACACGCTGACCTACGCGCTGACCACGGCGCCGGGCAACATGAGCATCAACCCGGCCACCGGCTTGATCGGCTGGACGCCCACGCCGGCGCAGCTGGGCGGGCAGGCCGTGGTGGTGCGCGTGGCTGACCAGGCCGGCGCCGCGGTCACGCAGTCCTTCACCATCACCGTGGGCGCGGCGCCCACGCCGCTGCAACTGGCTGCCACGCTGGTGCCGGAGATCGCCAATGCCGGCGAGACCGTCACGCTCACCGCGCTGGTGAGCGGCGGCAATGGCGGCGCCGTGACGCGCACGGCCACGCTGAACGGCGTGCCGCTCGCGCTCAACGCCTCGGGCGTGGCCACCTTCGCCGCACCGGCTGCCGGTGTGCACATCGTCAGCGTCACGGCCACCGGCTCGCCGGTGAACGGCAGCACGTCGGCGCCGCAGACGCGCCAGCTCGTGCTGACCGTGCGCAACGCCGCCGACGTCACTGCGCCCGTGGCCAGCATCACCAGCCCCACGGCCGACAGCGAAGTGCTGGCGCCCGTGCCCGTGCGCGGCACCGCCAGCGACGCCAACATCGCCTACTACCAGCTGCTGCTGCGCCCCGCGGGCACGGCCGACACGGCGTGGGTCGAGATCTGGCGCGGCCTGGCCAGCGTCACCAACAACGTGCTTGGCACGCTGGACCCCAGCCGCGTCAACAACGGCGTCTATGAGCTGGGCCTGCGCGTGGTGGACGTCAACGGCCGCACCACCAGCACGCTGATCCCCATCGAGATCAGCCGCGACCGCAAGATCGGCCAGTTCCGCCTGAGCTTCACCGACATCCGCGCCGACGCCGCCGGCATGCCGCTGACGTTGACGCGCACCTACGACAGCCTGAAGAAGGACATCCTGGGCGACTTCGGCTGGGGCTGGAGCGCCGACGCCACCGACGCGAGCGTGCGCAAGAACATGGTCTTGGGCCTGGACTGGCAGCTGGTTCGCAGTGGCTTCAACCAATGCCTGCGACCCATCGGCAACCGCCGCGTGACCGTCACGCTGCCCGACGGCGGTATCTATCGCTTCCAAGCGCGCAACGTGCCCGAGTGCGCCTTTGCGGTGCCGCCGGCGGTGAACATCGTGTACGACCCGCTGCCGCTGCCCGTAGGGGGTGCCGGCGGTGCGGCTGCCGGTGCCGGCGCCCTTGAAGTCATCAACACCGAACTCGTCGAGTTCCGCGGTGGCCAGTTGTTCAGCTTTGACTCCCTGGGCCCTTGGAATCCCACCGACTACAACTTCACCAACTCTGAAGGCATGAAGTACACCCTGCGCGAAGGCGTGGGCGTGGTGAGCATGACCGACCGCTACGGCAACACCGTGAACTACGGCCCCGGCGGCTACCAGCACAACTCGGCGCTGGCGGTACAGCTGGTGCGCGACGCTCAAGGCCGCATCACGCGTGCCACCGACCCCGCGGGGCGCAGCCTGAACTACGCCTACAACACCGGGGGCGAGCTGATCAGCGTGACCGACCGCCTGGGCCAGATCACCTACTTCCAGTACGACACCGCCACCAGCGCGCCCGGCGCCGGTAGCAGCGGCAGCACGAACAGCGCACATCTGCTGGCCAGCATCACCGACCCGCGTGGGGTGGTGGTGATGCGGACTCAGTTCGACGAGTTCGGGCGCGTGGCTGGCAACACCGATGGCAATGGCGCAGGTGCCACGCAGACCTTTGACGAGACCAACAACCTCCAGCGCGTGGTGGACCGGCGCGGCAACGCCACGACCTACACCTTCGACACCGCGGGCAACGTCACGCGCATCGTCGACGCACGCGGCGGCATCACCGATCTGACTTACGACGCCAACGGCAACGAGCTGACACGGCGTGACCCGCTGGGCAATACCGTCACCAAGACCTACAACGCGGTGACGGGCAAGGTGCTCACCGAGCGCGACCCTCTCGGGCGCGTGACCACCACGACATACGCCACGACGGGGAGGGACTTTGAACGCCAGAACCCCATCAGCGTGACCGATGCGCTGGGACGGGTGACAAGTTACGGCTATCGCCCCGGCGACGAAACATTCCCGGGTGCGGTGCCCAGCAGCATTTCAGAACCCCTTGGGCGCGCCACCACAACCGGGCAGGACAGCGCGGGCAACATGACGTCGCTGAACATGGGCGGCATCTCGACGACCTATGTCTACGACACCAAGGGACGCCGCACCCGCGAGACCGACGCGTTGGGGAACGTCTCCAATTACACGTTCGACGACAACGGCAACGAACTGACGCGCAGCATCATGCGCACGGTCGACGGTGTGCCGCGTGTCGAGCGGATGTCAAGGGCCTACGACAGCGAAAACCGGCTCATAGAAGAGACCGACGCATCGGGTGCCATTCGCCGCACAACCTATTCCGCGGCTGGCCAAGTGGCGTCGACAACCGACGCCTTGGGACGTACCACTCTCTACAGCTACGACACGAACTCGCGTCTTGTGCGCACCACCTTCCCGGACGGCACATACGAGGAGTTGGGCTACGACGCCAACGGCAACAAGACCCGTTCGACAGACAGGCTCGGCCGCGTGACGGTGATGGTCTACGACGAGCTGAATCGTCATGTCCAGACTCAATACCCGGACGGTACCGACCGCAGAATGGAGTATGACGCGGCGGGCCGCCTCACGGCCGAGGTCGATCAACGCAATGCGCGCCTCGTGCACGACTACGACGCGGCCTCGCAACAGACCAGCAGCGTAGACGCCTCAGGCCGCCGCACCGAGCACACGTACGACCTCGCCGGCAATCGAACGCAGACCCGTCTGCCCGACGGGCGCGGCATCAACTTCACCTACGACGCGCTCAACCGACTGACGCGCTCGGTCTTCCCTGACGGCAGTGTTCAGCAGAGCACCTACCGGCCAGATGGACGCAAAGCCACAGAAACCGATGCGCGAGGTGTCACCACCACCTTTGGCTATGACGCCAGCGGCAGGCTGACCAGCGTTCAGCAAACAGGGATCGCGAGTGCCACGACGTATGGCTACGACGAGGCCGGCGGAAGAACCCTGCTGCGCGATGCCTTGGCACGCCAGGTGCAATGGCGCTACGACGCCATTGGCCGCCCGCTCAGCCGCACCCTTCCCAATGGCTCGATCGAGTCGTTCGCCTATGACGCCGAGGGTCAGCTCACCAGCCACACCACGTTTGGTGGCCAGACGATAACCCGCACCTACGACGCCCTGGGTCGTGAGTTGACGCGACGCGTGCCCGCTGCGGCTGGCTCGCCTGAACGCACCATCACGTGGACCTACACCGCAGAAGGCCAGCGCGCTACGCAGGTAGAGACAGGCAGCAGCTCATTGCAAGGCACAACGACCTATACCTATGATGCGCTGAACCGCATCACGCAGTGGGTCGGCCCACAAGGCGCGCTGTCTTGGGCTTACGACGAAGCCGGCCGCGTGACCCGGCGCACGACGCCCGAAGGAAGCACGACCTATGCCTTCGACGGCGACGGACGGCTGCTGCTGCTGACCGCGCCAGACGGCAAGACCACGTCCTATCTCTACGATGCGGCTGGCCGCATGGTGCGAAGCGAACAGCAACTCGACGTGCCTGCGGGCATCGTCCTGGTGACCGACAAGCGCTACGACGGGCAGGACCGCCCGATCACCATCGCCCATAGTCGACGCGTCGGGGCGGCCACCTCGTTGCTCGCGGGGCAAGCGATTACTCGGGGTGGCGGTGGCGCAGTGACGCGCATTGATGCCTTCGACGCCACCGCCAGCTACGACAACGCCGGCGGCGTCTTCGTGGGTGCGCCGGTTCGGGTGCAGACCTTCGCCTATGACGCCAATGCCCGTGTCACTCAAGAGAGCAATTACAAGGGCGCACAACTGGCGGCTTGGCTGATCAGCAGCGCCAGCCCCGCAACGCAGGCGACGAGCTACACCCACGACGCCGTGGGCAATCGCACCTCCAAGACGGTCGTCACCGCGGCTGGCACGGAAACCACGGCCTACGTCTACGACGCCAATGATCGCTTGACTATCGAGTCACTGACGACCGCCACCGGAACGACCGTCCAGACAACGTATGCGTGGGACGGCAACGGCAACCTGGCGAGCAAGCAAACGCCGACGCAGTACTCCGGCTACAGCTTCGATGCAGAGAACCGTTTGGTAGCTGTGAGTCGGGGCGCTTCGCAGGCCACGGCGGCGGAAGTGGTGCGCTATAGCTATGACGCCGACGGCAAGTTGACCAGCAAGACCACGCCAGGGGGGACCACGTCCTACCTCATTGACCCCACGACAACCTGGCCACAGGTTGTACTCGAGAGCAGGGGCGCGGAGCGGGTCGCCTACGTTTGGGGCGACACGCTGCGCCAGCAGACGCGCGGTGGTCAAGGCACTCTCTTCGGCGGAACGGGAGAAGACCTCATTCCACTTCAGGGTCAACTCGGCACGGTGCTTGCAGCTGCAGACGAGTCGGGCTTGATCGTCGAGACTTATGAGTTCTCCGCTTTTGGCGAGCCAGCAGGCGCTGCCAATCGACTCGCACACCAGTTCGCCGGCGAGTACAGAGCGGAAGAGACCGGGCTGACCTACCTGCGCGCGCGCTGGTACGACCCATCTTCGGCTCGACTGTTGGCGCAAGACCCACTGGCAGGAACATCGACCAAACCGAAGTCGCTCAATCGGTATGTCTATGCGGACTCGGACCCGGTCAACCGCGTCGACCCCGATGGACGCATGTCGATGGGCGAGATCAGCGTCGCCCAGAACATCTCATCAACCCTGACGAATGTCTCGCTCCGTCTGGGCTACCTGTACAACATCTACGAGCGTTTCAATGCCGTCCTGGGCTTCTTTGAACTCATCAACGCAGCGGTTCAAGTGATGGGCAGTGGCACCACATTCACGCCGGCTGATGCGGTTCGTTCAGTAGGTCTGAATGGGGTGGACTTTGGTGAGGCGTTTGAAAGCGCGGCACGCAACTTCCCCCGGGCCATTGCCACGGGAATCGGCGACTGGAGTCGGGGTTACTCCACATCGTTTCAGAAGGGGAAGCGCGTGACCGGCGCCTTGCTTTACATGCCGCTCGTTTCGGCCGGGATCCCCGGCAGCATTGCAGTCACAACGCCTGCTCGAATTCGGTTCGGCAAGGAGAAGGTGCCACTCAAGCTGGTGTTTGGCGGCCCCGGTGGTGCTTCGGGTACGCTCGGTGGCGTCGGACTTGAAATGGGTTCACTCCGCCAACTGGTTCGCATGGACTATCACGTGTTCAACGCGGGCCATGGTGGCGCGACCGGACTCAAGCCCAACGAACTTGCAGTGATTCGCGACGGCTCCTTCCACTTCCACGTGAACAAATGGAATCAGTAGTCAATGCAACTGCCGTAGGGCGCGCGGTGAGAGCGTCAGCAGCAGCCATGGTCTGAAGGATGGAGAGCTTTCTCTTGTCAATCACGGGAGCGGGGCGTGTTTGCCGTCCTGATGGCACTTGCGCCCTACCCACTCACGATGTCGCCCAAGTCTGTCCACCCAACACCAGACTCAGCCGCTGAAGCGATCTGGCTGGTGTTGTCGTTCTTGTCCTTACCTTTGGCGAAGCAGCGCGCCATGATCGAATCGGCTGCGGGCAATCTGGATGGAGCCGAGGCAGTGCCCGAGGGCAGCGTCCGCAATGGCGACCTGCTCCTGATGGCCATCGACGTTCACAGTGGTGGCTGGATCGACGAGTTCGAGCCGTGTCCGACAGCTCGGCAGTTCTTTGATCGAGCTCGTGCGATGAGCTACCCGCCTGTGCCGTATGCAGACTTTTTGCTGGCGGCTGGATGGCGTGAATTGCGTGAGCTTGCAGGTGCGGTGCTCGCCGAGGCTGGCCTGCCGAAGTGGCCTGTCGAACAGGGGTTCGATGTCGAGGATTTCGTCGAACCACCTGATGCCTCGGATCGGCTGCTTTGGCCAGCATAGTCCGCGTAGGAATTGCGTAGACACGATGACGAGCGACAAGACAGCGCACGAGCCACGATGAGGCTGAGATCCTGTTCCTGCACCACGACGGGCTCGTCGTCTGGTTCAAGAGCTTCGCGCACCTGCGGATGCACCTGTACCTGGAAGAGCGGTAGAAGGTCGCGGGCCGCGCCTCGACTCGCCGAGAGCCTGGGGCACGAGCTCACCACCGGCATCGGCACCGACATGTGCTTCAGCGCGCTTGTCGGCCTGCCGAACGGGACCGCCTTGTTCTATCGGCCACGCCGGCTTTCGCCTGAACCCGGCCCTGGGTGACGATGGCATGACGACGGTGTGAAGATGCCGTGACGGGCTGGTCATCAAGGGCCCGACAGACCCGGCGCGGCGATGCCGGCTGCGGCGAGAATGCGGCGTCCGCCAGCAGCACACCCTCACCGTCCATGTCTCCACCATCCACCCCGCGTGCCGACTCGCGCCGCCTGCCGCCCGGCTTCACGCTGCTCGAACTGCTGGTGGTGGTGGCCATCATCGCCCTGCTAGCCGCCTACGTCGGCCCCAAGTACTTCTCGCAGGTGGGCAAGTCGGAGCAGGCCGTGGCGCGCTCGCAGATCGAGGCCTTCAACCGCGCGCTGGGCGCCTACCGGCTGGACGTCGGCAGCTTTCCCAGCACCGAAGAAGGCCTGGCCGCGCTGGTCGCGAAGCCGGCTTCGGCGACCAAGTGGAATGGCCCCTACCTGGAAAAGGCCGTGCCGCCCGACCCCTGGGGCCGGCCTTACCTGTACCGCTCGCCGGGCGAGAACAACGCTGACTTCGACATCGTCTCCTATGGCAAGGACGGCCAGCCGGGTGGTGAGGGTGACGCTGCCGACCTCGGCAACCGTTAAGAGCCACTCGCGCACCGTATGCGCTTCGACATCCGTGCCCTCGATCCCACCTCGCGAGCCGTGATCAGCACACGCATTGAGGCGCTGGATGAACACGACGCTCGCGCGCAGTTGGCGGCGCGCCAGCTCACGCCCATCAGCCTGCGGCCGGCCGGCTTCGCGCTGCGGCCGCGCGAGTCGGCCTTTCCGGTGTTGCTGTTCGCGCAGGAGTTGCACGCCCTGGTGTCGGCGGGCCTGAGCCTCATCGAAAGCCTGGAGGCCTTTGTCGAGAAGGAACGCGAGCCCGCCGCGCGCGCCGTGCTGGAGCGCCTGGTGGCCGCGCTGCGCGAAGGCCGGCGCTTTTCGGCCGCGCTGCGCGCGCAGGGCGAGCGCTTCCCGCCGCTGTTCGTGGGCATCGTCGAGGCCGCCGAAAGCACCGGTGAGCTGCCCAGTGCTCTGGAGCGCTACGTCGCCTACGCGCAGCGGCTGCAGGCGCTGCGCCAGCGCGTGGTCAGCGCCGCCATCTACCCGGCCATCCTGCTCACGGTGGGTGGGCTGGTGGGGCTGTTCCTGCTGGGCTGGGTGGTGCCGCGCTTTGCGTCGGTCTATCGCAGCGGCAACCGCGCACTGCCCTGGGGCTCGCAGATCCTGCTGGACTGGGGCGAGTTCGCCGGCCAGCATGCCGGGGCCTTGCTGGGTGGGCTGGTGGTGGTGGTCGCTGCCATCGCGCTGTGGCTGCGCGCCGTTGCCGCGCGCGGCGGCCTGGCGCGGCTGGCAGCGCGGGTGCCCGGCGTGTCGCGCTGGCTGGAGCTGCTGACGCTGTCGCGGCTGTTCCTCACGCTCGGCCTGCTGTTGCGCGGCGGCCTGCCGCTGCCGCAGGCGCTGGTGCTTGTGCGCTCGGTGCTGCCGGCGCAGCGAGCCGCGGCCGTGGACATCGTCAACGCGCGCATCGCCGAAGGCTGGCCGCTGTCTCAGGCCATGGAGGCCGCCGGGCTGAACACGCCGATCTCGCTGCGCTTCGTGCGCGCCGGCGAACGTTCGGGCCAGGTGGCCGAGATGCTGCACCGCGCCGCCGTCTACCACGATGCCGAAACCGCCCGCTGGGTGGAACGCTTCTCGCGCATTTTCGAACCGGTGCTGATGGCAGTCATCGGCGCTGTCATCGGGCTCATCGTGCTGCTGCTGTACATGCCCATCTTCGACCTCGCGGGCAGCCTGCAATGAACGCGCCGTTGGAAGCGGCGCTGCTCGAACGTCTGCGTGCCGGCAGCGGCAACGCCATTCAGACGCTGGCGCAGGCCCGTGGCGTGAGCGAACGCGAAGCCGCGGCCCTGCTGGCGCAGGCCTTTGCCATGCCCTGCTTCGAAACCGCGCAGCTGCAGCAGCGCACGCCGGCATTTCACCGCCTGCCGCTGGCGCGCGCGCAGCAGCGTCGTGCCGTGCTGCTGCACGCGCTGCCGGTTATCGACGAAGGCGCCGAATTCGTAGCCGTGCTGCCCGACCCCTTCGACCGCGATCTGCAATTGCAGCTGGAAGAAGCCGCCGCCGCCCCGGTGCGCCTGGCGCTGGCCACGCCGGACGACATCCACGCCTACCTCAACCAGCAGGAGGCTGGCGCCAAGGCCATGGAGAGCATGGACGACAGCGGTGCCGCCGGCAGTGCCGGCAGTGCCGGTAGCGCCGACGAACACACCGAAGTGCTGTCGCTGGCCGCTTTGTCGCAGGCCCAGAGCCCGGCGGTGCGGCTGCTCAACTCCACGCTCTACGACGCGCTGCGTGCCGGTGCCAGCGACGTGCACCTGGAAGCCACTGCGCAAGGCCTGATGGTGAAGTACCGCATCGACGGCGTGCTCGACGCCGTGGCCCAGCCGGCCGGGCGTGAGCTGGCCGAGCAGGTGATCAGCCGGCTGAAGGTGCTGTCGGCGCTGGACATCGGCGAACGCCGCGTGCCGCAGGACGGGTCCTTCCGCGTGCTGGCGCAGGAACGTTCCATCGACCTGCGTGTCTCGGTGATGCCGAGTGTTCACGGCGAAGACGCGGTGATCCGCATCCTGGACAAGCAGTCGGTCATCGAAGCCCACGGCAAGCTCACGCTGGAGGCCTTGGGCTTCGATGCCGGTGCGCTGGCGGTGATGCGCGAACTCATCGAAGCGCCCTATGGCCTGCTGCTCGTCACCGGCCCCACCGGCTCCGGCAAGACCACCACGCTGTATGCGGCGCTGTCGGAGACGCATACCGGCCGCGAGAAGATCATCACCATCGAAGACCCGGTGGAGTACCAATTGCCCGGTGTGCTGCAGATCCCGGTCAACGAGAAGAAGGGCCTGACCTTCGCGCGCGGCCTGCGCAGCATCCTGCGCCACGACCCCGACCGCATCATGGTGGGCGAGATCCGCGACCGCGACACCGCCGAGATCGCCGTGCAGTCGGCGCTCACCGGCCACATGGTGTTGAGCACCGTGCACGCCAACAACGTGTTCGACGTCTTCGGCCGTTTCACGCACATGGGGCTGGACCCCTACGCGCTGGCCTCGGCACTGAACGGCATCTGGGCCCAGCGCCTGCTGCGCGTGAACTGCCCGCATTGCAGGCGGCCCGAGGCGCCGGCGGCGCTGGACTTGCAGCGCCTGGGCCTGTCGCGCGAGCACGTGGCGGGCTGGAACTTTCAGCGCGGCCTGGGCTGCGGCGACTGCCGGGGCACGGGATTCCGCGGCCGCCGCGCCGTGGCCGAGATCCTGCGGCTGGACGACGAGCTGCGCGAAATGGTGGCCGCCAAGGAGCCCATCCGCAAGCTCAAGGACGCCGCGCGGCAACGCGGCACGCGCAGCCTGACCGAGGCCGCGCTGGTGCTGGTGCAGTGCGGCCTGACCACGCTGGACGAGGTGCGACGTGTCACGCTGGCGGCCTGAGCGCCTCGTACTGGGGCTTGACGCCGAGCGCCTGGCCGGCTCTGACGATGCTGCGCCGGCACCGGCCGGGGGTTGGGATGCGAGCTCGCTGCAGGCCGCTTTGTCGGCCCTGGCCGGCCGGGGTGCCGACGTGCAGGTACTGCTGGCGCCGGACCTGTGCAAGCACTTCGTGCACCAGGCACCGGCGGGGCTGCAGTCGCTGGCCGAACTGCGCGAATTGGCGGCGCTGCGCGCGGCGCAGCTCTTCGGCGGTGCTGCCGCAGACTGGGCCGTGGTAGCTGACTGGCGGCTGGCCACGCCGTGCGTGTGCGCCGCGTTGCCGCAGTCACTGCTCCAGGGCTTGCAGGCTGCGGCGGCGGCGCTGAAGCTGACGCTGAGCGTGCAGTCGGCGCTGCTGCTGGCGCTGGAGCGTGTGATGCTCGGGCGTGCCAGCAAGGCCATCGACGTGGAAGCCCTCGGTGGCTACGTGGCCTGGTTCACGCCGCGGCACACCGTGCTGGTGGGTGTGCGGGGTCACACCGTGCACAGCCTGCGCTGCGTCCACCGCGCCGCCGCTGCGGATGCGCAGGTCCTGTCCGCCCAGCTGCAGCGCGAGCTGGCCCGCGAAGGCCTGCTGGCAGGCGACAGCGACACCCGGCTCGTGATGACCCACCCGCTGACCGGTCTTGCGTTGCCGGATGCCGAGCCAGGCAGGTGGCTCGAGGCAACGGCCGGCCTTGACGAAGCCGGCTGGGCGCACGCGCTCGGCGGCACGCCATGACGACGCCTCATTCGGTCGACTTCATGCCGCCCCGCAGTGCGTGGCTGTTCGGCCATGTGGGCGGGCCTGTCGCGCGCCGCCGCCAGGTCATGGCGCTGGTGGCGAGTGCGCTGTTGCTGGCTGCCGCGACAGCGGGGTGGTGGTTCGGACGTCCGCAGCCGGCACCGGCGCCCGTGGCAACCGTGCTGCCAGCCGTGCGCCCGGCCGTCAGCGTCGCACCCAGCCTGAGTGCGGCCGACCGCGCCCGCATCAACCGCGTCGTGCGCCGCCTCAACACACCCTGGGGCAGCATTTTCGAAGCGCTGGAGAACCAGGCCGGCGCGCGCGCCGCGCTGCTCTCGCTGGAGACCGACGCCGACCGCGGCGTCGTGCGCGTGAGCACCGAGGGCCCGTCGCTCGACGAGCTGCTGCAGCACGCCGAGCAGGTGCAGGCCACGGCGCCCTTTGTGCGCACCCGCCTGTTGCGCATCGAGTCGCCCGAAGGCGCGGCCGCCACCGCAGTGGCCATCCCGCCCGGGCTCACGCGGCTGAGCTTCGACCTGGTGATCGAGTGATGGCCGCCCCCCGCGTCGCGCTGAAGGTGCGCCTCGGCCTGTGGTTGTGGCGTCACGGCGTAGCCGTGCCGCTGGCGGCGCTGATGTTGCTGGCTGCCGCGCTGCTGGCCTGGCAGGCCACGCGCCCCGGCCCGGTGCTGCCCGCAGTGGTGGCACCGCGCCAGTCGGCGCCGCCACCCGCAGGCGCCGAGGCGGCCGCCGCGATGGCCGCCTTGCACGCGGTGCTGCTGCCCGCCGACGAGGCCACCGCTGCGGTGCGCCGGCTGGTCACTCTGACCCAGCCCGAGCTGGCCTGGCAGCGCGCCGAGTTTGCGCAGAGCGAAGACGCTGCACCAGGCGTGGCGCGGCTGCAGATCACGGTGCCGGTGTCGGGCGAGTACCGCGCCGTGCGCGAAGCCCTGCAACGTGCGCTGCTGGAGATGCCGCAGCTGTCGCTGGACCAGGTGCGCCTGCAGCGCGAGGCGGGCGCCGGCATCACGCTTGAAGCGCAGCTGCGCTTTTCGCTGTGGCTGCGCGCGGCGGGGACCAAGTGAGCGCCGCCCGGACGCCGTCGCGCCGCTGGTTGCTGTGGCTGGCGCTGCTGGCCGGCGCCGCCGCACTGGCGTTTTTCGGCGACAAGACACCGCCCGGCTCGGCGCGGCCCGCGGCCCGTCCGACGCCCACGCCCGGGCCATCGACCCCGGCCACGCCGCCGCGCCCGCGGGCCACCGCCGCGGTGCTGGAACCCATCGAGTGGCTGCTGCCGCGCGCCGAGCTGGCAGCGGCTGCGCTGCCGCCGCGCGCCGACCTCTTTGCCACCCCCGCCTGGCGCCAGCCCGCACCGCCCCCGGTGGCCAAAGCCGCGCCGCCGCCGGCTTCGGCGCCGCCACCCGCCGCGCCGCCCCAGCCTTACACCGTCATCGGCAAGAAGTTCGAGGCCGGAGCCTGGGAGCTCTTCCTGGGCCGCGCCGACAACGCCTTCGTGCTGCGCGAGGGCGACTCGCTGGAAGCGGCCTGGCGCGTCGAGAAGATCGAACCTCCCAAGGCCACGCTGCGCCACCTGTCCACGGGGCAGGCGCAGACGCTGGACATCGGTCCGGCGCCCTGAACCCCCTGCCTGCGTACACTTTGAGCACGATGCAATCCCTCCTGTGTTCCCTGTCGCGCCGCTGGGCCGTGGCACTCCTGGCGCTGGTTTGCATCGCGTTGAGCGGCTGCGCCGCGCAGGAGGCCTATCGCGAGGGCCAGCGCAAGGTGGCGCAAGGCGAGTTGCGCGCTGCGTTGGAAGACTTCGATCGCGCCTCAGCGTTGGAGCCCGGTTCGGCCGAGTACCGCATCGCCCGCACCCGCACGCGCGAACGTCTGCTCGCCCAGCAACTGGCGCGTGCCGAGCACGCGCTGGAACGCGGCCAGCTCGACGTGGCCGCGCAGGGCTTCGCCGAGGTGCTGGCCTTCGCCCCCGGCCAGGAGCGCGCGTTGCAGGGTCAGCAGCAGGTGGAGCGCCAGCGCCGCTGGGACGGCGTGCTGCGCCAGGCCGAAGTGGCGGCCGGCAGCAAGCAGTGGGAGCAGGTGCGCACGCTGCTGCGCCCGCTGCTCATCGAAGCACCCGGCCTGCGCCGCGCGCGCCAGCTCATGCAGCAGGCCGACGACGCCAGCACGCCCGATGCCGGCGAGGCCGCCGAGCGCGCGCTGGCCGCGGCCTACCGCAAGCCCATCTCCATCGAGTTCCGCGACACCGCGCTGAAGACGATCTTCGAGGTGCTGTCGCGCAGCACCGGCCTGAACTTCGTGCTCGACCGCGAAGTGCGCGTCGACCAGAAGGCCACCATCTTCCTGAAGAACGCCACCGTCGAATCGGCGCTGTCCATGCTGCTGGTGTCCAACCAGCTTGAGCAGCGCGTGCTCGACGCCAACTCGGTGCTCATCTACCCCAGCACCGCGGCCAAGCTGCGCGAACACCAGAGCCTGGCCGTGCGCAGCTTCTACCTGGCCAACGCCGACGCCAAGACCGTGGCCGCCACGCTCAAGCAGCTGCTGAAGGTGCGCGAAGCGGTGGTTGACGAGAAGCTTAACCTGGTCATCGTGCGCGACACGCCGCAGGCCATCCGCCTGGCCGCCAAGGTGGTGGTGCTGCAAGACGTGCCCGAGGCCGAGGTGATGCTCGAAGTGGAGGTGCTGGAGGTCAAGCGCACGCGGCTGCTCGACCTGGGCGTGCGCTGGCCTGACCAGCTGACGCTGAGCCCGCTGCCCGCCGCCACCGGCGGCATGCTGACGCTCGACGACCTGCGCAACCTGAACAGCACGACCACGGGCGTGGCCATCGGCGGCATCGGCATCAACGCGCGCAGCGCCGCCACCGACGCCAACATCCTGGCCAACCCGCGCATCCGTGCTCGCAATCGCGAGAAGGCACGCATCCACATCGGCGAGCGCGTGCCCAACATCACCACCACCAGCACCAGCACGGGCTTCGTGTCGGAGTCGGTGACCTATGTCGATGTCGGCCTGAAGCTGGACGTCGAACCCACCATCTACCTGGACGACGAGGTCGCCATCCGCGTGGCACTGGAGGTCAGCAACATCATCAGCCAGGTGCAGACCAAGTCAGGCACGCTGGCCTACCAGATCGGCACGCGCACGGCGAGCACGGTGCTGCGTCTGAAGGACGGCGAGAACCAGGTGCTGGCCGGCCTCATCAGCGACGAAGACCGGCGCAGCGCCAACAAGGTGCCGGGCCTGGGCGGCGTGCCGGTGCTCGGCCGCCTGTTCGGCGTGCAGGCCGACGACGAGACCAAGACCGAGATCGTGCTGTCCATCACCCCGCGCGTGGTTCGCAACCTGCAGCGGCCCGACGCCGCCACGCAGTCCTTCGACTCTGGTACCGAAGCCGCGGCCAGTGCGCGCGGAGCCGCACCGGCTGCCGCACCGGCCGCGGCGCCCGCACCGGTGCGGCCGGGCGCCCTGCCGGCGGCCGCTGCGGCACCGCCCACGGCTGCCGCAGCGCCGGGGACGAGCACCAGCACGGGCACCAGCACGGGGGCCGGCGCGCCCAACAGTGCGTCCACCAGCGCCGCGGCCGCAGCGCCATCCGTCATCGCCGGCGGCGCCACGGTCGAGCAGCTGGCGCCGGTGCGGGCGCGCTGGCTGGCGCCGGCCACGGCGCGGGTGGGCGAGACGATCAGCGTGCAATTACTGGCCAGCAGTGAACTGCCGCTGACGGCGTTGCCTGCGGTGTTGTCCGTGGACCCGCGCGTGTGGACGGTGATGGCGGTGGGCGAAGGCGCTTTCCTGCGCCAGGGCGGCGCCACCACCAGCTTCAGCAGCCAGGTTGACACGGCTGGTCAGATCGTCGTCAACGCCAGCCGCAGCGGCAGCGGCGGCGCACAGGCCGAGCAGGTGTTGTTGAGCCTGACGCTCAAGTTGCAGTCACGCCCGGCCGACGGCCAGGCGCAGGTTCGTCTGCTCAGCCTGGCACCGCTGGGCCTGGGCGGCACGGCACTGAACGCGGCGCAGACGCAGCCGCTGCAGGTGACGGTCACGCCATGAGACGCCGGCGCGGCTTCACGCTGATCGAGCTGATGATCACGCTGGCCATCCTGTCGGTACTGGCCACCGTGGTGGTGCCGCTGGCCCAGGTGCAGGTGCAGCGCGCTCGCGAGCACGACCTGCGCCTGGCGCTGCGCGAGATCCGTGCCGCGCTCGACGCCTACAAGCGCGCCAGCGACGAAGGCCGCATCCGCCGCCAGGCCGGCGCCAGCGGCTACCCGCCCGAGCTGGCCGTGCTGGTACAGGGCGTGGAGGACCAGCGTGACCCGCAGCGCCGCAAGCTCTACTTCCTGCGCCGGCTGCCGCGCGACCCCATGGCCGACGCCAGCCTGCCGGATGCCGAGACTTGGCAGCTGCGCGCCTGGGCCAGCGAGCCCGACGACCCGCAGCCCGGTGTCGACATCTACGACGTGATGTCGCGCAGCGCCCGGCTCGGCCTGAACGGCGTGCCCTACCGCCGCTGGTGAGTGGCATGGTGCGCAGGCGGGCCGGCTTCACGCTGATCGAACTGCTGGTGGTGCTGACCATCGTGGCCACGCTCTTGACGCTGGCGCTGCCGCGCTACTTCGGCAAGGTCGAAGCCACCAAGGAAGCCGTGCTGCGCGAGAACCTGCGCACCACGCGCGACGTCATCGGCAAGTTCTACGGCGATCTCGGCCGTTACCCCGACAGCCTGGACGAGCTGGTGCAGCGCAAGTACCTCGCGGCGCCGCCGCTGGACCCCATCACCGAATCGGCCGGTGGCTGGGTCATCGAGGCGCCGCCTGAAGGCGAGCGCGGCGCCGTCTACGACCTGAAGAGCGCCGCCCCAGGCAACGGCCTGGACGGCACGCCGTATGCGCAGTGGTGAACGCGGCTATGCCTACGTGCTGCTGCTGGTGCTGGTGGCCGTGCTGGGCATCACCGCGGCGGGCAGCGTGCAACTGGGCCAGAGCATGACGCGGCGCCATGCCGAACAAGCCTTGTTGGCCGCCGGCGAGGACTTCCGCGCCGCCATCGCCAGTTGGCATCGTGGCGCCGCGGTGTCGGCCGGCAACCCTGGCGGCCCCCGCGAACTGACCGAACTGCTGCGCGATCCGCGCGTGCCCGGCGTGCGCCGCCACCTGCGCCGCGTGCCGGCCGACCCCCTGAGCGGTAGCAACGAGTGGGGCCTGGTGCGCGACAACGGCGGCCGCATCGTCGCCGTCTACAGCCTGGCGCCGGGCCGGCCGATCAAGCGCGATGGTTTCTCGCCAGCGCAAGCCGACTTCACGAACGCAGAGAGTTATGCGCAGTGGCAGTTCGGACATCCGCCGGCGCCGGCGCCGGCTTTGGCGCCCCGCTGAGAGGGTGTAAACGAAATCTACGCCTGGCGCGTTACGCTGTGATCGAGACGAAACGAAGCGAGGCAGCGAGTGCCACACAGCAAAGTGCCAGGGCGCCCAGGGCGCAGACCGTCTTTGAGCGCCGAG
>Ga0315902_10004617_pt1 | contig 19774 bp, 12 predicted proteins | sample LakEriMetagenome_9_FD_203523 | JGI IMG/M metagenome (GOLD analysis project Ga0315902, IMG submission 203523) | Freshwater fungal communities from buoy surface, Lake Erie, Ohio, United States - Buoy 12 MA117 | ecosystem: Environmental > Aquatic > Freshwater > Lake > Lake biofilm | place: USA... | reverse complement strand
GATGATCGGGTTATACCAATCCGCGACGTAAATACCGCCGTCGGGGCCCATGCGCACCTCGACAGGACGGAAGACGTTGTTTTTCGTTTCGATGATGTTGGGCAGTCGCGTGGTGCTGAACATCCCGTTCTCGAACTTCAGCTCGTGCCATTCGAGCAGGTTCGCGTAGTAACCGCCGATGATGATGCGGCCCTGCATTTCCTTCGGGAACATGCTGCTGTGCAGGAACTCCTGACCTACCTGTTTAATTGGTGCGAGGCAGAGATTCATCGCCTGCGCATTCACGGCGAGATTGGAGCGCACCATGCCCGGCGTGGTGAACCAACTGCCGATGTTTGCGCCGCTTTTGTGGAAGGCCTGACCGTATTCCGTGGTGGTGACGCCCCAGCAGTTCGCCCCGGCGGAGGACCATTGGAAAAAGGGATCGAGATGGCCCGTGCGCGGCCGGTAGCGCCACACGCCCGCGCGATTCAGCGTCTCCACGCCATACGGTGTCTCGACTCGCGAGTAGATGTGATGCCCCTGCGTGAACCACAGCTCGCCGCCGAAGCCCCAGTTGATGCAGTTGATCATCTGATGGGAGTCGGCGGTGCCGAAGCCGCCGAGCACGATGCGCTTCGTGTCCGCTTTGTCGTCGCCATTGGTGTCTTTGAAGTGCAACAGTTCCGTGCCCTGCGCGACATAAAGGCCGCCATCGCCGAGTTCGAGGCCTGCGGGCATGAAGAGGCCCTCGACGAACTTGTGAAACTTGTCCGCCTTGCCGTCGCCGTCCGTGTCTTCGCAGACGAGCACGTAGTCGTTGGCCTTTTCGCCCGGTTTGATCTGCGGATAACTCACCGCGCAGGCGACCCACAGGCGACCGCCTTCATCCCAGCGCATCTGGATGGGTTTGATGATGCCATCGGCCTCGCTGGCAAAAAGATTCACCGCAAAGCCATCCATGATCTGAAACGACGCCAACTCCTCTTCCGGCGATTGCGGCTTCGCTGTGGGCGGCTCGACCGGGATCGATGAACGCACGCCAATCGGCGTCACCGGTTTGCCTTCGATGGCCGCCCAGATGTTTTTCTCGGCCTGATCGAGCAACGGACGGAAATCCTCCATCTCCTGCGGGAAGATGCGCTTGGTCGAGTCCTTCCAGTCCTTCGAGTAAGGCACGTTCGTGCGATCTCCGGTGAGGAAAGCCCAGTTCATCGGCCGCCAGTAGTCGAACCACAGGCGTTCGAATTCGAGGACTTGGGCGCGGACGGCTTCGTTGGTGACGGGCTTCATTCCAACACCTTCAGCTATACTGTGCGCGGCCATGTGGTGCCCCGCATCGTTGAGCTGATAGCCGTTCTCCATCCTTTGAGGCATCGTAGCAATAATCCATGGTGACAGGTCGATGCAGTGGATCCCCAAACGTTTCGCCAATGCCTTGATCGCTGTTGAGTAGGCTAGCAATTTCAAATTGGGGTTCTCTGCATTGGGACCACCTTCAAACGGCACTGGCGTCACCAGCACCACTCTGCGCCCCTCATCCGCAAACTCCGCGATCAGCTTCTCATACGCCTCGATGAACTGCGGCAGCTTCTCCACGCCATTCAGCGACTCCATCTGGCCAAACTGGGCGATCACCACCGTCGCGCCGACCTCTTTGAGCTGCTGTCGCCAGTCGCGTTGCTGGCGCCAGCTATCGGTGCCGGTTTCGGCCTGGATGCGCTTCTCGGCGGCCGCTCGTTTCGGGTCGAGGTTTTCGGTGTGGCCGCCATCGCGCCACTGCTCGAAGACGGTGTCGCCTTCCCAGCCGAAGTTGCGCACTTTGATCTTCAGCTCCGGCTTCGAGGCGATGAGGCTGGTTTGCAGGTAACCATTGAAGCGCGTGCGCTCGATGTTTGAGCCGCCGGTGAGGGCGATGACATCGTTCGGGCGCAGCTCGAAGGGCTGGGCTTGCAGCAAGGTCAGCGAAAGGAGGGAAAAGGTGAGCAGGAGTCTCATTGGCGGAAGGGAAACGCCGTACGCGGGTGGATTTTCGTGGGGAAAACAACACGGCCGGGCAATTCTCCGAGATAAACAGCAGATGACCTCGCGCATGAACAAAAGTTTATCTTCGAGACTGAAACGAAGCGGGTCTGTTAAGGTGGGCTGACGACCATGAAAACGCTGTTTTTCCTCTTTCTGACCACCTGTGCCGTGCTGGCCCAACCTGCGAACATCCTCGTCATCATCGCGGATGATCTGGGCGCGGACAGTTTTCCGCTGACGGGCACAGGTGGCACGCTGCCGCCAATGCCAAACATCTCGGCGCTGAAAAACAGCGGCGTGCTGTTTCGCAATGCGCACTCGCAGCCGACCTGCTCGCCCACGCGGGCCTGCATGCTCACGGGAAGGCATCCGTTTCGCACGGGCATCGGCGCCCAGCTTACGGGTGCGACGAGTCCGCAGCTCCAAACGAGTGAGTTCACGCTGCCGGAGGCTTTTGCGGCGAATTCGGGCCTCGGCTACTCGTTGGCGATATTTGGCAAATGGCATCTCAATTCCGGCGCGGGCACGAATGACACGCCGCGCACCGTCGGCGGCTGGCCCAGCTTTGCGGGCACCATCATCGGAGCGCTGCCGGATTACTCGGTGTGGACGAAAATCACGAATAACGTCAGCTCGGCCACCACGACCTACGCGACGACGGATGTGGCGAATGACGTGATATCCTTCATCAGCACGCGTCCGAGCGGCACGCCGTGGTTCGCGTGGGCGGCCTTCAATGCGCCGCACACGCCGTTTCATGTGCCGCCGTCGAATCTGCACAGCTACGGCACGCCAACGACGAATCGCGCCATGTTTGAGGCTATGTGCGAGGCTCTCGACACGGAAGTAGGCCGCGTTTTGGCCACGGTGAATCTCGCGACGACGCACGTCATTTTTGTGGGAGACAATGGAACGCCCGGCACCATCATCCAGACGCCCTACAACGCCGCTCACTCAAAGGAAACGATCTACGAAGGTGGCACCCGCGTGCCGCTGATCATCGCCGGGCCTTCGGTGGTGGGTCCCAATCGGAACAGCGATGTGCCGGTGCATGTGGTGGACCTTTACAGCACGATTTTGGAGCTCGCGGGCATCGACGTGGCCGCCACGCAGCCTTCCACGAACCCGGTCGATTCGCGGAGCCTGCTGCCCGTTTTGCAAAACAGCACCGAAACCAGTCGCGTGGTGATGAGTCAGATGTTCAGCGCCGAACTCGCCACCAGCGTGAGCGGTCGCGTGATCACAGACGCGGCGGGTTACACGCTGTTGCAGTTCGATGACGGCCATGAGGAGCTCTTTAATGTCACCACGGATGTGAACCAGGCCACGAACCTTCTCGGCACCAGCATCACCAGCGCGGCGCAGACGGCTTACGCGGCGCTGAAGGTGCAATCGGCCTCGTATTCGGCCACCGGCGTGCCGAATGTGCCGCTCATCACCTCCTGGCACACGGCGAACAGCGGCGAATATGCGCGGATTTATCCCACGCAGGCCGATCAGACCTCGCAGACCTCCGTCACGACCTGGAGCCGCGGCACCGGTACGCAAAGCACGCCAGCTTACAGTGATGTGCATCAGGTCGATTACAGCACGAGTTGGGTTTACATTCACAGCACCGGACTCGCCAGCCACATCATGGGGCCGTGGTATCTGAATGCGGCGAAGACGAACTTGTTTCCGAATTATCCGTCGAACACCGCCGTGAAATGGCGTTTCCCTCGCACGCCGACGATCCCGACGACGAAGGTGAGCACCGGACTCGGAGCCACCGGCCGCATGGTCAATGGTGTGAGCCTCTTTGACTGCCGCGATGCCTTTTCTTACTCCACCGCGAATGCTGCCGATGCCACACCGGGTGGTGCCTTCACGGGCGACGGCATCTGGAACCGCGACGCCTATCACAATGAAAGCGTGACCTTTGATCCAGCCTTCGCACATCAAGCTGGCAACAACTACCACTACCACGCGCAGCCCATCGCGCTGCGTTACCAACTCGGCGATCATGTGGACTACAATCCCACGACGAATCTCTACACCGAAAGCGCCACGCCCGTCACGATGCACTCGCCCATCGTCGCCTGGGCGCAGGATGGTCTGCCGGTTTACGGACCCTACGGCTACTCGTCACCGATGGACGCGGGCAGCGGCGTGCGGCGCATGCTGAGCGGCTTCGCTTTGCGCAGCGGCCTGACGACACGCACTACGTTGCCTGCCTGGGCCGCTCGCGTGCAGAATCGCAGCGCCACGCTCGCGGCGAATCAATACGGCCCGAATGTCGGCACGGGCTTCTTGCTCGGTCATTACATCGAGGACTTCGACTACCTCGGCGATCTCGGCCAGGTGCAGGGCACACACTTTGATCTGAACGAGCAAAACGCCCGCTTCTGCGTCACGCCGGAGTTTCCCAGCGGGACTTGGGCTTACTTCACGCCCATTTTGGCCGATGGCACACCGGTGTTTCCTTACACGACAGGTCGTCAGTTCTACGGCGATCCCACGGGTGGCGCGGTGACGACCATCGCGGAGCCGGTGAGCACCGCCGTCGTCGCCGGTCCGCTCAAGGCGGACAAGGAACACGCGCTCGGCATCAACGGCACGAATGGCAATGTCACGCTCACCTGGAGCGGCGTGGAAGGCGGCACCTATCAAGTGCAAGCCAGCAACGACCTCGCCACCTGGACCGCTTTGACGCCAAACGTCACCGTCGGCGGCGATGACACCGTCAGCACGGTCGAAACAGCTGCTGCGAGCACGAATCCGCGCCGTTTTTATCGCACGGCACGCACCTCGCTCGCCACCTACGATCGCAATGGCATCGCAGGCACCTATTTCACCAGCACCGCGCCCGTCGGCGGCGGCGACAACACGGTGACGCCCAATTCCGGTGCTGGCGGCAGCACCGTGGCGGTCGTGATTCAACTGCCCACGCCATTGCCGCCTGCGAATGTCGGCGTGGCAAGCATCACCTTCGGCAGCGGCACGGGAATCACCGTCAGCAACATCGTGCGCTACAGCCAGACGCTGATCACCGCCAATTTCGTCATCGCTCCCGGCGCCACCACCGGAGCACGCAACGTCATCGTCACCTTCAACGGTGCCGCCGCACCACGCACGATCACGAATGGCTTCACGGTCCTGTAGGCCGGGTCTGTGACCCGGCAGGGCCACCTCATAGAGGTGGCCTACAAAGGCGCGGTAATGCTGTAGGCCGGGTCTGTGACCTAGCATGTGCCACCTCACAGAGGTGGCCTACAAACGCGCGGTGATGCTGTAGGCCGGGTCTGTGACCCGGCTGGGCCACCTCATAGAGGTGGCTACAGCGGTGAGAAACGCCTTGCATGAACGCATCGGTTTTTCACCCTTCGCTCATGCATGTGGGTTCGTCTCATCGTCATCTTCGCCGACTTGACCGAGTCTGGGTGGATGCGCCGGTCTATTTCATCACCTGCTGTGTGAGAGACCGAAAGCCTCTGCTCGCCAATGAGACCGCCATGAGTGTCCTTCATGAGGTTTGGGATAACGGCGAGTCACTTTACGGTTGGAAGGTCGGTTCCTACGTCATCATGCCGGATCATGTGCATTTTTTCTGTGTGACTACGGTGGATGCCAAGCCGCTCAGCCTGTTCATCGGCAAATGGAAAGAATGGACGGCCAAGTATCTGCACCGCCGTCACGGCTACGATGCGGCGCTTTGGCAGGATCGCTTCTTTGACCACCTGCTTCGCTCCGAAGAGAGTTACACGGAGAAGCGGCTCTATGTGCAAAACAATCCCGTCCGTGCCGGACTCGTGAAAGAGCCTGAGGCATGGCCTTACTGGGGAACTAGGCATGCCTTGTAGGCCGGGTCTGTGACCCGGCATGTGCCACCTCGCAGAGGTGGCCTACAAAGGCGCGGTAATGCTGTAGGCCGGGTCTGTGACCCGGCATGTGCCACCTCACAGAGGTGGCCTACAGGGACTGCTTCTTGGCCGCCAGTTCCTCGATCATGAGGTCCTTGTAGCGCACGATGGAGGTCGCGCCTCCGTGGATTTGCACGGCGATGATGCCGGTGGGCTGGATGACCATCGATTTGCCGTCTTGGAGCACCACGCCTTGCGTTTCGGTGTAATCGACGGTCTGCACGCCATTGAGCCAAATCTGGATCCGATTTCCCTCGGCGCGGATGCAGTAGTCGTTCCACTCACCGAGCGGTTTTTGCGCTTTGGCGAGCACTTCGGCCGTTGGCTGCGCCAGCATCTTCTTGCGGCGGCTTTCGTCATACAAAGCGCCATCGTAGCCCTTGCCGAGATCCGCCTGGTAGCCGGAGACTTCGTGGTGATTCGGGATGCGCTCGGTGCGGAACTGCACGCCGCCATTCACAAAGCCCTCAGTGCCTTCGAGCTTCCATTTCAGTGTGAGCTCGAAGTCGCCATACTTCTTGGTCGTGGCGAGGAAGTTGTTCTTCTCCTGCTTTTTGTCCAACGAGCCTGCCACAAAGGCTCCGTCCTCGATGCGCCAGACGGTGCCGATGTCTCCTTCCCAGCCGGTGAAGGTTTTGCCGTCAAAAAGGGGCACAGGATCGGCGTGGAGCAGGGAAGTCGTGAGGAGGAGCAGGAGCGTGATGCGTTTCATGGTGTGGGGACGTGGAACTTACTTTTTCGCGGCCTTCTTCTTTCCACCTTTCTTCGGCGCGGGCTTTGGAGGTGGCGGGAGGTCGTCGGAGGGCTGGTTGGAGAAGCGGTAAGGATCATCGAGACGGCGCATCTCGGTGAGGAGCACGGCGCGCATCTGCGCAAGCTTCTCCGCGCTGGACGGATCGTTGGCGAGGTTTTGTTCGAGCAGTTCGTGCGGGTTTTCGGCCAAATTGAAAAGCTGGGTTTCGCGCACCTGACGATCGGGTGCCTCGTATTCGATGAGTTTCCAGTTTCCCTTCTTCACGCAGCGCATGCCGGGCTTCGAGCCGCCGCTGTAGGCACCATACATGACCTCGCGCATGGAGGGTTTCTCTCCGAGGAGCACCGGTTTGAAGCTGAGGCCTTCATTGGTGGCGGGCGCTGGCGTTCCGGCGAGATCGCAGAGCGTGGCGAGCACATCCATGAGGTAGATGTTTCCCTCCACGCGGCTGCCGGGCTTGATGCCGGGGCCGGCGACGATGAACGGCACGCGCCAGGTATGCTGGTAGAGGTTTTGTTTGCCCATGAGGCCGTGGCGGCCGATCGCGATGCCGTGGTCGGCGGTGTAGAAGATGTAGGTGTTCTCAAGCTGGCCGCTTTCCTCGAGTTTCTTCATCACGCGGCCGATCTGCGTGTCGATGTTTTCGCTGCAGGCATACTGGCGGCCGGTTTCATTGCGAATGCTGGCCTCGTCGCGATTTTTCCAAACGCCGCTGACAGAGACCTCGTCGCGCACGCCGGAGTCGGTGGTATCAAAGGGATGCTTCGCGAGGTAATTCGGCGGCAGCGGTGGCTGGAGCGAGTGCAGCGAGGGCGGATGCGCGGGATCGGTGTGATTCACCGCGCCGTATTTGGAAAGCAGCTCAGGCAGACCATCTCGTGTGTCGTGCGGGTGGGAGAAGCCGTAGTAGATGAGGAAAGGATCGGCGGCTTTGGCGGTTTCGCGTTCGGCGAGGTAGTTCATCACCTGGTCGCCATGCCAGCCACTGCCGCTTTCATGCGTGTCGCCGCGCTTGGAGGCATCGCGGCGCACGGTGAAGAGCTTGTTGGCGGCCTCGTAGCTGTTGCCCATTTTGCAGGTGCGCATGGTGGCGTAGCCCGCGCGGTTGAAGACGGCCGGAATGGTCTGCTGCTCGAGTTGCGGCGGGCTCGTTTTGGCACCCCAAGGTGCCGGTGGGAGATGCCAGACGCTGCGCCCGCTCATGATCATGTGGCGCGAGGGCATGCACACCGCACCGCTGAAACTGCCCATGTGGTAAGCGCCATCCAAGACCATGCCGCGGGCTGCCAGACGGTCGAGATTCGGTGTGTCGAGGGTCGATTGCGGGTTGTACATCCGCAAATCGAACGGCGACTGGTCATCCACGAGGATGAAGACGATGTTAGGGCGGGAATCCGCCGCTGGCGCGGTGTGGGCCAGCAAGGTGGCAAAGAGCAAACAAATCAGTTTCATAGATACGATGGAAACGGGAACTTAACGGCTGATTTGAGTTCTTCGTGCAGTAGATTCCGCGCTGACGCTGCTGGGGTTGCAGATTCATCATCTCGCTCAAACAAAGCGACGGGAGAGACTTTGAGGGTGGGCGTGTACAAAGACACCATCGTGGACGTTCTGTAGCCCGCCCGCCGCCGATTTGAATCTACTGAGCTATGCGCCACACCCTCTTTCTCGCCGCACTCTTCACTGTCCAAATCGCCTCCGCGACCGAGTTGCCATCGTGGGCGGCGAAAGCGCCAAATGGCGACACCGTGCGTATCGCGGTGCCGCCGCCGAGCAACAAACGCTTCGAGCATCTCGCGTGGCCAAAGGCCGTGCGAACGGCGGATGGCTCCATCGTGCTCGGCTTCCTCGCAGGCACGCATCATGGCAATGAGAGCTGCCCTGCGGTGTCAGTCTCCAGCGATGGCGGCCGCACATTCAGCGAGCCGCAGGTGCTGCGGGAGTTTGGCCCCGGCAAAGACTACACCAACAGCGGCAACATGGCCCTCGGCATCGCTCGCGATGGCGCGGTGCTGCTGCTGGCCCATGGACACACCTCCCAGACGAGCCACATCTTTGGCTGGCGCAGCGCAGACAGCGGTCGCACTTGGCAGGCGGTCGATACCTCCGCGCTCGGGCCAAACAAAACCGGCTCATCCACCGGCACCATCGTTCAGTTGCCGGACAACAAACTCATGGTCGTAGGCCACTACCGGGCTGGCTCGCAGCCTTACTCGACCGGCATCTGGCAATCCATTTCCGCCGACGATGGCCGCACCTGGGGTCCACCCACTTTGGTGAACAACCTCAATGCCGGCGAGCCCGTGCTCGTGCGGCGCGAGGATCAGTTGCTCATCTTCATCCGAGGTCGCGGCCCAGCGGGAGCGAGGCAATTCGTCTCCGTGTCTGATGATTGGGGCCAGACCTGGCGCACCGAGCTGCTCAACATCACCGCCATCCAAAAGCACACCTCCACGCTCGCCCATCCCTTTGCCATGGTGAATCCAGCGAAGCCGGATGAACTCATCGCCGTGACCTTTGAGCGCCCGTTGCCCGGCAGCATGCAGCTTTGGCGCGGCAATGCGAAGACCCTGAAGTTCAAACACGACCGCACCCTGCTCGAACTCCCGAAGATCGAAGGCGATCCAAACCATGACTTCGGCTACGCCTGGCCGCTGCTGATCGAGGGTAATAAAGCGCTCGTCTTTTATTACCACGGCATGGCCCGCGGCCCGAACCCCATCTGGGTACTCGAAACAACTCTCTGAAGCCATCCCCTGAACACGCAAAAACCGCCTACAAGCCATGATCCATTCTTCTGCCCCCATTCTCCTGCCTATTTTTCTGGCTCTCTTCACCAGCACCACCTTCGCCCTCGATCCGCATGTAGAAGCCGTCACGCGCATCGTCGAGGCCGCCAAAGGCAAGTTTGAGAAGACCGAAGACGGCCAGAGCTTGAAACTCGTCGATCTCGCCGTGCCAAACGCAGGTCCGCACGACCACCGCAAAGACGATCCGTATGACGCGGCCTTTTTTGAGCACCTCAGCCACATCACCACGCTCGAATCCCTCAACGTCATCTCCACCAAGGCCAGCGACGAATGGATCACACCGCTCGGCAAGCTCACGAACCTCAAAACGCTGCGCTTCACCAACAACGGCAAACTCACCGATGCAGGCATGGCGACCTTTGCCGAGCTCAAAAACCTTGAGACCTTCTCCTTCGTCGGCACCGCCATCACCGGCAAAGCCTACGCTCAATGCGCGGACTGGTCCAAAGTCATCAAAGTCAGCCATCGTGGCAGCAGCATCGACGACGAAGGCCTCCGCCAGCTCTGCGAGCACCTCCCGAACCTCGAAAGCATCAGCCTCGCCCACGCCAAATTCACCGACGCGGGCGCAATCCACCTCGCGAAGCTCACCAAGCTCAAAGGCCTCGAAATCGGCACCAAGAACGCCACGCCCGCCTGCCTCAAGCACCTCGCCAGCCTCCCGATCGAGTATTTGCAGCTCGGCGACGGCCTCGACGCCCCCGAAGGCATCGCCGCATGCAAAGCGATCGCTTCCCTCAAACGGCTCACCCTCACACATTGCGAAAAACTCGACGATAACGGCCTCAAACTCGCCGCCGCGCTAACCCATCTCGACCAACTCGAAATCGGCGGCCTCCCCATCCTAGACGAACGCATCCCTCAACTCGCCGCCTTTGCTCATCTCAAAGAACTCAGACTCATCAACCGCCCCAAAAGCTACCCACCTGAAACCCAGGCCAAAATCAAAGCCCTGCTGCCCAAGGTCGATGTGAAGTTTCAGTGACCCTCGTTCATGCGATCGAGCACTGAGGCTTCGCGGTTCGCATCCGCAATTTCGCGGAAACATTGCCGGTGGGCCGTTCGTGACAAAGCCATTCATGCTCCGTCGTTCCCTCCTCTTCTTTTTGATCCTTTGCACTTCGTGGCTGCCCGCCGCCGAAAAGCCGGACGTTCTCGTCATTCTCGCCGATCAGTGGAGCCCGCGATACACAAGCTGGGACAACAAGGAGGTCCGAACGCCGCATCTCGACAGCCTCGCTCGTGAAGGTGTGATCTTTGATGCCTGCTACACCACCTCGCCCGTGTGCATGCCGGCGCGGGTGTCGCTGCTCACCGGACTCTACCCGCACAATGCCGGTCACGGCCTCTGGGGCAACGTTGCTCGGTATTATCCCCAGCCGGAGGACGCGCCGATGTTTCGTGACATCCAGCGTGCAGGCCTGACGACAGCGCAGATCGGTAAGACGCACTGGACGGCCGGTCCTGCGTGGCAGGAACGCTTCAAAAACAGTGGTGCCTTTTTCAAAGCGCTCGGCCTCGATCATGTGGCGGACATTTCCGGCCCGCCAGACTCCATTAAAGGGCACGATCCATACAAAGACCATCTCCGAGAGCGCGGATTACTCCAAGCCTTGGCCGATGACATGCATGGAAGGTATTTGAAGGGCGAGCAGGAGCCTCGTGCCAGCGTCGTGAAGCCAGAGGACTACCACGATGTCTTCACCACCGGCCTCGCCGTCGATCTCATACGTGCCCAAGCGAAGGACAAACCGCTCTGCCTCGTCGTCAGCCTGCACTCACCGCATCCGCCGCTCGATGCGCCCGGCGATTACGCCACGATGTTTGATCCCGAAAAGCTCACCCTGCCCGCGAATGTGCCGCCGAAATACCTGCGCGAAGGCCACGCCCTCGATCACGCCGAGACGCGAGCCATGCTGGCGAACTACCTCGGCAAAATGGCCCTCGTGGATGACTGTGTTGGAAAGCTGGCCGTTGCCATGAAAGCACGCGGCACCTGGGACAACGCCCTCGTCATTTTCACCGCCGATCATGGCGAGATGATGGGCGCACACGGCTATCTCACGAAGGGCCGTTTCTATGAAGAGTCCGTCCGCGTGCCACTCGTGCTGCGCTGGCCCGGCCACGTCAAAACCGGCCGCAGCAAGGCCCCGGTGCAGATGATGGACGTGTATCCCACCATCGTCGAAGCCGTCGGCGGTGTACTGACACCGGGTCGCTTTGCCAAGTCACTCCTGCCCATCGCCACCGGTCAAAGCGAGCGCATCCGCCCCATCGCTATCAGCGAGATCGGTGATAAAGCCCCGCTGCGCATGATGGCGCGTGATGATCGCTTCAAATACTGGGCCGATGAGGACCGCGAATACCTCTTCGATCTCGAAAATGACCCGCTGGAGCAGCACGACCTCACCAGTGACCCTCAGCATCGCGAAACGCTGAACACGATGCGTGAAAAACTCCTCACCCACCTCCGCTCCACCCAAACCAACCTCTCCGCCGGCTACAAATCCAAAGTCCAGCGCCTCCGCGAGGCGGAGGCTAGGAAAAAGTGAAGACAAAACCACTCAGCGGGCTGCTGAGCCCATTTTAGACGACAAGCAGCGTCGTTTTATCGTGGCCTGATGATGTAGCTATGCTCCACCGCGCCGTTTTCGAGGTCTGAGCGCGTCACGCCGGGCACGATGCTGCGCACATAGTCCACCTTGGCCTCATTGGGCTCCACCGTCACTCGCACATGCCCGCTGCTGCCGAGGATGACGCCGGTGTAGCCGTATTCTTCGGAGCTACGCGTCCCACCGCTGCTGTGACCCGGTTGCGGCACTTCTTGGTAGATGATGCCATCGAGCTCCTCTTTGACGAAAAGATGGTCGTGACCGTGGAAGACGATGTTCACGCGGTTTTTGACGAAAAGCTGATGCAGCGGCATTTCCCAGCCGGGACGATGCTCTTTGAAGCCCTCGCTGCCATCCGCGTTTTTGCCGCCCCATTCCATGTAGGCGGCCGGTTTGGCTCCACCTCGCACATCACGCCCCAAGCCGCCGACGAGGTGATGGATGAAAACAAAACGCATCGCTGCTTTGCTGCTCGTGAGCGTCTTTTCCAGCCAGCGATACTGCTTCTCTCCCAGCGTCATGTCCCAGCCGGAAGCTCCACGCTGCAGGGTGGCCCAAAAGGGATCGAGGCCGATGAAGAGCGCGTTTCCCCACTCAAAGGCGAAGTAGCTGTGCTTGTCGTTTCCATCGGTGGGGTTCGGGAAATAGGTGTGACGCATGCCGAGCGACCACTCCGACATCTCCGGGTCGCTGCCTCGCTCGCCGTCATGATTGCCCAGCACCATGAAAATCGGCACGCTGTGCGCGATCCGGCCCATGTAGTAGCGCTGCGCTTTGTATTGCGACTCGGAGCGCGTGTAGAACTTGCCGAACTTGTCCACCATCGTCGTGTCGCCGAGGTCGATCATGAAGTCCGGCTTGTCGGCGAGCATGTTGGCCAGCGTTTGCTGGTAAACGCGGACATCGGTGTTGTTGTCGAGATGCGAATCCGCCTGCATGACGAACGAAAAACTCTGCCCCGCCTTCCGCGGCGTGTGAAAGCTGCGCATCACATCCTGCACCGCCTCGCCACCCGTGCGGCGATAGCTGAGGCGATAGTTGTAGCTCGTTTCTGGCTTCAATCCTCCCAGCACGATATTTTGCGGCACGCCAGCCTTCAATTTCACCGCAGATGTCTTCAAACCTTCGCCATACTCGATGAAGGCCTCCATTTCGTCCCACGCGAGCACGCTGACGGTTACTGACTCCCCACCCGGTCGGCAAAGCCACACGTTGAACAGATACGGCGGCACCACCGCAGGTTCGACCTGCCCTCCCTGACCTGCGCCGCCTTTCGACTTCTCCTCCGGCGCGGCGGCGATCAGCAGCAGACCGAGCGCAGCAAATCCAAGTGACATGAAGAGTGTTTTCATGGCTTTTTGCCTCCTTTCTTCCCACCTTTACCACCTTTGCCGCCGCCCTTCATTGCAGGCTCTCTGGCAGGATCGTAGTTCGGATTGGGCTTCGGCATTTGGGCTCCGACTTCGCTCAAATAGTCTGCGAGCTGTTTGGCGAGGCTGGTGGCGAGTTCTGGCTTGGCCGCGGCGAGGTTCTTGCTCTCGCCGATGTCGACTTCGAGGTCGAAGAGATGGTTTTCACCCGTTTCGTAGAAGTGAATGAGCTTCATGTGGCCGCTGAGGATCGCCGAGTGCGGTGAGTCGCCCTGATAATGCGGAAAATGAAACACGAGCGGCTCGCGTGGGCGTTTCACGGGATGGGATGAACCGCTGAGCAGATGGGTGATGTCGCCGCCGTCGAGCTGCTTGGGCAGCGCTGCCTTCACGCCTGCCCAGCGGCAGAAGGTCGGGAAGAAGTCGTAGCCGACGACTCGCTGATGGCACCACGAGTTCGCCGCGATGCCGGGGCCGCGAATGATCAAGGGCACACGAATGCCGCCTTCCCACACATCCCCCTTGCCGCCCATCAATGTGCGGCGATTCGAGCCGCCGTTGTCGGACATGTAGATGACGATGGTGTTCTTCGAGAGGCCCATGGCATCCAGTTTTGCCAGAAGCTCGCCAACGCCGCGGTCGAGGTCTTCGGCGATGGCGGCGCGGCCGACTTCCTTATCGTCTCTGCCGGAGGCGAGCTTCCGATATTTCTCCAGCAACGCGGGCGTGGCGTTCTCAGGATAATGCAGCGCGTTGTAGCTCATCTGGATGAAAAAGGGCATCCGGGCAGCCTGACTCCGTTTCATGAAATCCACCGCACGCGAGCCCATGCCAAAGATGTCCGCCGGGTTCGGCGGCAGATGCGGCGCGGCGTCTTGATTGCCCGTGTCGCCATCGCTTTCGTCGTAGCCGTGAGCGGCAGGTCCACCGCCAGAGAGATGCCATTTGCCGTAGTGGGCGGTCGCGTAACCCGCCGACTTCAGCATCTGCCCGATGGTGACTTCGTCATCGCGAATGCTCTTGCGATTGTCACCTTCGATCAAGCGATGACCCTGCTCCGCAGGGGCCGCCTTCGTCCAGCCGAGCGCCGCCGGATTCTGCCCCGTTTGCAAACTGATGCGTGTCGGTGAGCACACCGGCGCGGGTGCATAGGCTGCGCTGAATCGCATGCCCTGCTCCGCGAGTCGCGCGATGTTCGGCGTCTGCACAAAGCTGCTTTTCGAGTCCGGCATGTCCGGATGCATCTGGCAGGATAGGCCGCTCCAAGCCTGATCATCCGACAGCATGAAAAGGATGTTCGGCGGTTCGGCGGCGAGAGATGCCTGCGCCAGCAGGAGACAGCAGAGGTAGCGGAGAGGTTTCATGGTCAATGGATGAGTGCCAGCTTTCCTAGTATGACACAGAAACTGTCAGCGGAGCTTCAAGGATCGCAGACAAGATTGTCAGGATTGGGTCAGCGAGCATCCCGAAGTCTAGGCTCCACCCGGGAGATCATGTTTTCAGCCCGCTCAACGTCCCGGTGCTGCTTGAGAACTTGTCTGCTTCGATGCCGAGGCCTTGGAGCATCGACACGAAGAGATTTGCCATCGGTGTGTTGTTCTGCGCGTTGAAGGCGAGGTTCTGTCCGTGTTTGAAGCCGCCGCCGGCGAGGATGAGGGGGAGGTTTTGGTTGCTGTGGGAGTTGGCGTTGCCGAGGCAGCTTCCATAAAGAACCTGTGTGTGGTCGAGCAGCGTTCCGCCGGTTTCGGTGACGTTGCGGAAGGTTTGCAGTAGGTCTGCGAAGGCATTCATTTGGGCTTCTTCGATCTTCTTTAGTTCGGCGATCTTGTCGGGTTCGTTGCCGTGGTGGGTGAGTCCGTGCGTCTCGCTTTTCACGCCGGGCACGTGCGGCACGACGCTGAAGGTGCTGAGCGAGAGCGTGACGACGCGCGTGCTGTCCGTCTGCAAGGCGAGGCGGATGAGGTCGAACATGAGCTTGGAGCGTGCGATGACTTCGTTGGCATCGGCGATGTCTTTGGGCTGCGGGTAGTCCACCTTCGGTTTGGGGCGATTTTCCCACTCGATGTTGCGCTGGAGCCGGATTTCGAGTTCGCGCACGCTTTGGAAGTATTGATCGAGCCGTGCGCGGTCTTCGGGGGCGCTGCTTTTTTCGAGTCGCTTGGCTTTATCGAGTATCAGATCGAGCACGCTGCCACCGGCTTCGATGCGGCGCATGGTGGCAGCTTTTTCTTCGGGGGTACCGACGACAAAAAGTCGGCGGTAGAGCTTCTCCGCGCTCTTTTCAGATGGAAGCATGACGCCCGCTCGCGAGATGGCGATGGAGTCGCCGTAGTGCTCGCCTTTGCTCACGGACACGGCGAGCGAAGGGAAGCGTGTGTCGAGACCGAGCTTCTCGGCAGCGAGTTGGTCGAGCGAGAGGCTATTGCGGAAGGTGGGCTGTCCCGGATGCGGCGCACCGCTCAGGAAGCACTGCCCCGCGTGATGATTGCCGTTCACGTCCGGGTGTGAGAGGCCGTGGAAGGTGGTGAAATGCGGCCGCTGCTCGGCGAGGAGGTCGAGGTAGGGACTGGAGGTCTCGCCTGCTTTTGGGAAGAAGAACTCCGGCATCATGCCCAGCGGCACATGAATAGCGAAAAGCCGCTTCGGCGGCAGTTTTTCGGCCGCGCGACCGATGGAAGGCAGAGCTAGCAATGCGCCAGCAGCGCGGAGGAAGTGTCGGCGGTTCATGGTTTCGAATGAGGCTGGTAAAAGGTTGGGGGTAAAAGATTCAGAAGCTGGGTTTATTTTTCACCCTCAATCTTTTACCAGCTTCTGGGTGTGGAAGATTTCGCTCTCGGCCAACGCGTGAATCAGTGACCTCAATCCATGCCCGCCGCTCTTCGTGCTTTCCACGATGCGGCGGATCTCGGCGCGGTCGGCGAAGCTGACTTCGGTGCCGGTGGCGTAGCGGGAGAGATGGGACACAAAGGCTTCGGCGAGCTTGGTGGGTTGGGCGTTGAGGAGGGCAGTCAAATCGCCTGCGCCAGCGAACTTGCGACCATCGGGGAGTTCGCTGCTGGGATCGACTTTCGGGCCTAGCTTGTAGGTGACGCGCCATGGGGTTTGGCCTTTTTCGGGTGGTTCGTCGCCCTTGCCATTCGAGCGGTAGCGATCTCGCAGGCCGCCGATGGGATCGAAGGCTTCGAGGGCGAAGCCTGCGGGGTCGATCTTCGCGTGGCAGGCGGCGCAGTTGGTGTCGGCGCGATGTTTGTCGAGTTGTTCGCGCACGGTGGTGGTGCCGCGAGTGTCGGGATCGACGGCACTGACGCCAGGCGGCGGTGGCGGAGCGGGATCGTTGAGGAGTCGGTCCATCACCCACACGCCGCGTTTCACTGGCGAGGTCGTGGTGCCGTTGGCGGTGAGCTTGTGGATGGCGGATTGGCCCAGCAGACCACCTCGCAGGCTGTCGGCGGGTAGCGGCACCTTGCGGACCTCCACGCCGGTCACGCCCGCGATGCCGTAGTGCTCGGCGAGGCGCTGCGTGAGCATGGCGAAGCCGGGTTTGAGCAGGTGGGTGATGGGGAGATCGTTTTGGATGAGTTCGCGCAAAAAGCTACGCGTCTCCGCGGCCATGCCTTCGTGCAGGAGGAAGCGATACTCGGGGTAAAGCTGCGGATCGGGCGTGGTCTCATCGAGTCGGCTGAGTTCGAGCCATTGATTGGCGAAATCGTCGATGAAGCGCTCGCTGCGTTTGTCGGCGAGCAGGCTATCCACTTCACGATGCAGCACTTCGGGCTTGTTGAGGTCGGCGGCGAGCAGTTGAGCGTCCGGCGGACCGTTCCAGAGCCAATACGAGAGACGCGAGGCCAAGATGGTGGGCTTGGGCTCGATCGAGTGAAACAAAAACTCCGGCGAGGTAAGCACCGCGACATACACACGCCGCATGGCATCTTCAAAACAGTCCTTCTCGGCGATGCGTGACTTGAGCAGTGCTAGATACGGCTCGATCTCATCGGGTGCGACTTTACGACGAAAGGCCTTCGGCAAAAAGGTCGTCAGCAGCTTGCGAGTATCGGCTTCAGGCTGCGCGGATTGCACGGTCTCCAGCGCTGGCTTCCGCTCCTGCGGCGTGAGATCGAAATACATGCTCGGCACATAGCCGCCGATGCTGCGCACCTCGTCACGTTGCGGCGGGATGACATCGCCAGGCGTCATCGTGGTGATCGGTAGATCGCCAAACAAGCGTTTGTGGCTTTCGGGTGGCCACGAAGCATTCAGCGGCCCTTCGATCTCGAACCAGTCAATCGCCACGCCGGGTCCCACATGCTTTTTCGCCCGCCCGGCGACCTGACCGATGCGCAGGCCATTCCACGGGATCGAAACGGGATCGAAGACGATGCTCTCATGCGCATCGAGCCACTCGGTGATCTCCGCCTCATTCGACTTCATCGACGGCGCGGTGAAGGCTCGCAGCAAGCGACCACCTTCCTGTTGCTTGCCTTCCTCATGCGCTCGCAGCACGGCGGCTTGATCCGCGCCCGGCTCCGGTCTGCCCGCATTCCACTGAAAGCCCCACAGGGAGAGCTTCATGCGATACATGCCCGCGTAGATCGGCGACACATTCATCGCCGCTTCGTAGCCCGCGAGGTTCGGATTGAGCAAACCGACCGCGCTTTCGCTTTTCGAGGCTTTCACGGCTTCGAGCTGCTTCTTGCGCTCCTCCAGGTCCGGCCCCACATCGCCCACATGGCCTTGTTTGTCCTCAAAACCGCCGCGCACCGGCAACGCGGGATCAGGCTGCTTGTGCTTCAGCAGCACGAACTGCCCCTGCACGAGGTTTCCGCCAAACTTGAAGAGTCCCGCCGGATAGATGCGCTTCTTGAAGACCCGCGGTGGCGTGCTGCGCGTGGCAATCGCTGCATCCAGCGCCTTCTCGACCGCCTCTTCATACGCCGCGAGATGCGCGGGCGAGATGTCGAGCGCTCCCGCGATTTTGTCATAGCCCGCCACACGACCATCGGCAGGTAACAAGCCGATCACATCGAGCCTTGGCAGCGCCAGCAGGTCCTGCAGCGTGTTTTGAAACTCCACCCGCGTCATGCGTCGCAACCGGATGCGCCCGCCCGGTGCCGGAGCGGTCATCGCCATCAGCTTCGCCTCCAGTTCCTTCACAAACGCCGCCTTCTCCGCCTCCGCAGGCTGCTTTTTCTTCTTCGGCGGCATCTCCCCCCGCTCCACCGCATCGTGGACCTTGATGAGCAGGTCCACATGCTGCGTGTCCAAGGTCAGCGCCGTCAAATCGAGGTCACCCTTCTTTGTCTCTGCATCATGGCAGTCATAGCAATGCTGCTCCAAAAATGCCGTCGGAGGAGCAGCGAGAAGCGAAGTGGAAAGCAGGCAGGAGAGGAGAAAGCGGAGCATGAGACGAACGGGTCTCTTCACTACGGCCAAAGGAGGCGGTTCTCGACATCAAGGCACAATAGGCAGAAGAATGATCAGAATCTGATTCTTCTGAAGCCGACGCGGCAGCCGCTCGCGGATGCGCGCGGCGTAGTAATGGGCGTCGTGGTTGTCCGGCGCGTTGGGCATGGACCTCATGCTACGTGCGGCGCAACTGGCCAAGCATCACGGCTGACGCATCAGCTCGTTGGTCGTGATGAGGTGGATAAGTTCGCGGAGGGTGTGGCCTTTTGATTTCCAGTCCGCGTGCAGATGGCGGAGGGAGGGCCGATCGGTGAAGCCGAGCGGGCGGCCGAGGGCGTAGGTGAGGAGGCGGTGGGCGAGGTTTTGCGCGAGGAGGTCGGGGTGTTTGATGAGGTAGGCGCGGATGTCGGCGGGGTTGTTGACGGGTTGGCCGCGATACTCGCCGCTGGTGTCGATGGCTGCGCCGTTCGGATAAGCGCTGCGGAAGTGGCCGATGGGGTCGTAGGCTTCGAGGGCGAAGCCGAGCGGATCAAACTTCGCGTGGCAATCAGCGCAAGCCTGCACGCTGCGATGCTTTTCCAATTGCTGGCGGATGGTGGTGGCTCCGCGGATGTCGGGCTCGATGGGTGGCACATCCGGCGGTGGCGGGCTGGGCGGTGTGCCGAAGAGTTTCTCCAGCAACCAGACACCGCGCTTCACGGGCGAGGTCTCGACGCCGTTGGCGGTGATGGTGAGGATGCTGGCTTGGCCGAGCAAGCCACGCCGTGGTGAGTCAGCTGGCAAGCTAACACGCTGCACATGATCACCGCTGACGCTGGGCAGCTCATAAAGCCGTGCGAGTCCGGTATTGAGATACGTGAAGTCGGCATCGACGAGTGCGGTGACAGGTTTGTTCGTGCGAATGAGTTCGGCGATGAAGCGC
>Ga0315902_10004616_pt1 | contig 19785 bp, 4 predicted proteins | sample LakEriMetagenome_9_FD_203523 | JGI IMG/M metagenome (GOLD analysis project Ga0315902, IMG submission 203523) | Freshwater fungal communities from buoy surface, Lake Erie, Ohio, United States - Buoy 12 MA117 | ecosystem: Environmental > Aquatic > Freshwater > Lake > Lake biofilm | place: USA... | reverse complement strand
CGCTGCGATGGAAGCGGGCTTGGCCCGCCATGAAATCGGCGTCCGAGATGTTCAGGGTCGAGCCGGTAAAGCCTGCGGCGCTGACGCTGCCGTCACGTCCGATGACCAAACCGTTGGGGTTGACCAAGATGACATGGCCGTTGGCCTGCAGTTGGCCAAAGATTTGGCTGGGCGACTCGCCGCCAACGCGGTTGAGCAAGACGGACTGCGCGCTGGGCTGGTGGACCTGCACTTTGGCCTGGCTGCCAATGTCAAAGCTTTGCCAGTTGACGGCGGCGCGGTCGGAGCCTTGGAGGATGTTCAGTTGCTGGGTGCTTTGGTTGAACTGCACCGCGCCTTGGACCACCTGACCACCGGTGGGCAAGGCGGTGGGTGCGGGCTGGGCCCAAGCGGGGCTGGCCCAGGCCAGGGTGACAAAGGCCAAGGCGGCGCTCAGGGCACTGAACAAACCGCTGCCCCAACCGGCGCAGGGTGTGCAGTGCGCCGGAGCGCTGGCGCCGGTGGCTTTGCCCTGGTTGCTGGCGTGTTCGCCAACGGCCACACGGACACCCAAGCGTTTGGAAAAGACGGTTTTGAAGCAACGGACATTCATGAAGCAGCGCAATTTTTTTTCATGCATGGGCGCCTGTTCACCAAGCACAAGACGAGCGATTCGCTCACCAAACAGTCCGTAAGGAGCTGACTTTTTAACAAGAGATTAGCATCTTTGTTACTTTTTTTATTTTTATATGTCAATTTTAAAGGTTCTTTTGGAATACATGCAATCGCCATGAGGGTATGCATTCTTAAATCATGCAAAAAATCCCACATGACCCTGGATGGACGCTGCACCTGAACACCACACAGCCACCCTTGACTTTGTGGACATGTGTTTGATGATTTTTTGAGTTCTTTAGTACACTCTTTTTGTTGGCATGAGTTGGAATTTGAAAAATAACTTATTAATTCAATAAAAGTAATCGGAGTGAGGCGCGCATGAACGCAAAACAATACAAAACCATCTATTCGAAAATCCACGGGTGTTTGATAGCAGTGGCCGAAACCGCCAGCAACCAGGGCAAAGCCACCGGCGCCAGCGTTCCGGCGCACTGCACACCCAGCGCCGGTTGGGGCAGCGGATTTTGCGGCGCCCTGAGCACCACCTTTGCCTTTGTCACCTTGGCTTGGGCTAGCCCCGCTTGGGCCCAAGTTCAACCAGCCCCCCACGCCCTGCCCACCGGTGGCCAAGTGGTCCAAGGCGCGGTGCAGTTCAACACCCACGCCCAGCAACTGAACATCCTCCAAGGCTCCGACCGCGCCGCCGTCAACTGGCAAAGCTTTGACATCGGCGCTGCAGCCAAAGTCAACGTGGTGCAGCCCAGCGCCCAATCCGTCTTGCTCAACCGCGTCGGCGGCGAGTCGCCCAGCCAGATCTTTGGTCAGCTGCAGGCCAACGGCCAAGTCATTTTGGTCAACCCCAATGGCATGGTCTTTGGCAAAGACGGCAGCGTGAGCGCCGCAGGCTTTACCGGCTCCACCCTGAACATCTCGGACGCCGACTTCATGGCGGGCAAAGAGCGCTACACCCGCAGCGGCACCGCCGCCGCCGCCAGCGCCATCGTCAACCGTGGCCTGATCCAAGCCGCACCGGGGGGCTATGTGGCCCTGCTGGGCGCCAGCGTCAGCAACGAAGGCGCCATCGTGGCGCCCCAGGGCAACGTCTTCATGGCCGCAGCCGATGCGGTGACCTTGCCCAGCCCCACAGTGGGCCTGCCCATAGGATCAAGCGGTCGCATCCGGCTGGAGCTGACACCGGCGAGCATCAGCGCGGCGGTGGCCAACCACAAGGGCGGCACCATCGTGACCGAAGGCGGTCAGGTGTACCTGCAAGCGGCCGCGCTCAACCAGGCCATGGCCACCGTGCTGCAAAGCGGCCGCATCGACACCACGGGCGTGCAGGGCGGGCAGGTGCATGTGCTGGCCGACGGTGGGCACATTCGGGTGGACGGCAGCATCCAGGCCAACAGCACGGGCACGGACGAAAAAGGCCAGCCCAAAGCCGGTGGCGACATCTACATTGGCCGCGACAAAGACACGAACGTGCTGGCGGCCATGGGCGATGTGCGCGGTGCCCAGCTCACATCCAAAGGCGGATTCGTCGAAACCTCGGGCGCGCAGCTCAAGACCGATGGCATCTCGGTCTCGGCCAAGGACTGGTTGCTCGACCCCTCGGACATCACCATCTCCAACAGCGCCAGCAGCAACGTCACTGGCACCAGTCCGGATGACATCACGCCCAATGGCGGCCCTGGCACCAGCAGCATCGTGCAGGTGAGTACCATCCAAAGCGCGATCAACGCCGGCACCAACGTCACCATCAAGACCACCAACGCCAGCAACCCCAGCGGCGCGGGCAACATCACCATCGCCAACGCGCTGAGCCTGAACAACACCGGTGCACAGGACGCCACGCTCAGCCTGATTGCAGACAACGGCATCATCCAGAACGCGGCGATCACGGCCACGGGCAGCAGGCTGGTCCACATCAGCATGACGGCCAACGGTCAGTTCCAGGGCATCAATGCTGCCAGCAACAGCAGCCGGGGCGTTGCCATCAACGCCGGCATCACCACCAATGGCAACATCACCCTGACGGGCAACACACTCACGGGCACCAACCAAAACGGTGGGGTGGATGGCATCGGTACCGGGGTGTACATCAACCGCCAAACCCTCAACGCAGGCGCCAGCGATGTGACCATCACCGGCACCGCCACCAACGGCGCGGGTGTCTTCGTTCTCGGCAATTCCGTGATCCGAGGCGGCAACATCACCATCAACGGCACCTCCAACACCACCGCCACCGGTTCCGGCAGAGGTGTCCATTTGTTCCGCGACGCCACCACCACCATCGCCGCCAGCAACAACTTGTCTATCACCGGCACGGTCAGCGGCCCAGGCACTGGCCATGGCCTCCGGGCCCACGGCGGCAACGGTGGTACTGCCATCTTGATGACCGCTGGCGGCACCGCAACCCTCAGAGGCATTCAAAGGGGCAATGCCAACAACACGACCCCTGCGCTGTACCTCTCGGGCTTCCGTGTCAATGCAGCAGGCGATGTGACCCTGCAGGCCGAGGCGGCCAGCAGCAATTCAGTGGCCATCCACATGAACCGCGAACCGGCTTCCTTGAACGGCTACGACGACGCCTGGCGCATGCAGGTGCGCTCCAGCAACGGCAATGTGCTGATTCAGTCCAACCAAGGCGCCATCCTGGGTCAGGATACGGGCAATGGTGTGAACATCGCCGGTCGAAACGTGACCCTGGACAACACTGGCGCGGGCATGACCGTGAACGGTGTGCCCAATGCCAACGGCGGCAGCATCAACCTGACCACGGGTGCCATCGTACTGGGCTCGGGCACCTCCACCTACTCTGCCACGATCGGAAATGATTGGTCTGGTTTTTGGGTGCCCTTGGGTGTGAGTTTGTCCGGCGGTCCTTGGCCACTGAGCTCCAATGCCAACGTCACCGCCACGGGCAATCTCACCATAGGCGGCAGCTCCAACGCGGCGCAAGGCGTGGTGATAGGCAACCCCATGTCGGTGACGGGCAATATCCACTTGGCCAGCCGCACCAGCGCAGCCAACACCATCGGCTTGAACATCTTGCAAGCCTTGACCGCGGCAGGTCAGATGGGTTTGACCGGCGAGAGCACCAACGCCTCACCCGGGGTGGGCCTCAACATTGGAGCAGCCGTCAGCACCACCGGCATCAACAGCAGCACCACACTCACATCGACCACCGGGGCCGTGTCGGGCACAGGCAACATCACCACCGCCGCGGGCAACACCGGCGCGATCACGGTGAACGCTGCGACGGCAGGCACTTTGTCGGGTGTGATCGGTGGCGGGGGCGCAATGGTCAAGCAAGGCCTTGGCACCACCACCCTCACCGGCACCAACACCTACACCGGCACCACCACCATCAGTGCCGGCACCCTGCAGTTGGGCAATGGTGGCACCACGGGCAGCTTGGGCACAAACACCGGAGCCATCACCAACAACGGCACATTGGCATTTAACCGCAGCAACTCCTTGACGCTGAACAACACCATCAGCGGCACCGGCGCCCTGACGCAAGCGGGCACAGGCACCACCATCCTGAGTGCCAACAACAGCTACGGCGGCAGCACCACCATCAGCGCGGGCGCTTTGCTCGTGGGCAATGGTGGCAGCACCGGCACCCTGGGGGTCGGTGACGTCAGGCTTGCCAACGGGGGTGTCTTGGCCTACAGCCGCAACACCGATACCGTGATCGACCAAGCCATCTCTGGCAATGGCTCGGTCAACGCCACCATCACCGGCCATTTGGATGTGGCCAGAAACATCCACCTGAACAGCACGGGCACCACCGTCAACCTGAGCGCCAGTGGCCACATCACCCAATCTGCGGGCTCGATCACTGCGGCCAACCTCTTCTTGAATGCCACGGGTGGCGGCATCGGCACCACCACACAACGCATCAACAGCAATGTCGGCAACCTGGCCCTGACTTCGGCGGGTGATCAGTTCCTCACCCAGGTGAGCAATGTCAACCTGGCGGCCAGAACCACGAGCACGGGCAGCATTGACGTCAAAACCACCCATGGGACCTTGAGGGTGACCACCGTGCACGGCATGCACGGCGTCACAGCGGCAGGCACCACAGGCTCCATCACCCTGGAAGGCCATGGCACAACAGGCAACGGCATCACCCTTCACCAAACCATCACCGCCAACAATGGCAACGTGAGTTTGACAGGCACGACGGCCAGCACCACCGATTTGAACGCAGGGATTTTTTCATCAGCCCCGGTATCCGCGCGAAACATCACCTTGCTCGCCAGTGCAACGGCGCCTACAGGCAAAGTCCTTGGGTTCTACGACGGCGGTGGCACGTTCAATGCAACGGAACAATTGAGCCTGACAGGCAACAGCATCAACAGCAGTGGTCTGTACAGCTACAGGGGAAGTTTCAGAGCGGGCACTGGCATGACACTGGTCGGTAACTCCATCCACGGCATTGGATTTGGAGCGGACTATCTCGATATCCTGAAAAGCGGCAGCACGGGGGGAATATCCATCACCGGCAGCACCACCAAAACAGATGAGATGGCGGTGTATCTGGACGTCAGCACCATCAGGAATGAGGGGGGGAATATCGCCATCCATGCGCTGGGCGGTCAGTTGATTGCCAGTTGAGGCGAAGCCGCCTCGGCGAGCACCAGGATCATCCAAAACGGCACAGGGTCAGTGCTGCTGCGCACTGATGGCCAGGGCAACATTGCTGCGCCCATTTTGATCAACAACGGGACCGGGCCCATCGTGCTGGCTGCGGGCAGCGATCTTCCAGCGGGCAACGGCTCTGGCGGGCAAGTGATCTTCTCTGACCCCCAACTGAGCAACAGCCGCAACAACGGTTCGCTCTACATCTACTCCGGTGACTACGCCGCCATGGGCAACCTGAACCGATTCAACCCTCTGACTCCAGATCAACAGGGCTTTTCCAATTTGTTCTTCAACAGCAGCGACCCTGCGCACCTCAACAATGTCGGCTTCAACAAAGCCTACACGGGTGACCACAATGCACTGCCCCAGGGTGCAGCACACCAGATAGTGTTCCGCTCGAATCCGCTCACCACACCGATATTCGCGCTCAACCCTGGGTCGGTCAGCAAAATTTATGGCAACAGCGATCCCACCCTTGCCAATTTACAGACCCGACTGCAGACGGAATACACCGGCCCCAACCTGTTGACGGGCTCCTTGGGCGTCAACACCTTCTCACTGGCGGCGAGCGAGGTTTGGAACCGTTTTGGCCTTGGGCCACGTCTGAACGGAGAGGACGTCGGGACATACAGCTATGCCGTGTTGCCCACGAGCAGCAGCGCTTTGCAGGACGTTTTTGCCAGTGTGAGCACCCCCAAGCTCAACATCACCCCCAGGCCCATCACCATCACCGCAACGGCCTATTCGAAGGAATATGACGGGACCCCCAATGTGAGCGCCGCCCCCACATTGACAGACGGCACCTTGGCCGCTTGGGACAGCGTGCCTGTGACCCAACCCTGGAGCCAAACCTTTGACAGTGCGGGGGCTTGTGCTGCAGGCCTCAACTGCCGCACGGTCACGCCTTTCAACCTGGTGATTCAAGACACTGCATCAGGGCGCAGCAGCGCTGGCAACTACCAGATCACCCTGCAAACGGCCAACGGTCGCATCTCGCCGGCCCCCTTGACCATTCAGGTCAATGACGATGCCAAATTGCGCTCCACCAACGATGCCAGTGGCTACAACGGTTTCAGCATCGTCGGACTAAAGAGCGGCGACCGCGCCAGCGTTCTGGCGGGGCTGGACTCCGTGAGCATCACCCGCAGCAACGCATCGGTGCAGGACGCTGGCACCTATTCTCAGGTGCTCGAAGCCACAGGTAGCGTGAGTTCGCCGAATTACCAAATCAGCTATGCCAAAGGCAACTACACCATCTTGCCTTACAACCACCTGCTGGTGAAAGCACAAAACCTGAACAGCGTTTATGGGCAACAAGTTGGCACAGGTCTGGATGATTTCGCCTACCAAGTCACCAGCGCACAGTACGTGGATGCCGCCAACCCCGGGGTGGCCATCGATGTGCCCTTGACCTCGGTTGGGGGCAACACGTTTTCAAGGGCGGGCAGCCCGGTCTTCACCTTGGGCACCTTGGGTTATACCGCCAGCAGTGCAGGCAGGATCCCGGTGGGCACCTACCGCATTGGCCCTGTGGGGGCGGTCTCGACCGCGCCCGAATTCAGCGGTGGCATCAGCATCGTGGGCAGCCACTCCGTGCTGCGCAAGCGGCTCGAGGTCACTCTGACCGATCCCTCCAAAATCTACGATGGCACCACGGCCATACAGGGCACGCAGGCGGGCACTTCCAACCGGCTGCTGCCGGACGCGGTGTTTGGCAGAGGCATTGGCGCCACCAGCCAGACCGATGTGGGTGAAAACGTGGCGTTTTCCGTGACCAACATTTACTTGCAGGGTGCCGATGCCAACAATTACTACATGCCCGGCGGCAGTTTCAGCGGCAACAACGGCCGAATTGTGCCCAGACCTTTGACCGTGACCTTATCGGACCATCAAAAAGTCTATGGCAATTGGTTCGATCCGCGAGCCATAGGGCAAACCAGCAACATTCCTTCCAGCGAATTCACCGCAACTGGACTGGCACCGGGTGAATCCATCGACCAAGTGCTGATTGGCAGCGCGGGCATGCACCCAGACGCCCATGTAGGCAACTATGCCCTGACAGGCAGCGGTGCCATCGCGCCTGTGGGCAATGCTTTCAAGTCCAGCAATTACGCGATCACTTATTCCCCGGCCAATCTGTCCGTCACCCCAGCCCCCTTGCTGGTGGTGGGCGAACGCCTTTATGATGGCACGACGGTCATGGTGGGCAGTCAGCTGACCGCACTGGGTGCCAATGGGCAGTTTTTTGACATGCAAGGCGCAGGTGCCCAGGGCAATTTGGCCAGCAAAGACGTCCAGTTCAATGGCTTGATCAGCAGCTTTCAGGGCTTGAGTTTAGGACAGGCCCAAAATGGCGCGCTCGCCAGCAACTACCTACCGCTTGAATACGCACAGTCTGGCGTGGACATCTTGCACCGCCCTTTGGTGGTCACCAGTGGCATCACCGCCAGCGACAAAACCCTGACGGGCGCTGGTGACAACCTGGTCGCTGCGCTTCAATTGAACAATGCCCAATTTGACCAGGCCATCCCGGGGGATACCTTGAGGCTGGAAGGCGTGACAGGCAGCTTTGAAAGCCTGCAACCGGGTTTACGCCGCGTGAATCTGGACTACACCTCGGCTGTTTTGCAGGGTGTCAATGCCTCAAACTATGAGTTGCGAAGCCCTTTGAGCGGCATCGGCGCGCCTCATCAAATGGTGGCACAAGCCACCGTGCGGGAGCAGGCAGTGCCACCACCACCGCCACCGCCACCGCCACCGCCACCGCCGCCTGAACCGGTGAACCCGGCGACGGTCAAGGACATGGGGGTCCATGCATTGACCATGACATCCAGTCAGGGGCGACAGCGCGTCGTGTTCGAGATGAACAGGCCTTTCAGCGCCGGCTTGATCCAAGGCCCAAGGACGGGCGCAATGCAGGATTCACCACGGAGCGACAACCCGGACGTCCAGTTTCAATGCACCCAAAGCGCAACGTCGTCCGTTGAAATTTGTGTGAAAAAATAAAGTCGCTTTAGAAAAACGCACTCCGTGATCCATCATGGAGTGCGTTGACCTCTGTCAAAAACGTTCGTCAAAACCGATGTGTCATCGACAGGTTCAAAGTGCGGCCCCAAACATGGGCCTGCATCGGATTCGTACCGTAGTTCGTGCTGAGCGAATAAGAAATATCAAATGGGGCCTGTCGATTGAGTGCGTTTTCAATGCCAACACGAAAGCTGGTGTTGCGACGCCACTGGTGAACCGCCAACAAATCCAAAGTCCACCATGCGGGCACTCTGTATCCCTTGAGCAATTGGGCTTGGTTGTTGTCCATCCTGAAGGCTTGGAACTCGGTGTTGATGTTGTAGCTGGTCGTGTGCCTGACCGTCGCGCGCCACAACCAACTGGGCCGCTGCAGCGCCACGTGCCAAAGTGACCGCACTTTGGGCACGACATAACCTGAATAAGCCGAGAACTGATTCAAGTCATCCACAAAGGGCTCGTCGGCTTGCTGTTGGTACTTGGACGACATCATCCAAGTGCCATTGACTCCCATATTGACCTGCCCCCAGTCGGTGGGGCGGCGCAGGGCCCAGGAAAAATCCACCCCCGATGACTCGACCCGACCCAAATTGGCCATGGGCGCAAAAACCTGAAGTTGACCTTGGGCATTCAGATCGAAATGGCTCTTGTATTTGAGTGGATCTCCCAAGATAAATCTGGAATAGTTGCTGATTTTGTCGCGCATGTCCATTTGCCAATAGTCCACGGACAATGTCTGGTTGCGATCTGGCGAGAACCTCATCCCCAGATTCAGCTGCTGGGACAACTCGGGTTTCAGTTGTGAGGTGCCTTGAGAAAAAACATTCAAGACGCCACTGCTGGGGCAAGACCCCCCAAGTTCTTTGGCAACCTGTTTCAGATAAACATTGCAATCAGTTTGGGCTCTGGAAGAAAGCACTTTCCCGGTTTCTTGCATTTGCGCCAATGCCGGAGCGCGAAAACCTGTGCCCCAAGCGCCCCGAAACAACCAACGCTCTGAAGCCTCCCACTTGGCCGCCAGTTTGCCGTGGGTGGTGTTGCCGAAATCCGAGTAATGGTCGTTGCGCAACGAAGCCAAGACTTCAACACCTTGCGGCAAGGGCACTTGCAATTCAGCAAACTGAGCCCACACCGCCCTTTGTGCAGAGAAACTGGGGGTACCCGTGGCAGATTGGATGTATTTGGCCGACTCCATACGCCAGTCAGTACCCAAAGCCAACAAGACATCGCGGCCATCGATTTCACCAACGTTGCGCGAGACCCGCACGTCCAAGCCATGCTGGCTGTTGGTGCCCTCGTTAGAAAACGTGCGATTGGGCGAAACCATGCTTTGCAATTGGTTCATCAAGGCTGTATTTTCAGCAAGTGGGTTGAGCAAGGCCGCATTGCTCAGCACGCCCCCTGTTAAACCCAAATTCGGATAGGCCGATAAACGGTTGTCGCCAAATGAAGCAAAGTTATCGCTGTAGTACAGACCGGCGTTGAAGTCCCAATCTTTCCACAGCCCCCTGACCCCCGACACCATGCGCCGTGTTTGAAGCTCGTAGGTCCGTGGCGTTGGGCTCAAATCCGAGCCGTTGTAGAGCAACCAGACGCCTTTGGCGGGATCAAATCCATTGGCCACAGCCAGGTCATAACCAGCAGCGCCGGGCGCATTGGCAATCCTGGCGCTGTACTGGGGCCAATCGTTGAACGAGCGTGTTTGGACTTCGGTTTTCATGCTCAACTCGGCATAGGCCACCATGTCTTCGTTCAATTGCAGCTGGCCCTGCGCATGCAGTCTTTTCGATTGCAAGGCGGGGAACAAACCCTTATTCGCGTAGGTGTTGAGCAAGCAGGCTGGCTGGCCGAGAGCAGGAACTTTCCCCGCCGGACAATTTCCGTTTTGGAAGTCGGCATTCCAAAGGCGTGTGTAGGGTGCAGCTGCTGAAGTGGCCAAGGTTGGACTGGTCTGAGCCGCCGTCATAGCGGGGCCATAAACCCAATAGTCTTGTCCACTGTCTGTGACTCTGTAGCGTCCAGCCGCCGCATAGGGGCGATCTCGTCCCAACAATTCCTGTTGGTCTTGAAGGTCAGCAGCAATGAACCAGCTGTAACCGTCTTGCATCAATCGACCTTGGCCAACTGACAAGTCGACCCGACTGCCTTGGCCTACCCTGCCATCAGGCAAGCGCTTGTCGACTGAGATTTCGACGCCTGGCCGCTCGCTTTGGGTGATGATGTTGATGACACCCGCTTGGGCATCTGTGCCATAAGTCGTAGAGGCCCCGTCGGTCAGGATTTCTATGCGTTCAATGGCGGACAAAGGCAAGGCATTCAAGTCAACACCACCGTTGTCAACGCCAAAGCCATTTTGTCGACCGTAGTTAGACAATCGGCGGCCATTGATGAGCACCAAGGTGCCCAGTTGCTGGCCGTGTATGGCCCCTCCACTGAAACCTGAACGTACCGCCCCAAGCAAAGGCAAAGAAAAGGCATTGAAGATGACAGGCAGAGTCTGCAAAAAGTCGGCAATGTTGTGTTTGCCGCTGTTCATGATTTCGGCACGTCCGATGACCTGAACAGGGAGCGAACGGGTTTGCTCTTTGCGAATAATGGACGAGCCCGTGATTTCCACCTTGTTGAACTGTCTGAAAGGTGCCATTGGGGCAGACACACTGACCGTGGGGTAAGTGATGTCTTTTTTATCGGCTACCGTAGTTTTGACTTCGCTCAACTCCGATTGCGCCCAAATCAATGGGCTGTGCAGCAGCAAAGCGCTGAGCAGGGAAAGTTCCAAACAACTCCCATGAACAAGGCGGTAATTCACACAGACCCCTTTTGCGTGATGATCGGTTTTCAAAAAAAGATTCAGCCAAGAGGCACATCACGGACAAACAAGGCCTGAAACACCTTCTAAAACCGTTTTGGACACCGCCTGATCAATGCGCAGTTAAAAAATAGGCATGGGCCAACACCCTCTGCAACTCGATTTAAAAGTACACATTAGTATTCTTATTAAATCGTCAAGCTCAATGGGCGTCAAGGTTCAACAAGCACACAGCTTGGTAAAAAATGGATAAAAAAAGCCAAAAAAAAGGGGCCCCGAAGGGCCCTGCTGAATCTGGCAAAAAAGGTCAGTACATATAGGTCAGCACCGCATTCAAGCGCCAGTTGTTTGGCTTGGACTCAATGTTGCTGGCTTGCCAGGCTTTGTAGCCCCCCACACCTTTGGCCAGGCTGGCGTTGTAAAACCATTTGCCGGTGTTGCCCGTGGCTTGCGCACCCAAGGCCTGCAAGCTGTAATGGCCGTCAAACACACCCGGCGATGCGGTCTTGGCGGGTCGCACCACACCCCCGTCATAAAAACCACCCACGGTGAGACCACGCATCAAGCGCTTGTTCACTTCCAAGGACATCAGGGCTGCATCATCCCCAAAACCGTCCAGGGTTGTGTAGGCACGCACACCACTGGCCCCCCCCAGACTGAATCGGTTTTGAGAGTCCAGATTGCGGTTGGCCCACTGGCCACGCAAGCGCGCATTGCCGGTCCATGTTTCATCCGAACTCAAAAACCATTGCTTGCGGGCATTGAAGTCCAAGCGTACAAACCCGCCCTCGGCAACCAATGGGCTGCTTGAGTAGGTGTACTCGCCCAGCACCAAACCCACGTCCATGCGGACCGGCGTATTCGACAACCTCTCGTTGTCCAGGGAGAACCTCAAGCGCAATTGCTGGTCGTGGGAGCGGCTGATTTCGCTGCGGTTGAGTGCCAGCACGCTGTCGCTTTGACGTCCCACCCAATCGACGCTGCCTTTGTAAACGATGTCGCGCTTGTTACCCAAGATTTTGTCATAGCCCAGATTGATGTCGCCGGACTGCCCCCGAATGGCGGCATCGCCTCCAAGAATAGAGCGGCTCTGCGACGCAGAGAACCCGGCACGCACACGCCCTTTCAGGCCGGGCGCAGGAGTGTCATATTCCGTCCGAACAAAACCAATGCCCTCAGACTTTTGCATGGTCACGGTCCACTTGGCCGTGGGCATATTGCCACCGATGGTGGTTTGGGCCAGCAACTGAGGGCGACCAAACTGCTTCAAACCGTTGTAGTTGATCTGCCACAAACCCCCCAGGATTTCGCCAGGTCGGTAGGCACCTTCGGTCACGCTGACAGACAAGTCCAGCAAATCGGGACCAGCGGAGCGGATGGAAACTTCCAGATCGAGCGGCATTTCAAAACTCACCGCATCCAGCTTGTGCTCCAGGTCGAGCACATCGATGGTCGAGCCGGGCTTGAAAGCGGCCTCAAAGCGTGCACTGACCGCATCCAGATAACGCTTGGCCAAGGTTTCATCGCGTGCAAATACACGCACTTTGTTGATGCGGGGCAGCACCAGTTTCACCACCAACTTGCTGCCACCGTTGCCCAAATCCACCGCTTCCGTCTGGGCGTAAGCCAGATAGCCGGTTTTCTTGGCTTGCTCGAACAACCAGCTCTTGAATTCAATCATGTTGTCCACGCTGACGGGCTTACCCATGAAACGCTTGAAGTAGGCCTCAATCTCGGGTTGAAGACGGTCGGACTTCACTTCCAGTTGGTCTAGGCGGTCCATCGACAAGGCCGAATCCAGGCCAATCAACTCCATCCCCGCTGTGGCCTGCTGTGCAGGTCGCTGGGGCAAAAGGCTTTGCGAATCCTGAATGCTGCGCTGCGCTGCGCCTGCGCCAGGCACCTGCGCCCATGCTTGGGATGTGGCGGTCAGGCCCAATGCAGCCAACACCATGGATGACAGCACAGGTTTGGCTGTCCATCGATTTGATCGGGTCATATCAGTCCATTTCATATCAATCTTTCAAAGAAACCGAACGGGTCGGTGCAAAACACATTTCAACGCCCGACAGTGGGGTGCTCTCACACTCACACTTTTCAGGGCTGAGCACCGAGCACTGCTCCGTCATCTCAGGGTCCAAAGGCTCATCATTCACACCCGTCGCAGCCCCTGTGCCCGTTCCGCCTCCAAATCTCACCCGACTACCGCCGGACGCGCCCGCGACCCCTACTCTCCCCGGGTCTGGCGTCACCGGCACAAAGGCCACGATCGAGGCACGCAACACCTCCACCGGGTTGCTCAGCTGGTAATTGCTGGCCAAGCCCAAGGCACCGTTTTGCAACGCAAACCGTGCATTGACCACCTTGTTCGTGCCCACCAGCGCGTCTTCAAACTCGCCTTGCGCGTTCACGTTCAGGCCCTCTCCCGCCACCAGCCCGCTCAGGCTGCCTGCTGTCACTTGCGCTGTGGTCGTGCCGTCGGCCACTTTGTCAGCCGCGCTGTTGCCACTCAAGGTTACGGGCCGCGGTGTGATGCTCGCTTGCGCGTTCACCCCAGCCGTTTGCAAATTGTAATTTCCTGCCTCTGTCCCTTGCAGTTGCAGGCCACTGATCAGCACCGTCTTGGCCAGCACTTGACCTGCGCCGCCTCGGGCCACGTCCTTGTCTGCAAAGTTGCCCTGCGCGTTTTGTGTGCTCACGGCCACGCTGTCGCCAGCCACGACGTTGCTCAGCAACGCATTGGCTGCTGACACCACGGCTGTGGTGTTGCCGTCGTACACCTTGTCGCTGGCGGTGATGCCGCTGACGCTCAGATCACGCGGGGTGATGCGCGCGGTCGTGGCGGGCACGCTGGCGGCGTTGCCCAGCACGTAGTTGGCCCCATCGGCGCCGCCCAAGGCAGCGCCGCTGCCCGAGACCGTCACGGCCTGGGCCAGCACGTTGCCTGCGCCGTCTCGCGCCACGTTCCTGCTGGCAAAACTGCCCGTCAGGCCCGTCACGTTGACCACGTCGCCAGACAGAATGTCGGCGCTTGTGGCCACTAGGGTGGCCGCCACGTTGCCGTCATACACCTTGTCTGCAGCTGTGACACTGGCGTTGATCACCCTGGGGGTGACGATGTAGTTGGCCGCAGCGGTGGTGGTGCCCGCAAAGGTGTAGTTGGCAGCATCGGTTGTGCCATTGGTACTCACCAGGCCACCGGCTACGCTTTGGGTGTAGCTGCCTGCATTGAGGTTGCCGCTGGTGCTGGTGACTCTGTTCTGGACGGTGGCGGTGTTGGCCGCTGCCACTTGGTCGCCAATGATGACGTCTGCCCCGAGGCTGACGGCGCCTGCAGCGACGTTGGTGCCGTAGACCGCGTTGTTGACACCTGCAATCGACGCTGTGGTGATGGCTCTTTGCGCTACGGTGAAGCTGTTGGCAGCGGTGACACCGACAAAGTTGTAGTTGACCGCGTCGGCTCCGGTGAGGGTGCTGTTGGCGGTTTGGGTGTAGCTGCCTGCGTTGAGGTTGCCGCTGCTGCTGAGGGTGCCGCCAACCAGCGCTGCAGCGCTGGCATTGACCGTGTCGCCGGCGATTACACCAACCAAGCTGACAGCACCTGTAGCGGCGTTGGTGCCGTAGGTGGTAGAGACGGCGGCAATTGTTCCCGTCAAGGTCACAGGGGTGATGCGAGCGGTCGTGGCGGGCACGCTGGCGGCGTTGCCCAGCACGTAGTTGGCCCCATCGGCGCCGCCCAAGGCAGCGCCGCTGCCCGAGACCGTCACGGCCTGGGCCAGCACGTTGCCTGCGCCGTCTCGCGCCACGTTCCTGCTGGCAAAACTGCCCGTCAGGCCCGTCACGTTGACCACGTCGCCAGACAGAATGTCGGCGCTTGTGGCCACTAGGGTGGCCGCCACGTTGCCGTCATACACCTTGTCTGCAGCTGTGACACTGGCGTTGATCACCCTGGGGGTGACGATGTAGTTGGCCGCAGCGGTGGTGGTGCCCGCAAAGGTGTAGTTGGCAGCATCGGTTGTGCCATTGGTACTCACCAGGCCACCGGCTACGCTTTGGGTGTAGCTGCCTGCATTGAGGTTGCCGCTGGTGTTGGTGACTCGGTTCTGGACGGTGGCAGTGTTGGCCGCTGCCACTTGGTCGCCAATGATGACGTCTGCCCCTAGGCTGACAGCGCCTGCAGCGACGTTGGTGCCGTAGACCGCGTTGTTGACACCTGCAATCGATGCGGTGGTGATGACTTTTTGATCCACCTTCAACTTAGCGGTCAAGTTGGTCAAGTTGTAGTCGTTACCGACCACTTCCAGAACATAGCCACTCGTTGTGTTGGCTTTCAAATTGCCAGAGCTGCTCTTGTTGCTCGCAACTGCTGATGCAGCATTTGCGTTGCTTGTGCTGTCCGCGGCGAGGTCGGCAAGCGAAATATTGAATCTGTCTGCAGCGCCGCTGGTGGTTTGGGAGAAAACACCGGAGCCTGTGCCAGTGCTTGGGTTAGCCCTTTGCAAGGCGTCTTTCAAATTGACGCTACCCGTGCTGTCGCCATAGGTGATGGTGGCAGCATTCAGCGCTACACCATCAAGTGCAATCCTTTCGCGGAACATGACTTGCGCATTCGCACCGTCGGTCATGGGGCCGTCCGCGAAGGCTTTGTTGGATGCAGCATTCTTGGTGTTCGCGCCGAGGTTAGACAGATAGAGGTCGGTGCCAAACACAGCCAGCCCAGACAATGCGCTGGTCTCTGCGGCATTACCGGTATAGATATAGGTCTTGCCTGGGGTGGCGTTGGTTTGCGAAATCGTATTGCCCGCCGCCGTCTTGACCTGACCGCCTGCGCCAGTGCCTTTGCTAATAGCCGTACCTGCGGCAACTACGACAGCACCCGTACCGGCATTGACGATCTTGGGTGTGATCACATTGCCGGTGCCAGAAGTTTTGACCTGCACACCACCACTGCCATTTTGATTGATGGTCAGGTTGGTGCCGTTGATAGCGCCGTCGTCAGTAGCCGAGCTGGGTCCTGCGGAAAGGACGACAGCACCGGAGCCAGCGTTGGTGATGGTGACGGCATTGCCATAGTTGACCAAAATGTCATTATTGAGTGCGGTAATTTGAATGCCGCCAGTGGTGCTGGCGTTTTCAATCGTGGCTTTGTACAGGCCCAGACTGTCGCGTTTCACGCCGTTGGTTGAGCCCTTCATAACAACATCGCCAGACGTTGTATTGAGCAGCCTTGCACCATTGTCCAAGCCGATGCCCGATGACACTTGATTGCTGGTACCGTTAACTACCATGCCGGTTCCGGACTGGAGGAGACCTGACCACATGTAAAAACCAACCCCGGCCCCTTTGCTCTGTGCATCGACATTCAGGGTTTCGGTGGCATACAGTCCGCTGTTGCCCCAACTGCCTGCGCCGTAATAGCCCAATACATCCGCCGTCGCATCGTTTGCCATTGCTGTGAGCAAGACGTTCCTCCCGCGCACAGAGCCTGCGTTGTATACCCCAGAAAATGCATCTCCTGACCGGTAGCTGGCATCCGTTGTGCCCATCAGTTCTATGTCTCCGTTGCTTGCAACCCTGCCGGCGTAACCAATGGCCAGACCATGTCCCCCAGTTGTGCCAATCGCAGTGCCCCTCGCATGACCTGTGAGTGTGATTTTTCCTGTGTCTGCAGTTATTGCTGTAACCGCATTAACAACCAGCCCACTTGCGGCGCTCGATGAACCATCCAGTGTGATGTTGCCACTGCCATGGGCCGTGATGCCAGCAATAGCGGTGCCGCCGATCAATGTGGCATTGCCCACAACCAGGGTTGCATCGGCCGTCACGATATCGATACTGCCGTTGTTACTGGTTCTGGAGGCTACGGTTAGTGCACTTGCATTGTTGCCATTTTGGATCACAAACTGGTCGCCCGCTGACTCCAAGGACAAAGTACCAGTTTTGGTCTGGATGCGGTCATCAGTTCCAGTGCCGATGTGGCTGCCTGCCTTGATGCGCAATTCCTTGGCTTCGATGATGCCGTCGCTGAGTGTTGCGGCACCATTCAAGACGGCGCCGGCAGCGTTGAGCTGAACCAGTTCGCTGCCAATTTTATTTTTCACCGTGATGTTGCCGCCAATCAGAGTGGCCAAGGTGATCCCGGTTGCACCGCCGCTGCCGGTGACGAGTCCAACGGTGTTCACCGTGCCAACCTCCAGATCGCCTCCGCTTGTCAGCGCCACTGAACCTGTCCAGCCGGCCAATTTTTCAACCCTGTTGTTGGTGTGATTGAGGGTGTAGCGACCGCCCGTTCCCAACAACTCCAAACCCGCTGCGCTGAGGGCTTGGGTTTGCGTGACAATCGCGGTCGAATTCAGCGTGGTGTTGCCGAGCGTGGTCAGGCCCAACGTGTTCACGGTATCAATCGCGAAGTTTTGGTCATTGGTCAAGCTCACAGTATGGGTGTTGCCTGCCAGCTTTTTGATGTCGTTGCCAGCGGTGTTGAGCGTGTGGGTGGCGTTGGTACCCAGCAATTCCAAGCCAGCGGCCTTGATGGCGGCTTTCTGTGTAATTGCGCTTGTTGCGCCCGCGCCATGGAGCGTCAGATTTTTGCTGGCCGTTGCATCGCCCACGGTGAGTAAGGTATTGATGGCGATATTGCCACCGGTGTGTAAGGTCAAATGGCCGCTTGTGGCAAGGGTGGTGGTGGTGGATCTAGACAATAGGATGCCACCAGTATTGGCTGCATCGCCAATGATCAAGTTGCCCGCCGAGATGCGGTTGAGTTCGAACAGGCCCAAGCCCAAGGTCCCGGGGGCATCCGCCCCACTGGTGCTGTTGCCAGTGCCGATGTCGATCTTGTTAGCAGCGGTGACAGTTTTGACCGTGACGGTGTTTGCACCGGTGCTACCTGCTTTGACCGCAGCGCCGATGTTCATGGTGTCGGCGCTGAGGGTGACATTTCCGCCGGTAGAGGTCAAACCAGCATTGATGTCCATTGCGTTGGTTCCAACGACTGATGAAGTAGAACGACCCGCCAGATTGATGTTACCGGCCACCGTCATGGCGGAACCTATAACTACACCTTGCGCCGCGCTGGAGCTCCCGCCAATCGTCAGGTTGCCTGTGGCGATGATGTTCGAGGTGGAGTTGCCAACCCCACTTGCCTGGCCAAAACTGACACCCAAGGGGGTCCAATTGGTACCGGTCCAAGAATTGCCAACCGTGCCGGTGAAAGTGGATGTGCCAGAGCCCAGCGTGATGGCCCCAGTGGTGGTGTCGAAGCTGCCGCCAGTGTTATCGAGCGTCACGTTCTTGCCCGAAATGTTGACACCGCCATTGACATCCGCACCCACCACCGCGCCTTGGTTGGACTGAATCAGTACGTTGCCATTGCTCGATCGCACCTGCATGCGCCACCCGTCGTCGTAGTTGTTCAATGACCCGGGTTCGCGGTTCATATGGATGGCCAGCGAATTGCTGCTGGCCGCCTCGGCCTGCAAGGTCACGTCACCCGCTGCATTGACACGGAAGCCCGAGAGGTACAGCGCACTGTCGGTGTTGTTGGCATTGCCCGTTTGAATGCCCTTGAGGGTGGCGGTGCCCCCAGCGGTCATCAAGATGGCGGTGCCAATGTTGCCGCCGTTGGCCCGGAGGCCATTGCCAGTGCCTGCGCCGCTGACCGTGCCGGTGATGGCCAGGTTGTTGGTGGCGGCGATGGTGGTGGCGATGGAATCGCGGAATAAGTGGACACCTCTGCCGGAACCGGAGGCGGTGGTGTTGGCGGTGCCGTTGATGGTGATGTTGCCGCCGCGGATCACGGAATTGCCATGGATGAAGGCACCCGCGCCGTTGGTGGCGGTGCCGTTGATGGTCACATCACTGGTGCCGGCATTCAGGGTTTGGCGGTTGATGTAAACACCCGAACCTGCACCATCGGCCAGACTGCTTTGGTTGTTGCCCGTCAGGGTGATGTTGCCGTTGGTGGTGATGCCGGCGTTGATGGCAACGCCACGGCTGGCGGCGTTGGCTGCGGTGTTACCTTGAAAGTTTCCGTTGGCCCTCATGCTGACGTGGACCAACTGGGTACCCGTGCCTGTGATGGCCGCGTTCTGGATGATGCCGTTGTCGGCGATCAGGCTGAGGGTGGCAGCTTGTGTGCCCGTGTTGTTGAAGCTCAGCGCATCGGCAATGGTGATGTTGCCCGCGCCGCTGCCAGAGGTGCCTGTGTTGGTGGTGGTGACCGTGACACTGGTGCCGGCGTTGATGGCCGATTGCAGCGTGCTCACATTGACCACGCTGGTGGCCGAGCCCGATGTGGGGGTGTAAGACACCGTGGGCACGGCACCAGACTCGGCGTAGCCTGCATCGGCGCCAGATGAGATGGTGATGTCCGAGGGGTCGAGCAACCAGTCCTTGGCTTTGACGCCCACGCCGTGGGTGGCGAGGTACTGGCCAGAGGTTTCGACGAAGCCGCCTTTGGATGTGAGCTGGGCACCGCGCACATCGCCCACGGCCGCCAGCACGTTCGTGTCTTTGTCGCGGCCAATGTAGATGTCGCCACCGGCTTTGGGCTGGCCTTTTTCGTCCGTGCCCTTGCTGTTGGCCTGGATGCTGCCGTCCACCCGAATGTGCCCACCGTCGGCCAGCACATGCACCTGCCCGCCCTGCACGCCCGTGGTGTCGATGCGGCCGCTTTGCAGCACGGTGGCCATGGCCTGGTT
>Ga0315902_10004613_pt1 | contig 19789 bp, 13 predicted proteins | sample LakEriMetagenome_9_FD_203523 | JGI IMG/M metagenome (GOLD analysis project Ga0315902, IMG submission 203523) | Freshwater fungal communities from buoy surface, Lake Erie, Ohio, United States - Buoy 12 MA117 | ecosystem: Environmental > Aquatic > Freshwater > Lake > Lake biofilm | place: USA... | reverse complement strand
AGGCGGCGAGCTCAATGCCACCGTCATCGGCGGCGCGGAGATCCCGAACGTCATCGACGAACTGCCCATCCTCGCCGTCGCAGGCGCGCTCGCCCGTGGTAACACCCTCATCCGCGATGCCGAGGAGCTCCGCGTGAAGGAAACCGACCGCATCGCCGCCGTCGCCCACAATCTCCGCCTCATGGGCGTGAAGGTCACCGAGCGTCCCGATGGCATGGAGATCGAAGGCGGTGCCAAGCTGCAAGGCTGCAACCTGCCCAGCTTTGGCGACCACCGCATCGCCATGGCCTTCTTGATCGCCGGTCTGTTCGCCGAGGGCACCACCACGATGGATGACACTGAGTGCATCTCCACCAGCTACCCGGGCTTTGAGCATCACCTCGATCTCTTCCTGCACGGAGACACCGCCGCGCGCCCCATCCCCACCATCTCGCGCATCCCGCTTCATTAAGGCTCAATCTCCGGCATGCCCGCAGTCATCACCATCGACGGCCCAGCCGCCTCCGGCAAAAGCAGCATCGCCCGCCTCGTCGCGAAAAAGCTCGGCTGCACCTTCGTCGGCACCGGAAACATGTATCGCGCCTTCACCTGGGCCGTGCTGAATCGAGGCATTGATCCGAATGATGCCAGCGCCGTTGTCGCCGTGCTGCCAGACATCGTCTTTGAGTGCCCCGTCAGCGATGGACAGACCCACGTCCGCCTGGATAGCCACGATTTGACCGCTGAGCAGCTCAACAGCGATGCCGTGAACGCCGCCGTCTCCCTCGTCGCTCGTGTTCCGGAGGTGCGCACGCGCCTCGTCGCCGATCAGCGCGCGCTCATCCGCCTAGGCTCCCTCGTCATGGAAGGCCGCGACATCGGCAGCGTCGTTTTCCCGGACAGCCCCTTCAAAATCTACATCGATGCCTCCGAAGAAGTGCGCTCCGCCCGCCGCCGCGCCCAAGGCCAGGCCGACAACCTCGCCGAACGCGATCGCATCGACAAAGCGCGCAAATCGAGCCCGCTGGTGATCCCCGAAGGCGCCACCATCATCGACAACTCCGCCATCACCCTCGAAGAAGCCGTGCAGCAGGTCATTCAGGCCCTGCAAGCTCGCGGTTTCGCCATCTGAGCACGATCCTCGGGCAAAAGGACGGTTTTGGCGGCGTTTAGGGCACGCTTGAAATCCTCTGCCCTCATCTTCGCTATCGCGTGCGCTCTGCCTTGCCGGGCGGCGGTGGAGTTCAGTCGCGACATCCAGCCGATCCTCAGTGAAAACTGCTACCACTGCCACGGTCCAGACGCGGAGCAGCGCAAAGGCGATTTGAGGCTGGATGACGAAAAAGCCGCAAAGACTGGCAAAATCATCCTCGCGGGCAAAGCGGACGAGAGCGAGCTCATCCAGCGCATCTTCTCGCACGATCCCGATGAGGTGATGCCGACACCGAAGAGCAATCGCAAGCTCACGGACACGCAGAAGCAGCTCTTGAAGCAATGGATCGCGGAAGGAGCGACGTGGGGCAAGCATTGGGCCTTTGAGCCGGTGATTCGGCCGAAAGTGCCCGCAGGGGCCAAACATCCCATCGACGCGTTTGTGCGCCAAAAGCTCGCCGCGGCCGGTTTGGAGCCCAATCCGCCTGCGACGCGTGAAACGCTCGTGCGGAGGCTTTCGCTCGATTTGACCGGTTTGCCGCCTGATCCGGCGGAGAAGGCCGAACCGACCGCTTTGATCGAAAAACTGCTCACCAGCCCGCATTTCGGCGAGCGCTGGGCCTGGGACTGGCTGGATGCGGCCCGCTATGCCGACACGAACGGCTACCAAGGCGATCCGGAGCGCACGATGTGGCCTTGGCGTGACTGGGTGGTCAGCTCGATCAACGCGAACATGCCTTACGATCAGTTCACCGTGTGGCAGCTCGCGGGTGATCTTTTGCCGAATGCCACCAGCGAGCAAAAACTCGCCACCGGCTTCAATCGCAACCACATGATCAATGGCGAGGGCGGTCGCATCGCCGAGGAGACCCGCGTGGAGAACGTCATGGACCGCGTGGAGACCACCGGCACCGTGTGGCTGGGGCTCACGATGCAATGCACGAAGTGCCACGACCACAAATTCGACCCGCTGACCATGCGGGACTACTACGCGCTCTACGATGTCTTCAACCAAACGAGCGAGGACGGCAAAGGCCGCACCGGACAGGCCGCGCCCGCGATGGATCTGAGCACGCCCGCCGAACTGGAGCGCAGCAAGAAGGCGAATGCCGCCGTGAATGCCATCGCGGATGAGGTGGATGCCTTTGAGCTGAAAAAATTCCCGCGTCCGGCGGGCAAACCGCTCACCGAATCGGCCGCCCTTGATCTGCCCGGCAATTTACCGGCCTACATCGCCAAAACGATCCCGCGCAATCGCGGCGTCGATCCGCTACTGGAGGCCATCGGCTACTTCAAAGACAAGGATCGCGACTACACGAAGCTGCTGCAGCGCCTGCTCGCCGCGCAGCGCGAAAAGGTCGCTGCCAGCAACGCGGTGACGAAAGTCATGGTCATGGACACGCTGCCGCAGCCGCGTGAGACCTTCCAGCTCGACAAAGGTGCCTACGACAAGCCCACGACGACGAAGGTCAGCTTCACCACGCCCGCCGTTTTGCCAGCCATGGCCAAAGACGCGCCGAAAAATCGCCTCGGCCTCGCGCAATGGCTCGTGAGCCGCGAGAATCCGCTCACCGCTCGCGTGACGGTGAACCGCTTCTGGCAGTCGATCTTCGGCGTGGGCCTCGTGAAGACCGCCGAAGACTTCGGCGTGCAAGGTGAGGTGTCACCGCATCGCGAACTGCTCGACTGGCTCGCCGCTGAGTTCATGGAGAGCGGCTGGGATGTGAAGCATCTCATCCGGCTCATCGTCACGAGTGAGACGTATCAGCGGAATTCGCAGTTCTCGGTTCGCGGTTCTCAGTTGGACCCCGAGAATCGGCTCCTCGCTCGCGGGCCGCGTTTCCGCATGCCTTCGTGGATGCTGCGGGATCAGGCGCTGGCGCTTTCAGGTTTGCTGAAACCGCAGCTCGGCGGGCCAAGCGTGAAGCCTTACCAGCCCGAGGGCATCTGGGAGGAGGCCACCTTTGGCAAAAAGACCTACCAGCAAGATCACGGCGATGCCTTGTATCGCCGCACGCTGTATGTGTTCTGGCGTCGCATCGTCGGCCCCACGCTGCTTTTCGACAACAGCACCCGTCAGGTCTGCGCGGTGAAGGCCACACGCACCAACACGCCGCTGCATGCGCTCGTCACGCTGAACGACACGACTTTTGTCGAAGCCGCCCGCGTGCTGGCGGAGAAGGTGCTACGCATGGCCGGTGATGACGATGCGCACCTGAAGCAGGCCTTTCAAATCGTCACGCATCGCGAGCCGAAGGCCGATGAACTAGTCATCCTGCGCCGACAGCTAACTGCTTTGCGACCGCAGGCCGCCAGCGGGGCGGAAAAGCTGCTGAAAGTCGGCGAAGCAACGGCCGATGCCACTTTGAAACCCGAAGAGCATGCCGCGTGGACCAGTCTCTGCCTCATGCTGCTCAACCTCGACGAAGTCGTTTCCAAAGAATGAACCCGCACGACCTCCATCGCCAGCATCTCACCCGCCGCGCGTTGTTTGGCCACGGCGTAGCGGGCATCGGTTCGCTGGCGCTGGGTTCGCTGATGGCCTCGCAGCGGCCGGATCCGCTCGCGCCGGTGCTGCCGCACTTTGCGCCGAAGGCCAAGCGGGTGATTTACCTGCTGCAAAATGGCGCGCCCTCGCATGTCGATCTCTTTGATCACAAGCCGATGCTCAAGCAGATGCACGGCACGCAGATCCCGGACAGCGTGGTGGGTGGGAAGCGCTTCAGCACGATGACCGGCGGCCAGACCGCGCGGCCGGTGCTCGGCGAGATCACGGAGTTCAGCCGCCACGGACAAAGCGGGGCCACCGTGAGCTCGTTTTTGCCGCGCATCGGCGAGATCGCGGACGAGCTGTGCTTCATCAAGTCGATGCACACCACGCAGGTGAACCACGCCCCGGCCATCACCTTCCTCATGACCGGCGCGGAGCAGGCCGGACGCCCCGCGATGGGTGCCTGGCTCAGCTACGGCCTCGGCAGCGATTCGGAGGACCTGCCGGCCTTCGTCGTGATGACCAGTCGCGACAAAGAAGCCTCCTGCGGCCAGATTTTTTATGACTTCTACTGGGGCAACGGCTTCCTGCCCTCAAAGTATCAAGGCGTGAAGTTCCGCGGCAGCGGCGACCCCGTTTTATATCTCAGCAATCCCGATGGCATGAGCCGCGAGCTGCGCCGCACGATGCTCGATGGCCTCGGCGAGCTGAACGCGATCAAACTCCGCGATCACGGCGATCCTGAGACCGCCACCCGCATCGCGCAGTATGAAATGGCCTACCGCATGCAGAGCAGCGTGCCGGAGCTCACGGATCTCTCGAACGAGCCAAAGCACATCCTCGACATGTATGGCCCCGATGTGCTCCGCCAGGGCAGCTACGCCTACAATTGCCTCATGGCCCGCCGACTCGCCGAGCGCGGCGTGCGCTTTGTGCAGCTCATGCACGCCGGCTGGGACCAGCATCGCAATTTGAACACGCAGCTCAAGATCCAGTGCACCGATGTCGATGCGCCGAGTGCCGCGCTGATCAAAGACCTCAAACAACGCGGCCTGCTGGAGGACACGCTCGTTATCTGGGGCGGAGAATTTGGCCGCACGCCCTTCCTCCAGGGCGACATCACCAACACCAAGCAATGGGGCCGCGACCATCATCCCTACGCCTTCACCATCTGGATGGCCGGCGGCGGCATCAAACCGGGCGTCACCCACGGCGAGAGCGATGAGTTCGGCTTCAACGCCGTGAAGGACAAGGTCCACATCCACGACCTCCAGGCCACCATCATGCACCTGATGGGCATCGACCACGAACGCTTCACCTTCCGCTTCCAAGGCCGCCAGTTCCGCCTCACGGATGTCCACGGCGAGGTCGTGAAGCCGGTGTTGGCGTGATTACGAAGGCAGTTCGAGGCTTTGCAGCGCAGATTACTCAGCTCTGCCTCGCGCGAATCGCCAGCAGGTCCTTCATCACATGATTGAGCTTCCCGCTCCACTCGGCGGTGCCGAAGGCATCGTGGAGGTTGCGGTAGAGGGCGTAGAGCTCGCGATAAACGGCCACGTTTTCGGGGATCGGGTGGTAAACCTTCTCGCGGATGGCGGTGACTTTACCTTGGAGTTCCTGCCAGGTGCCGGCTCCGGCGGCGGCGGCTCCGAAGATGGCCGCGCCGAGGGCGCAGGTCTGCTCGCTCTGGCTGACTTTCATCGGTTTACCGATGATGTCGGCGTAGATCTGCATGAGGGTGGCATTCTTGATCGAGAGACCGCCGGTGTTGATGACCTCCTCGATCTTCACGCCGTATTCTTCGACGCGTTTGATGATGGTGAGTGCTCCGAAAGCGGTGGCCTCGATGTAGGCGCGGTAGATCTCATGTGCCTCGGTGTGCAGCGTCTGGCCGAGCAGCAGGCCCGTGAGGCGCACATCCACGAGGATGGTGCGATTGCCGTTGTTCCAATCGAGCGCGAGCAGGCCCGTGGCACCGGGTTTCTGGCCTTCCATGGCCTTTTCCATGTTCACGAATTTCTCGCCGGTGGTCCTGCCGTAGCTGTCGGGCACGAGGTGGTTCACCAGCCAGAGGAAAAGATCGCCCACGGCGCTCTGACCGGCCTCGATGCCGTAGTAGCCGGGCAGCACGCTGCCATTCACGATGCCGCACACGCCGGGGATGTCCGCGAGCGGTTTGCTCGTGGGTGAAATCATGAGGTCGCAGGTGCTTGTGCCGAGAATTTTTACCAGGGTGCCCTCTTTGATGCCCGCACCCACCGCGCCGGTGTGCGCATCGAAGGCACCGACACACACCGCGGTGCCTTCGGCCAATCCAAGTCGTTTGGCCCACTCGGCGCACAAAGCGCCCGCTTTCGTGTCGGTGGTGTGCGCCTCGGAATACAGACGATCACGCAAATCGGCCAACTTGGGGTCCAATCGAGCCAAAAACTCCTTATCGGGCAAACCGCCCCATTCGCTGCTGAACATGGCCTTGTGCCCCGCGGCGCACACGCTGCGCTTCAAGGTGAGCGGATTGGTGTTTCCGGTCAAAACGGCCGGAATCCAGTCGCAGTGCTCGACGAAGCTGAAAGCGGCCTCGAAGACTTTTTCGTCCACGCGGCGCAAACGGAGGATTTTGCTCCAAAACCACTCGCTGGAGTAAATGCCGCCGCATTTGGCGATGATGTTCGGTCGCATCTCATGGCCAAGCTTCGTGATCTCCGCTGCCTCAGCATGCCCGGTGTGATCCTTCCACAACCACACCATGGCGTTGAGGTTGTTTTTGAACTCCGGCAGCAAACCGAGCGGCGTGCCTTCTTGATTCATCGGGATCGGCGTCGAGCCCGTCGTGTCGATGCCGATGCCGACGACCTGCGCCGCATCAAAGCCAGCGATCTTGGCCTTCGCCTGCTCCAGCGCGCCTTTCACGACGCTTTCGAGGCCGTCGAGGTAGTCCTGTGGATTCTGTCGCGCCACATGCGGGTCCTTGGGATCGAGCAGGATGCCCATTTCGCCGCTTGGGTAGTTGAAGACGGTCGATCCGGCCTCCGCGCCGTTGTCGAGGTCAATGAGGAGGGAGCGGCAGGAGTTCGTGCCGTAGTCGATGCCGAGGGCGTAGCGTTTCATGCGGTTGGGGAGGGAGATGCGCGCTGTTTTAGCGGTTTCATCCCGCATGGCGAGCCAAAACCGGACGGCTTTTGTGATCTAGCAGAAAGAGCGGCGGAGATTTGCCAAAGAGCCGCTCCCCGCCACACTGGCCGCTCATGCTCCTGAGCCTTTCCCACCTCTCCAAGTCCTACACCGATCCCGGCAGCGGGCAGAGCGTGCCCGTTTTGAAAAACATCACGCTGGAGATCGCCGAGGGCGAGTCCGTGGCCATCGTAGGCCCGTCCGGCTGCGGCAAGAGCACCCTGCTGAACATCCTCGGCACGCTGGACACTCCCGATGGCGGCACGATCACGTTTGACGGCGAATCGCTCGCGCAAAGCACGCCGGAGCAGCTCGCTGAGCTGCGCAGCCGGAAAATCGGCTTCATCTTCCAGCTCCATCATCTGATGCCTCAGTGCAGCGTGCTGGAAAATGTGCTGCTGCCCGTGCTCGCGCTGAAAAATCCACCCGCCGATGCCCGCCAGCGCGCGGAGGCACTCCTGGCCCGCGTGGGCCTGCAGGATCGCATGAATTGGAAGCCCGCGCAGCTCTCTGGCGGCGAGCGCCAGCGCGTGGCCTTCGTGCGCGCGCTCATCAACCAGCCGAAACTCATCCTCGCCGACGAGCCCACCGGCGCTCTCGATGAAAAGAACGCCGACGCCCTCACCACGCTGCTGCTCGACCTGCAAAAGACCACCGGCACCACGCTCGTGATGGTCACGCATCACCCCGCGCAGGCCGCGCGCATGTCCCGCGTCCTCAAAATCCACGAAGGCAGCCTCGTCTGATCCATTCCTCATTCATCATTCGTCATTTCCAACCATGCTCCTCTACCGCACTACCCAAGGCATTTTCATCCAAAACGGCTCCAACTGGCATTCCGTGCCCGAAACGTGCTGGGACACGATTTTCAACCGCAGCGGCCTCGCGGCGTATCTCGCGCAAATCGCGCAAAACTCGCCAGCAGTGCCCGCGCCGGCCACAGACACGATTTTGGCCCCCATCGGCACGCAGGAAGTTTGGGCTGCGGGCGTGACTTACTTCCGCAGCCGCACCGCACGCATGGAGGAGAGCAAGGACGCTGGCGGCGGCAGCTTTTACGATCGCGTGTATGCCGCGGAGCGCCCGGAGATCTTTTTCAAAGCCACACCGCAACGTGTCGCGAATCCCGGACAGGCGATGCATCTGCGCGGCGACTCGAAGTGGATGGTGCCGGAGCCGGAGCTGACGCTCGCCATCAATGCGAGCGGTGAGATCATCGGCTGCACCGTCGGCAATGACCTCTCCTGCCGCGACATCGAAGGTGAAAACCCGCTCTACCTGCCGCAGGCGAAGTGCTTCAAACTCTGCGCCGCGCTCGGCCCGGCCGTTTTGATCCAAAGCGAGCCGCTCGCGCCCACCGCGCGCATCCATCTGCAAATCGACCGCGCCGGAGCGGCCGCGTTTGAAGGCGAAACGACTCTCGCGCAGCTCAAGCGCACGCCCGCCGAGCTCGCAGGCTTCCTCTTCCGCGACAACACCTTCCCCACCGGCACCTTCCTCATGACCGGCACCGGCATCGTGCCCGGCGATGAATTCACCCTGCAAAGCGGCGACGTGGTGAAGATCACCATCGACGGCATCGGCACGCTCGTGAATCCGATGGCCTGATTTCCTCTTCTGTTCTCTCCAATCCTCACTTCCCCCCATCCATGACAATCAACGGTTCCCATCTCATCGCCGGCCGCGAGGCTGCTCCGCACGGTCACACCTATTTCGGAGTCAATCCGGCCACTTCGGAAAAACTTCAGCCCGCTTACGCGGATGCGAGCGAATCAGAGGCCGATGAGGCTCTCCAGGCCGCGGAACTGGCCTTTGACGATCTGCGCCTCGCCACTCCCGAAACACGTGCGTCGCTGCTGGATGCCATCGCGGAGGAAATCATGGCCTTGGGCGATGATTTGCTGAACCGCGCGCACGCCGAGACCGGTCTGCCGATGGCACGCGTCACGGGTGAGCGCGGACGCGCCGTGGGCCAGTGCAAACTCTTCGCCGCACTGATTCGCGAGGGTTCGTGGGCCGATGCGCGCATCGATCACGCCATCCCGGACCGCCAGCCGCTGCCGAAACCGGATGTGCGTCGCGTGATGATGCCAATCGGTCCGGTGGTGATCTTTGGCGCGTCGAATTTCCCCTTCGCCATTGGCGTGGTGGGCACGGACACGGTTTGCGCGCTCGCCGCGGGCTGCCCGGTCGTCGTGAAAGGCCACCCGGCTCATCCCGGCACCTGCGAGGCGCTCGGCCGCGCGGTGATGAAGGCACTGCTGCGCGTGGGCCTGCCTGCGGGCTGTTTTTCGCTACTGCATGGCAAAGGCACGGACATTGGCATGGCGCTGGTGAAGCATCCGCTCACACAAGCCGTCGGTTTTACCGGCTCGCTGCGCGGTGGCCGCGCTTTGATGGATGCCGCGGCTGCGCGACCACATCCGATCCCGGTTTATGCGGAGATGGGCTCGATCAATCCGGTGTTTGTGCTGCCCGGCGCGCTGAAAGAGCGCGCGGACAAGATCGCGGAAGGCTACATCGGCTCCGTGACGATGGGCGTGGGCCAGTTCTGCACGAATCCGGCCATCGTGCTTGGCATCGCGGGCGCGGAGCTCACTCAATTCGTCAGCAGCGCCGCCGCGTTCGCCGCGAAGGTGCCGCCGCAAAGCATGCTGCACCGCGGCATCTGCGAGGCCTACCAGGCCGGCACCGCCGTCTGGCGCACCATCGACGGCCTGGAGCTGGCCGGTGAATCCGCCGCCGAGGCGAATCACGATGCCACACAGGCCGCTTGCCGCATTTTCACCACCAAGCTCGAAGTGCTGGAGGCCAATGAAGAACTGCGCCGTGAGGTTTTCGGCCCGTGCTCCATCATCACGGAGTGTCCCTCGCTGGAGGAGATGCTGCTGTTTGCAAACAGCCTCGAAGGCCAGCTTACCGCGATGATTCACGGCACGGAGCAGGATTTGCGCGACTACGCGCCGCTCATCCGAGTCCTGGAGAAAAAAGTCGGCCGTTTGATCTTCAACGGCTTCGCCACCGGCATCGAGGTCTGTCCCTCCATGCACCACGGCGGCCCTTATCCGGCCGCGAGCCACAGCCACTTCACCAGCATCGGCACGGCGAGCATCTACCGCTTTGTGCGTCCGGTGAGCTACCAGGGCTTCCCCGACTCCGCACTGCCAGAGGCGCTGCGCGGCGCGAACACGCGCCAAGCCATGCGCATCGTCGATGGCGTGCTCACGCGCGAAAACGCGTGAGCCGCGCCCGCGGGCTCATTTCGCGAAATGCTTCTCAATCGCGGCCACCAGGCCGGGAATCGTCGATTGCTTCGCCTCGATGTGCGGCGGCTTGCCGATTTTTTTCAGCGCATCGCTCGTCACCGGGCCGATGCTCGCGATGAGGCAGTTTTCCGGCAGATCGACGCCCAGGGCGAAGAAATGCTCCACCGTCAGCGCGCTCGTGAAGGTGATCACGTCCGCGCCTTCGCTCTTCAAGCGTGCAAGCGCCTCCAGATTCTCCTCGCGCTCCGGCACGCTGCGATAGGCGATCGCCTCGTCCACGATGGCACGCATGCCGGTGAGTTCGTTCGCGATGACCTCGCGCGTCTCCTCGCCCTTCACCCACAGGATGGTCTGGTTCTCGACATCGATGTTGTCTTTGAAGGCTTTCACGAGCCCTTCGGCCACAAAGTTCTTCTCCGGCATCAAATCGACCGCCAGATGCCGCTCGCGCACCTTGTCCGCCGTGCCCGGGCCCACGCAGGCGATGCGTGCCGCGCCGATGCTGCGCGCGTCGTTGTAAAGCTTGTCGAACATCTTGAAGAACGCGTCCACGCCGTTCGGGCTGGTGAAGATGATCCAGTCGTATTTGTGGCAGTCTTGGACGAGTTCGCCAAAGCCGAGCAGATCGTTCGGCTCCTCGATGCGGATGGTCGGCACCTCGATCACATCCGCGCCCAGCACGCTGAGATGCTGGCTGAGTACACCCGCCTGCTGGCGTGTGCGCGTCACCACGACTCGTTTGCCAAACAGCGGGCGGTTTTCGAACCAGTTGATCGAATCGCGCTCCGTCACCACATCGCCGACGACAGCCACGGCGGGTGCTTTGAAGCCCGTGGCGGCCACTTTGTCCGAAATGTCCTTCAGCGTGCCGATCAGCGTCTGCTGGCGGCCCGTCGTGGCCCAGCGCACCAGCGCCACCGGCGTCTCCGGCTTCGCGCCGTGCTTCATCAGCTCGCCCGTGATCTGCCCGATGCGCTCGATGCCCATCAGGAAGACCTTCGTGCCGTCCGCCTGCGCGAGCTTTTCGTAATTCAGCGAGGTCTCGCTCTTCGTCGGGTCCTCATGGCCGGTAAAAATGGTGAGCTGGCTCGCATGCGAGCGATGCGTGACCGGGATGCCTGCGTAAGCCGGTCCCGCGATGGCGCTGGTCACGCCTGGCACGATCTCAAAGCGCACGCCCGCCTCCGCGAGCTCCGCCGCCTCCTCCGCACCGCGGCCAAACAGCACCGGATCTCCGCCTTTGAGCCGCGTGACGACTTTGCCCTGCCCCGTGAGCTTCACGATGAGCTGGTTGATCTCCTCCTGCGTCAGCGTGTGATCACCGGCCTTCTTCCCGACGTAAATGCGCTCCGCGCCGGGCTTTCCGTATTTGAGGAACTCCGCGTTGCTCAGGTAATCATACACCAGCACGTCCGCGGCCTCGATGCATGCCTTTCCCTTGATCGTGAGCAGGCCCGGATCGCCCGGACCCGCGCCAACGAGATAACAAATGCCGGAGGTGGTGGTTTTTTTCGCCATGAGGGCGGCCACAGTGCCCAGCCTGCCCCGTGCCGCAAGCCCCGGACGGTCATTTCACCGCCCCTGCGCAAGGAAAGCGTTGACCTTCCCCCGCGCCCCCTTAAACCGAGCAGTCCTGAACTCCAACCTCTGATCCGCTTCATGCCCTCCCTCCTCATCACCGGCTGCAAAGGCCGCATGGGCCAGGCCCTCCTGAAGGCCGCCGAATCCCAAAACGTCCCCGTGAACGCCGCCATCGATGTCGGTGATGCGCTGCCGGAGGCCCTCGCGAAGTGCGACAGCGTCATCGACTTCACCTCCCACCACTTTTGCGATGAACTGCTCGGCGAGTGCCTGAAGCAGAACAAGCGCCTCGTCATCGGCACCACCGGTCACACGAACGCGCAGCTCGATGCCATCCGCGAAGCCTCCAAAACGCTGCCCATCGTCTTCGCCTCCAATTACAGCGTCGGCGTGAACACGCTCTTCTGGCTCACCCGCAAGGCCTGCGAGCTCCTCGGCCCGGATTTCGACCTTGAGGTCGTCGAGATGCACCATCGCATGAAAAAAGACTCTCCCAGCGGCACCGCCCGCACCCTCGTGGAGACGCTCATGGATGTGCGCGGCCTGAAATACGACGAAGACTGCCGCCACGGCCGTTTTGGCGATGTCGGAGCCCGCACACCGAAGGAAATCGGCGTGCACGCCATCCGCGGCGGCGACGTCGTCGGCGATCACACCGTCATTTTTGCCAACACCGGCGAACGCGTCGAACTCACGCACAAAGCCAGCTCACGAGACACTTTTGCGAACGGAGCCGTCCGTGCCGCCGTGTGGCTCGCCACGCAAAAGCCCGGCCTCTACAGCATGCAGGACGTTTTGGGCCTCACCGCCGCGAAATGAGCCCCGTGCGGCAGCTTGAGGTCCTGTTGGAGCGGCCGAAGCCTCTACTCGCGCTCGCGCCGATGCAGGACATCACCGACCTGCCGTTCTGGCGGCTCATCTCACGCCACGGTGGCGCGGATGTGTATTACACCGAGTACTTCCGCGTCCATCCAGACTCGCATTTGGAAAAGGACATCCTGCGATCCGTCACGGAGAATCCAACAGGCCGCCCCGTCATCGCGCAGATGATCGGCAATGACGTGCCCAGCCTCGTGCGCGGCGCCCGTGACCTCCAGCAGCACGCCGTCGCCGCGATCGACCTCAATCTCGGCTGCCCCGCGCCCATCGTTTATCGAAAATGCGCCGGCGGCGGCCTGCTGCGCGACCTGCCGCGCATCGAAGCCATCCTCGGTGCGTTGCGCGAGGCTGTGGACGTGAAGTTCACCGTCAAAACCCGCCTCGGCTTTGATGACACGGAGACCATCGACGCCTTGGTGCCGCTCTTCATCAAACACGGCGTCGATCTCGTCACCATCCACGGCCGCACCGTCACCCAGATGTATCGTGACGGCGTGCGCTACGATCGCATCGCGGAGGCGCGTGCCGCCCTGCCCTGCCCTGTGCTCGCCAATGGCAATGTCGGCACCAGCGCCCACGCGCTCGACGTGTGGAGCCAGACCGGCGTGCGCGGCCTCATGATCGGACGCGGTGCCATCTGCAATCCGTGGCTCTTTGATCAAATCCGCGCCCACCATGCTGGCGAACCCGTCTTCCAGCCCTCCAGCGCGGACTACCTGAGCTACATCGAAGAACTCTACGAGACCGTCACCTTCACCGGCACGCGCGAACTCGACCAGGTCAATCGCATCAAGAAACACCTGAACTTCTTCGGCCCCGCCGTGCGGGACGCCGATGCTTTCCTACACGCCATGCGCCGCTGCACCACGCGCAGCGCTATCATGGAAGTCTGCGCCGCACACCTCACTTCTTGAGGCCTTCCGCCCACTTCGTGAACTCCGGCGACTTCTTGAAGTCGTCATAAACAGCCTCGTTCAGCAGCTCCGGAGTGAGTTTCGCCCCGGTTTTGGCCGAAAAATCCTCCATCGACTTCACCAGACCTGCATAATCCTTCTTCATCGCGAAGAGCATCATGCGCAGATCGACGAGATCGATCAGGTCCGGCTGGATCTTCTCCGCCTTCGCCAGTGCGGCCTCCGCACCAGCAAGATCGTCCGTGCGTGCGCACATCAACCCGACCAGGTGATACAGGTAGGAATCATCACCGATCGTCTTCAACGCCCGCTCAACATCCGCACGTGCCGCCTGCATGTCTCCGCGGATGAAATGCATGTCCACCAGCAGCAGATCGATCGTCACATCCTCGCCGAGGATGCCGCGCGCCTTCTCCAAGGCCTGCGCATACGTTTCGTTCATATCCGGCTGCGTGTTGCTGAGCTGTTGCAGGGCCTGGATGTAGATCGAGTATGTAAACGGCAAATTCTGCATCGCCGGCTTCAGGCGCCCGTATTTCTCGACCACCGCACGGAAATCGCCTTCTTGCAGGCTCGAAGTGTAGCCCGTAAGTTGCATCGCAGTCTCGCGGCTCTCCGCAGTCGGGATGCCGAGGATTTGGGCCAGCGTGGAAGTGTCCGGTCCCAGCATCATCGCCACCGCACGCCGACTTTCCTCGGTCACGCGCGTGCCAAACAGATAGTTGTAGAGATCCACGCCGAGAAAGCCGCCTTTGCCGTCCCGCTTCAAAAACAGATCCACATACGTGGCGGCGGCGTTCTGATCCAAAAAGCGCAGCGTGATCACAGGAATGCCGTCGCGCATATGGTGCCGCACAAAGTGCCCGCGCTGCCCCATCATCCTCGAAAGCACGCCGCCTGGGGAATGGTTCACGCCCTCGATGAAGCCCTGCTTGATCTCCGCTTTGGTTTCCAGCCCGAAGAACACTTCCTCCGCCAGCTCCTGAACGTCCATCGCGGCACGCACCTCGGCCGCATTCTGGCCTTCCAGCGACGCGATGAGTTTCAACGCAAACGACCGCGCCTTTGTTTTCTCCTCGTCGGTGAGCGGACGCGCCATTTCCTCCCGCTTCTTCTTCTGAGCCTGCTCCGCCAGTTGAAACGCCTGCTCCCGAGCCCGCTTGTAGGCCGGCACGACGAGCGCGACCAGCCCCAGCACGACGGCGGCCACAATCCCGACCACAATCAATGCAATCGCCAGCGGAGACATGCCGCGACGCGGCGGCGGCGGCGATGCAGGCGGCGTCTGCTGAAACAAAGGAGGCGTGGGATTTTCCATGCGCGCACGCTAGCGGCCCTTCATCCGCTCTGGCAAGCCACAAACCGGATCAGCGGCTCAAATCACCGCTGAAATCACTCGGCATGCGCCAGTCACCGCGCGGCGAAAGCGCCACGGTGCCGACTTTCGGACCATCCGGGATGCTGCTGCGCTTGAACTGACTCTGCGCGAATCGTTTGAAGAACACCGCCAGCCATTTCGCGATGAAATCCGGCTCATACACGCCCGTGAAGGCCTTTTCGGCCAGCCATTGGATCTTCGGCCCGCTGCTGCCGTGTCTCACGAAGTGGAAGAGGAAGAAATCGTGCAATTCATACGGCCCGATCGTGTCTTCGGTCCTCTGCTTGAGCGATTTATCGTCGTTCAGCGGCAACAGCTCCGGCGTGATCGGCGTGTCGGCAATGTCGCGCAGTGTCGCTCCTGCTTTCGCGGCAAACGGCCCTTCCGCGCACCACTCGATGAGGTAACGAACGAGCGTCTTCGGCACGCCTGCGTTCACGTGATACATGCTCATGTGGTCGCCATTGAAGGTGCACCAGCCGAGCGCCGCCTCCGACAAGTCGCCTGTGCCGATCACGATGCCGCCGGTCTGATTCGCCACGTCCATGAGGATCTGCGTGCGCTCGCGTGCCTGCGCGTTCTCATAGGTCACATCGTGCGTCGATTCATCGTGCCCGATGTCTTTGAAATGCTGCCGCACCGCGTCGTGGATCGAAATCGTGCGCAATTCGACGCCCAAGGCCTCCGCGAGCTTCTCCGCGTTGCCACGCGTGCGTTTCGTGGTGCCGAAGCCGGGCATCGTGATGCACAAAACCTCGCACTGGGGCAGTTTGGCACGCCGCACGGCCTCCAAGGCCACCAGCAGCGCCAAAGTCGAGTCCAAGCCACCGCTGAGTCCGAGCACCGCGGTCTTTGACTTCGTCTGTCGCAGCCGACGCGCGAGCGCCGTGGCCTGAATCGCGAAAATCTCCTCGCAAACCGCATTTCGGTCCGCTTTGGCCGAAGGCACAAACGGCCGCGCAGCCAGCGGACGATGCAGATCGTCGCTTTTCCCCTTCAGCGGCCCAAAGTCGCAAACCATCGTGCGCGTCTCGAAGGTCTGTTGCTCGTCACGGAACACCGCACTGCGGATTCGCTCGTGCTGAAGGTTTTGCACGTCGATGTCTGAGACCGCGATTCGTGTCTCGAATGAAAAACGCTCCGTTTCAGCCAAAACGCTGCCGTTTTCGGCAATCAGGCTGTGTCCGGCAAACAGCACATCCGTGGTCGATTCACCCGCACCCGCGCCCGCATACACATAAGCTGCCAAACAACGCCCCGACTGCTGCGCGACGAGATTCCGGCGATACGGCGCTTTGCCGAGCAATTCCGTGCTGGCCGACGGATTGACCAAAATCGTCGCTCCAGCCAGCGCGAGTCGTCCGGAGGGCGGATTGACCGTCCAGAGGTCCTCACAAATTTCCACGCCAACGATGCAGCCTGGCACGCTCGTGATCTGAAACAGCAAATCCGTGCCGATGGGCACCTCGTAGTCCGCATTGAGGCCGATTTCCTCCTCGCGCAGCGTGTGTGCGGGCGAAAACCAGCGCCGCTCATAAAACTCCGCGGAGGTGGGCAGATACGACTTCGGCACGAAGCCGAGCACCTCACCACCACTGACGACCGCGGCCACATTGTAGAGACGGCCGTTGATCAGCAGCGGCAAACCGACCACGACCAAGGCTTCGCAGCCTTCCAATTCCTCCGCCAGCACGCTCAACGCGCTCAAAGCCTGCTCGCGCAGCGTGTTCGTGTGAAACAAATCGCCGCATGAATAGCCGGTGAGGCAAAGCTCCGGGAAAACGATCACGCGGCAGCCCTCACGCGCGAGTTTTTGGGCCTCGGTGACGAGGATCTTGGCGTTGGCGGCCGGATCGCCGAGCACGAGTTCCGGAGTTACCGCCGCGACGCGGACAAACCCGTGCGATTCACGAATGGCGGCGGCTGGGAGCGATGAGACGGGCATGGCGGACTGTGAACGGTCCACTCCGATCCTTCAACCGTCAATGCTCACTCCATCAGATAGCCTGCGGCTAGGCGTTGAAAGCGCTCGATCTCATGCGTGGTCTTTTCGGCAGGCCAGTGAAGCTCAGGAGCCATGAGTTCAGCCACACGTGGCGCGGCGGACATGCTCGCGGCCGCGTCTAGCAGCAGACTGCGGCTGCGGCGTGCCAGCACGTCACCCACGGTGCGTGCCATTTCCTGCCGCACATGAAACAAGACCTCTGCAGCGGTCAGATCGAGCTTGGGATGCACCTTTTCGGCCAGCGCCGGGCTTTCACGGCCCAAAGAGCGGATGTGGGCCGCGTCACTGCCATACACGGCCAGCGGGTCGTCTTTCGGCAGCACCGCATCGGAACCGTGGATGCGCAGTTCATGCGTGATGCAGCGGCGCGGATTCATACCACCAACCATTTCGGCATGATCGACCACGTCCTCGGCCATGCGGCGGTAAGTCGTCCACTTCCCACCGGTCACGGTGAGCAGGCCGGAGTCGGAAACGAGAATGGTGTGATCACGAGAGAGCGCCGCCGTCGATCCTTCCCCTTTCACCGCCACCAGCGGCCGCAGTCCGGCAAACACACTCAGCACATCGCTCTCCCGTGGATCACGCGTGAGGTAACGCGCCGCATGCGTCATGAGGAAGTCCATCTCGTCCGGCAGTGCACGTGGTTCCAGCGAGGTCTTGTCCACGGGCGTGTCCGTGGTGCCCACGATCACACGGCCATGCCACGGAACGGCAAAGAGCACGCGTCCGTCGTCCGTCTTCGGAATCATGATCGCGGAGTCACCGGGCAGAAACTCACGCGGCAACACCATGTGAGCCCCCTGGCTGGGTGCGACGATGTTTTCTGCCTTTCCGTCATCCATCCGCCTCACTTCATCGACAAAAACACCCGTCGCATTCACCACGCTGCGTGCCCGCACCTCATGCTGGCGGCCTGTTTCCATGCACTCGACCTTCACGCCGATGACGTGGCCGTTTTCCTTCATCAACCCAGCGCAGCGAGTGTGATTGAGGACCACCGCGCCATGATTCACCGCGGTCTGTGCCAAGTGAAGCGCCAGCCGCGCGTCATCAAACTGCCCATCATGATAGACGACGCCACCATCCAGCCCTTCGCTTTCCAAAGTCGGAAGCAGCTCCAGCATTTCGCGGCGGTTCAGGTAGCGTGAAGGCTCCAGTCCGAGCTGCCCCGCGAGTGTGTCATACACTTTGAGTCCGATCCCATAAAACGGCCCCTCCCACCAATGGTAACTCGGAATGATAAAGGGCAGACTGTGCACCAGATGCGGAGCGTTCCGGCACATCAGCCCACGCTCACGCAGCGCCTCCAGCACCAGCGCCACGTTTCCCTGCTTCAAATAACGCACGCCGCCGTGCACCAGCTTCGTGCTGCGGCTGGAGGTGCCTTTGGCGAAGTCCGATTGCTCCACCAGCAGCACCGAGTGCCCACGCGAAGCCGCATCCACTGCAGTGCCGAGTCCCGTCGCGCCTCCCCCGATGATGACGAGGTCAAACGGCCCGCTGTGCGCGGTGAGCTGATCGTAAAGGCGGTCACGGTTCATGACCGCGAAATTGCAGCATCAAGGCACCAGTCGCACGCGATAAAAATGCTTCGCAGTGCCTGCACCGGTGTCGTTGTAGCTACTCGCCGTGCCTGTGGCGGTGATTTCAGGTGAGATGTCGGTCCAGTCATTGCTCACGAGCGTGGCGCTGCGCTGGACGCGATACTTTTTTCCCACCACGCTGGCCCAGGTGATGGTGAACTCGCCATTCGCGGGCACAGCGGCGCTGTTAACCTTGAACGCGGAGGCACTGGAGAGCGGATTGGTGCCCGCAGCGGCTTCCGCTTCGTTGGTTTGGCCATCGGCATCGTCGTCGGCGGTCGGAGCGAGAAGTCTGACGGGCGTGGTGGTGCTGTTGGGATTGGGAGCGCCAGTGTCGGAGCTGCTTGAAGTTGAAGTGACACCCGCAGCGCTGACGGCGGTGAGAGTGGCGTAGTAGGTCTGGCCGAGTGTGCCGGTGAACGGGTAGCTGGTGCCGTTTACGCTGATGTTGTTCGCCACATCATTGCCGCCGGGGGTGGTGCCGATGCTGATGCGATAGCCTGAGATGTTGTCGTGCGGTCCGGCGTTGCTGGTCCAGGTGAAGGTGCCTTGATTGCCGATCTGGTAGTAGCTGGTGTTTGGCGCACTGCTCGGCGGCGGGGTGACATCGACGATCTTCAAATACTGCACGAGAGCGCCGTCCTCGGTGATGTCAGGTGTGCCGACTCCACCATGCAGGCTGACGAAGACGCCATTCGTGTAAATGTCCGCGCCGGTGCGGGCGGTGGGCCAGAGGTTCGCGGCGGCGTTGCTGCTGGCGAGATTGCGCACGTTGTATTGCCGCGCGGCGCTGTTTTGCAGGCCGAGAAGGTTCCAAAGCGGATCTCCGACGCCGCCGCGGATGTCGAAGGTGTCGCTGGTGCTGAAATGCGTCGTCGGGCCGGTGCCGGGTGAGCCGGAGTTGTGCTCGAAGAGGTTCGCGAAGCACAAAACGACATCTTTGAAGGCTGGCGAGGCATTGGCCTGCTCATACTTCGCGACGGCGAAGATGTTGTCCGCGGGTGCTCCGCCGCCGACTTTGAGATCGAGGTAGTATTGATTGAGACTCTTGATCGCGGGGCTGTTGAGACGTGCCCAGTTCACGCGGCCATACCACTGCGCGAGACCGTTGTTGTTTGGCGGCGGATTGGTCCAGAAGGAGGCGCGGTTCCACTTTTTGAAATGCGGCACGCGTTTGCCGAAGTTGAGCTCGTGATCGGTGTCGAAGCCGTCGTAGTGGCCGTTGCCGGGTGTGGTGTTGTATCGCTGGATGCCCTGCTCCTGGCCGAGGAAGATCATCGGCAGGCCGGGCACCGCGGAGACGGCGCCGTAACGCGTGGCGGTGAGCCAGGCGTCGTTGTCCGGCATGATCTCGTCATGGCTGGTGAGATTCAGCAGGATGCAGCCA
>Ga0315902_10004612_pt1 | contig 19791 bp, 19 predicted proteins | sample LakEriMetagenome_9_FD_203523 | JGI IMG/M metagenome (GOLD analysis project Ga0315902, IMG submission 203523) | Freshwater fungal communities from buoy surface, Lake Erie, Ohio, United States - Buoy 12 MA117 | ecosystem: Environmental > Aquatic > Freshwater > Lake > Lake biofilm | place: USA... | reverse complement strand
CGCAGTTACTTCGGCACCGCCGAGTCGCGTCGCAAGATCGGCTCGATGCTGCGCCAGACCCATTCCATCCACTGCATCCCGACCCCGCATCCTCTGGTGGCCGCCGTACTCGAACTCCGACTCATCGGACGTCTGCTTCCCCACTACAACCGGGCCGGCACCAACGTCGATCGTTACTGCTACGTGCGGCTCACCACCGACGAAGAGTGGCCTCGCCTGGTGGTGTCCAAGAATCCGGCCAAGCGCGGCCTGCATCTCGGTCCGTTCACCACCCGAACATCGGCCCGACTCGTGATCGAAGCGATCGAGTCGGTGGTGCCGCTGCGTCGATGCACCGTCCGCATGGGGCGCAACTACGTCGCCCCTCCCGATGCCCCCGTGTGTTCGGCCGCTCAACTCGGTGTGGCCCAGTGCCCGTGTTCCGGCCAGGCCGATCGCGACGCCTATCGCACGATCGTCGATTTCATCGTGGCGGCGCTCACCGAATCACCCGACGCACTCATCGACATGTTGCACGAGCGCATCGTGAACCTGGCCGCCAACCAGCGTTTCGAAGAGGCGGCCGAGATGCGAGATCGGGCGCAGGCACTCCTCACCGCACTCCAACGACAGCGATCGATCGACGCGTTGCGTCGTGCCGACGTGCTCACCGTTCGACTCGGTGATGCCCAGATCGTGTTCGACGGTGGGGTGCTCTCGGCCGTACGCCATGACGACCGCCTGTTCTCGTCGTTCGATGCGCCGCTCGGGCTCGACGAACATCTGGTCCCACCCGAACCGACCCAGCTCGACGTTCCGCTACCTCGTCACGTGGCCGATGAAGTGATGTGCGTGGCCCGCCACCTCGAGACCGCCGACGACGTGGTGATCGACGAGTGTTCTGGTGAATGGGCTCTCTCGGCTCGCGGCTTGCCGACACTGCGTCGGCTCGACCTCACAGCCAGTGCGCCCCGACCTGGTCGATACTCACGATCATGGAACGACCGTTCGGCCATGCTGCGCTGACGCGCTCGGCATCGGCTCGATCGCACATCACCGCCACGGTCGGACCCGAACCCGACAACCAAGCCGCCCATGCGGATGTGCTCAGTGCAGCGTCGAGTGCGTCACGGCTCGCAGTAGCGGCAGCCAGTCGGGCGTCTTGATGCAGACGATCTCTCGTGGCCTCGCGGAGTAATCCCACGTCGCCACTCGCCAGGGCCGCGACGAACAACGAGGACCGTCCGATGTTGAACACCGCATCGACACGCGACACCGACGACGACAGAGTGGATCGGCTCTCGGACGTGTTCGTCTTGAACGAGGGCACCCACACAACCATCGCCGGATCGACAGCCACCGGCACGCGACCCACGGAACCGTCGGCGACCACCACGACTCCACCGAACGTGCTGGCGGCCACGTTGTCGCCGTGACCTTCGAGTACCGCGGCTCGTTCGAAGATCTCGTGACGACGTGTCGCCAGAACGTCGTCGGAACTCGACTGCTGCAGTGCCAGTGCGATGGCTCCCACGCGCACGGCACCGGAGAACCCGAGACCGCGCCCGGACGGAATGCTCGTGCGTACCCAGACCTGCCCGCGTCCACCCGCCGACGAGAAGGCGGTCGCGGCCGGGTGAGCACCGCGAGCGATTTCCGCCTTGTCCGGAACGTCACCGTCGACGATGCCCAGTTCGGCCGGGATGGTGAGCGCCATACCGAGCACGTCGAATCCGGCTCCGAGATTGGCCGAAGAGGCCGACACCGACACTCTCAACGGTTCGAGACCTCGACAAGACGCTCGAGCACCCGTGCGGCTGCACCGGAGTCGATGGACTCGGCGGCCATGTCGATTCCTTCCGCAAGATCGGAAGCACGTTCGGCGACGACCAGACCAGCCGCGGCGTTCAACACGACGATGTTGCGATGCGCGCCATGGTCGCCCGCGAGAACACGGCGCACCGCCTCGGCGTTGACGTCCGGCGTACCACCCTCGAGTTCGTCGGGAATGGCCGGAGCCAATCCGAGTGCCACCGGATCGACCGTGAACGAACGAACCTGACCGTCGCGCAACGAGAGCACCGTCGAGGTCCCGGTGGTCGTGAGTTCGTCGAGTCCACCACCGTGAACGACCCACGACGAGATCGAGCCGTGCAGACGCAGTGACGCGAGCATGCGCTCGGCCACCTGAGGATTGGCCACACCGATGAGCTGCCGGCGCACACGACCCGGATTGGCCATGGGACCGAGCAGGTTGAACACCGTGGGAACACCCACTTCACGACGAGCCGCGGCTGCGAACCGGAAGGCCGGGTGGTAACGCGGTGCGAGACAGAAGCCCATTCCGGCTTCCTCGACACACCTCAACACCACGGCAGGATCCGCTTCGATGGCGACTCCGAGTGCTTCGAGCACATCGGCGGTTCCGCACTTCGACGACGATGCTCGGGCTCCGTGCTTGCACACCGGCACACCGGCACCGGCCACGACGAGTGCCGACATCGTGCTCACGTTGATGGAATGGCTGCGGTCACCGCCCGTTCCCACGATGTCGACCGCGCGGTCGCGCAGTTCGTCGGACAGCGGAACGATCTCGGCGGCGTCGAGAACGGCATCGAGCAGTCCGGACAACTCCTCGGGGGTCTCACCTTTGGCTCGCAACGCGATGATGAAACCGATCAACTGCGCCGGCGTCGCGTCACCGGCCAGGATGGTCGCCATCGCCGCGCGGGCGTGGGCCGCCGGCAGATCTTCGCGATCGAGCAGACGTGTGATGATCGACGGCCAGCCACCGATGTCGACGAGCGCGGTACTCACCCCGTCAGGTTACGGGCGGTCCTGGAGCTCTAAGCCGTGCGTCGCCGCTGGCGAATGATGCGTCGACGCTCGCGCTCGGTGGTGCCGCCCCACACACCGACCTTCTCGCGGCTGTTCAGAGCGTGTTCGAGGCAAGCGATGCGCACGTCGCAGGTGAGGCAGATGTCCTTGGCGACGTCAGCGTCTTCCTCGGTCTCCGGAAAGAACACCTCGGGATCGAGACCCCGGCATGCCCCCAATTCGCGCCATACGACGTCCATGACTTGCCCCCCGAGGGCAACCCTAGGACCGGGTCGGCGACCTTGTAAAGGGTCAGTTCCGCAGGTCAGACAGCAATTCGGTGACGTTCACCCTGCTCAACGCGATCTCTTCGCGGTAGGCCGGGTGATCGCAGACGAGGGTGGCCCCGCCGGCCTCGAGCTCGGCCGCTTCCTCGGGCGTCACGTCGAAGTGCAGATAGTGGACCGCCGACGTGATGTCGGTGCGGGTGAGCTGCGACTCGTGCTGAGCCTCGGGGTACGAACGGATCTCGCGGCCATCAGCGAGGCGCAACACCAGCGAACGCTCGATCCCCACCAGACGTGGCAACCACTCGCGCATCGAATCGTCGCTCGTGAGTTCGATGAACAAGGTGGCGCACAGGCGACCCGATCCGGGGATCAACGAGTTGTAGATGTCGAGTTCGATCTGGATCTCTTCGTCGGTCGTGAGCTGTTCGGCCCGTGCCATCTCCTGGATCTGCGAGCGAATCGTCTCGCGGTTCTCGAAGATGAGCGAGATGAACGTGCCGAGCGGCAGGCGACGGCGCGACTTCAGGTCGATGATACGGCGTCGGTACGCATCACGCTCGCGCTCGTACGCGCGCACGTCGAGGATGTCGTCAAGGGTGAGTTTCATGGATCACTCCTGGGGGATTCCGTAGGCACGTGCGACCACTTGCAAGGGGTGCAATGGTTCACGGCCCGTCTGTTCGTTGATGGCGGTGTTGGCCAGGTGGCAGTCGCCGGTGACGACATCGCCGCCCGCCTTGATGATTTCGTCGCCCAACTTCTTGGCGATCGGAAGCGACAGTTCGGCGTTCTCGGCCCGCAGACCCCACATGCCGTCGATACCGGAGCACTGCTGAACCAACTTGATCTTGGCGCCGGTGAGCTTCATGAGGTCACGGCTCTTCAGACCGATGTTCTGCGCGCGCAGGTGACACGGCGTGTGGTACGTGATGGTTTCGGGAACGTCACCGTTGAACTCGGTGTCGAGTGACGTGCCCTCGCCCTTGTGCAGGTTCACGAGATACTCGGCCGCGTCGAACGTGTGCTCGGAGACCAACTTGGCGTCGGGTCCGCCGATGTAATCGACGTAGTCCTTCTTCAGCACGTAGCCGCAGGTGGGCTGCGGGACGACGATGTCGTTGCCCTTGCGCACGCTTTCGGCCAATGCCTTCACGTTCTCGGCGGCGACCTTCTTGAATTGATCGACGTCGCCGCTGTGCAGGAATGGTGCGCCGCAGCACTTGGTGGTGTCGGCCAGCGTGCACTCGACACCGTTGCGCTCGTACACCTTCACGAGGTCCTGGCCGATTTCCGGGGCCTGGTACTCGACGAGACAGGTGGGGTACACGGCGACGCGACCCTGGCGCTTGCCCAGACGCAACTTCGGACGACGCTTGAACCATGTGGTGAAGCGCTGACGTGCGAACGGGGGAAGAAGACGCTGGCTCGAGACTCCGGCGGTCTTCTCGATCACCTTGCGGACGAGCGAACCGTTCTTCGCCCCCATCATCTTGTTCATGACCGGGGTGGCGGTGGCAACCTTGCCGAGGAGGTCGGTGCGACCCATCACGTCGGTGGTCAGACGATCACGAGCCGTGATCTGCTTGGTGTGATGCCGCATGGCATCGGCGCGCAACATGAGGCGCGGGAAGTCGAGCTCCCATTCGCTCTGACCCGGGATGTACGGGCAGTTGATGTAGCAGAGCTTGCACTGGAAGCACTCGTCGATGACCTGGTCCTGCTGGGCCGGCGTCATCTTGCCGGCGTCCTGGTCGTCGTGGCGATCGATGAAATCGAACAGCGTGGGGAACGCGGTGCAGTACTTGAAGCACAGACGACAGCCGTGGCACAGGTCGTAGACGCGCGTCAGTTCATCACGGACGTCTTTTTCGTCCAGGTACTTCGGATGGTTCGGGTCGTACGTGATGGTCATGGTGAGATACTCCTGCCTCGGGCCCCCCGTCACCAAGTGACGAAGGGCCCGATGCGATCAGGATCGATCAGAGCGCGTTGAGGCCCTGTTCGAAGCGGCCAGCGTGGCTCTTCTCGGCGCGAGCCAAGGTCTCGAACCAATCGGCGATCTCGGCGAAGCCTTCGTCGCGAGCGGTCTTGGCGAAGCCGGGGTACATCTGGGTGTACTCGTAGGTCTCGCCAGCGATCGACGCCTTGAAGTTGTCGGACGTCTCGCCGATCGGAAGATCGGTGGCGGGGTCGCCGGCCTCGGAGAGGAACTCGAGGTGACCGTGCGCGTGGCCGGTCTCGCCTTCGGCGACCGAACGGAACAGAGCTGCGGCGTCGGGGTAGCCCTCGACGTCGGCCTTCTGAGCGAACCAGAGGTAGCGACGGTTGGCCTGGCTCTCGCCAGCGAACGCGTGCTTCAGGTTCTCATGTGTCTTGGTGCCCTTGAGGCTCATGACATGACTCCTTGTGCAGTTGGTGGGGTTGGATGGGTATTACTCGCTGTCCGCGGCGCACCGCGGGCAGAGACCGTTGAACAGGATCGATGTGTTGGACACCGCGAACCCGTCGAGACCAGTGATGGACAGAGCATCGGAGCCCGAGACGTAGACGTCGCGGATCTCGTTGCAGCGATCGCAGACCACATGGTGGTGGTCGTCGATGTTCGGATCGAATCGCACCGCACCGGTGCCGAGATCGAGCGACCGCAACTCGCCCATCGTCGCCAGATCGTTGAGGGTCTGATACACGGTGCGCAGCGAGATGCCGGGCATCTGCTCGCTGGCCGTCTGGAAGAGCGCTTCGGCGGTGGGATGGCACTCGTTGCCGTGCATCAAGCGGAAGAGCAGCTGTCGCTGGGGCGTGACCTTCAGGCCGTGGGCCCGGAAGGCTTCGGTCAATTCGGCCGGTGAACGCATGCCGACACGGTACGTGCGCATCTTGCCAATCTTCAATTCGTGCAGATTCGCAGGCTGTGAAAAGTGTCTCGTAAAAGGCCTGCTCAGAGCACCCACTACGGTGGCGGTGTGGGTCACCCGTTCGAACGCTCCGCGATGGTGGCCGCCCTCGAGCGGGACGAGTTCGACCTCCTGGTGGTGGGTGGAGGCGTCACCGGTCTCGGCGTCGCGGTCGACGCGGCCCGTCGCGGTCTGCGCACCGCACTGGTGGAGAAGGGTGACTTCGCCAGCGGCACGTCGTCGAAGAGTTCGAAACTCATCCATGGCGGACTGCGTTACCTGCAGCAGGGCGACGTGCGCCTCGTGTACGAGGCGTTGTACGAACGGCAACGCCTCATTCGCAACGCTCCGCACCTCGTTTCGGTCCTCCCCTTCATGATCCCGATCCTCACCAAGGACGGAGTCGTGTCGAAGAAGATCGCGCGGGCTCTCGGCTCGGCGCTCTGGATGTACGACGCAACCGGGGGCGTTCGCATCGGACGACTGCACCGACGACTGCGCAAGAAGCGTGCCGCTGCCTACATGCCGACGATGCCCACCGAACGTCTCGCTTCGGCGTACGTGTACTACGACGCGCAGGCCGACGACGCCCGTCTGTGCATCAGCTTGGCTCGAACCGCCGCCGAACACGGTGCTGTGGTCGTGAATCGTTGCACCTACGCGAACGGTTCGGTCACCGTCGACGATCGCAACTTTCCGGTGCGCGCGCGAGTGATCGTGGACGCCACTGGTGTCTGGAACACCGAAGTCCCGACGCGTCCGGCCAAGGGAATTCACGTCACGGTTCCGTGGGACAAGGTGCGCAACACCATCGCCGTGGTGATTCCGGTTCCGAAGGACAAGCGGAGTCTCTTCGTGGTGCCATGGGGTCCGCGTCCCGACGGCACGTTCACGCACACGTACGTCGGCACCACCGACACCGACTACGACGGTCCGCTCGACGACCCGCAGTGCACCCGGGCCGACATCGAGTACGTGTTGCGCGCGCTCAACGCTTCGGTCACTTCCGGGCTGTCGGAATCCGATATCACCGGAACCTGGGCCGGACTTCGCCCCCTCGTCACCGGCGATGCCGATGGCCGCACGGCCGATTTGTCACGCCGTCATCTCGTGAAGGAAGGAGCGAGCGGAGTCATCACGGTCAACGGTGGAAAGTTGACCACCTATCGGCACATGGCCGAGGAAACTGTCGATCTCGTGGTCGAGCGGCTCGGACGCAACGCCAAGTGTCGGACCAAGCGACTGGCGATCAGCGGTCGCCAGCGCGATCGCGAACTCGCCGCTCTCGTGGCGACCGATTCGTCGCTGGGTCTCCCCCTCGTCGACGGTTTGCCGTACACCCGGGCCGAAGCCGTGTACGCAGTCGAGCACGAAATGGCCACAACCCTCGATGACGTGTTGTCGCGACGCACACGAGCTCTTTTGTTCGATCGCGAAGGCGCGCGGCGCGCGGCCCGTTCGACCGCCGAACTGATCGCCCCACTTCTCGGTTGGAACGCTGCGCGCATCGACCTCGAAGTCGAAACCTTCGATCGCATCTGTCGCCGGGAGGTCGAGTCGTATGCGTGAACCCACTTCTCCGATCGAACTGGTGGCGCCACGTACGCCGCGACTGTCGTCGAGATCAGTCGCAGTGCCGGCCGATGTGGCCGAACGTTTGGCCGCGATCGCACCCACGCTCACCGCGACCACTGATTCCGATGCGATCGCCGATGCGAGCCGTGACTGGTGGCCCCTGGCCATGCGTTGGGCTCTCGACGGCTTCGTTCCGCAATCAGCCGCGGTGCTGTGTCGGCCGACGACGACCGAGCACGTGAGCGCCATCCTCGCGATCTGTCACACCGAGCGCATCCCCGTCACCGCTGCCGGCGGACGCAGCGGCGTGTGCGGAGCGTCCATTCCGCTGCACGGCGGCGTGCTCCTCGATCTGTCGGCGATGCACGGTGTCGTGTCGGTTGACGACATCTCACTGGTGGCCGAGGTTCTTCCCGGCACGTTCGGGCCCGACCTCGAAGCTCACCTCGCCCCACTCGGACTGACACTCGGCCACTACCCACAGAGTTTCGACATCTCCACTGTGGGCGGCTGGTTGGCCTGTCGTGGTGCCGGTCAGTATTCGACGCGCTACGGAAAGATCGAAGACATGGTCGTCGGGCTCGAAGTAGTGCTCGCCGACGGTCGCGTGATTCGGACTGGCGGTGCTCCGCGCGCCGCCGCCGGACCCGATCTGAACCAGGTGTTCGTCGGCAGCGAAGGCACGCTCGGCATCATCACACGAGCCTGGTTGCGGCTGCATCCCGCCGCAGTGTGCGAACGACGCGCGGTGTACGGATTCGGTGACTTCTCATCCGGCCTCGATGCGTGTCGACGCATCATGCAGCGCGGCGCGACTCCGGCCGTGCTCCGCCTGTACGACGGCCCCGAGAGCAAACGCGGTCAAGGCGGCGACGGAGACGTGTGCGTTCTGCTCGTACTCGACGAAGGCGACGTGGCCTCGGTGTCGTCCACCATGTCGGTGGTCGACGAGGAATGTCTTGCCACGACCGGCTGCTCGCCTCGCGACGTGGAAGCGGTCGAGAAGTGGATGCACCACCGCAACGACACCAGCGCGCTGCAGGCGCTCACGCGCAAGGGCTTCGTCGTCGACACGATGGAGATCACCGGAGCGTGGTCCCGATTGCCGGCCATCTTCGACGCGGCCACGTCGGCTCTCCTCTCCGTCGAGCATGCGCGCTCGGCCACGTGCCATCTTTCCCACAGTTACACCGACGGCGCCTGCTTGTACTTCACGTTCGCGGCCAGTCCCCCGCCCGGCGAATTCGAGCGAACGTACAACGCTCTCTGGGAAGCCGGCACTCGCGCGATCCTGAGCGCGGGCGGCAATCTCAGCCATCATCACGGCGTCGGCCTCAACCGGGCTCGATTCGCCGCCGAGGCGCTGGGACCGGCTCTCGATGTCGTGAGTGCGATCAAGGACGCACTCGACCCGCACGGCATTCTCAACCCCGGGAAGATGGGCCTTCCCGATCGATTCGAAACGGAAACACGGTGATGAGCGAATCACGTTGGGATCGGCGAGCGCTGCGCGCCGGAGCATCGGTTTCACTCACGTTCGCCGTGCCACTCTCAGTAGCGGCTCGACTCGTCGCTGGTGACGGCGATCCGCAGGGTGGTCGGGCAACCATCGCGGTGTTGTTGTCGTTCGGCGCGGCGGTCGGTTTCTTCCTCGGTGCCGGTGTCGCGGCGCGCCACCAGACGAAAGGAACTCCGCTGTCGCACGGCATCGTCACGGCGTCGGTCGCCTACATCGTCCCGCAGACGGTGTTGGTGATCGTGAAGCTCGCGCGCGGTGGTGACGTTCGTTGGAGCGGAGTTCTGTTCAACCTCACGGTGGCCGTGGTGATGGGAGTCCTCGGCGGCCTGGCCGGATCGATGACACGACGAGCCGGAGCCTGACGTGTCGATTCTCGTGATCGATGTCGGAACCAGCGGACTGCGCGCCGCCGTCGTACGACCCGACGCCACGATCGACGCCCTGCACTACCGAGCGTTCGTTCCCGACACACCCTTCGCCGGCTTGGTGGAGTTCGACGCCGTACGCATGGCCGACTTGGTTCTCGAGGTTGCCCGCGCTGCACTCGACGAGGCCGGTCCGGTGCAGGCGGTGGGCATCACCAATCAACGAGCATCCACGATCGTGTGGGAACGCTCGAGCGGCCGTCCGCTCGGTCCGGCCCTCGGCTGGCAGGACCTGCGCACCGTCGGCGACTGCATGGTGGCCAAGGCCGAACACGGGCTCGCGCTCGCACCGAATCAATCGGCGACCAAAGCCAAGTGGTTGCTCGAGACGTACGCGGCTGGTCGGGATCGATCGGAGTTGTGCATCGGAACCGTCGACTCGTGGGTCGCCTGGACGCTGTCGGGCGAATCGCGCCTGCACGTCACCGATCATTCGAACGCCGCCGTGACCGGATTGGCCACGATGCACGAGGGCGTACCCCATTGGAACCCGCGGGCCATGTCCGCGATGGGAATCGACCCGGTGATGTTGCCGACGATCGTGTCGACTTCGGGCGAGATCGGCCGCGCTCATGCGCTGCCCGGCGCACCGATGATCACCTCCCTCGTCGGCGATCAGCAGGGTTCGCTGATGGGCCAGTCGTGTGTGCAACCCGGTATGGCCAAGTGCACGTTCGGCACCGGTGGGATGCTCGACTTGGTGACAGGCCAGCACGCTCCGGCGTCACCTGAGCGCACCACGCACGGAACCTTCCCGATCGTGGCCTGGAGCATCGATGACTCGTTGACGTGGGGAGCCGAATCGATCATGTTGTCGGCCGGCAGTTGTGTCGAGTGGTTGCGCGACGACATGGGTCTCATCGATTCGGCCGAAGAAAGTCATGTGATCGCCAGTTCGGTCACGTCGAGCGACGACGTGTACTTCGTGCCGGCTCTCCTCGGTATGGCCACACCCCAGTGGGACTACGGCGCCCGTGGCGCGTTGCTCGGGCTCACGCGCGGATCGACCCGGGCTCATGTGGTCCGCGCGGTGTTGGAAGGAGTCGCTCATCGCGGGGCCGATCTCCTCGACGCCGCGTTGGCCGATCACCCATCGCTCGATGTCGACGAGTTACGTATCGACGGCGGAATGAGCCGCAACCCCACGTTCGTGGCCGCCTTGGCCACCGCGGTCGGCCGTCCCGTGGCGGTTTCGCCGGTCACTGAAGCCACCACGCTCGGGGCTGCCTTCCTCGCCGGACTGGCCGTGGGCACCTGGGCCAGCCTCGACGACGTGGCGGCCTCCTGGCGCCCGCGGGCCGTCATCGAACCCGACCCCGGGGTCGAGCGCAGTGAGATTCGGGCTCGCTGGGCCGAGGCTGTGACCCGTTCGACCGGTTGGATACCTGCCCTCTCGGCCCTCGACTTCTAGGCTGAAGCCCGTTCTTTGGACCTCCCGAAAGGAACCGCAGTGACGACAATGCCCCCGCGTCGGCCCACCCCGGCCGACATCGAGTTGCTGGCCTTCGCCCAGCAGGCCGAACTGGCGGCACGCGACCTGTTCGCCGCCGCCGCCGACAACGGCGTGGGTGGCGAGCACACCGCCAGCATCGCCTGCATCGCGGCGCATCATGACGCCGCGAGCCAGGCCATCTCGGCCCTCATCGGTCGCAGCGCTCCGCAGGCCCGCCTCGATTCGCTCTTCGTCGCCAGTCGCAATGCGTTCTTGAACGACGACTCGTTCGCCACTTCGGCGTGGGAACTCGAGAACACCATGGTGGCCACCCACCTGTCGCTCTTGTCAGCACTCGACGGCACCGAGGGTTCCGCTCTCGTGGCGTCGATCGTGAGCGCCGAAGCTCGCCACGCCGCTGCCCTCGCCGTCATCGCCGGACTCTCACCGGTCTCCGATGCTGACGCTTTCCTCACCACCCCCGCCGACATCGTCGCGCTGACCCCGGAGGCCTGACGATGGACATGCAGAACCTCTCCCGCCGTCGTTTCCTGCTCGCGAGTGGCGCCACGGTGTCGCTCGGTGCGCTCATCTCCGCGTGTGGTGGTGGCGAATCCAAGTCGGGCATCGCACGCGTTGGTCTCGCTCCCGATCCGGCCAAGTTGCCCACGGCCGAGGTCACCGACGTGACCCTTCTCCGTACCGCGACATCGCTCGAGTACAACGCGATCTTCGTGTACGAAGCAGCCAAGGACGCCGGCTATCTGTCAGGGGACGCGGCCAAACTCGCCGCGCGCTTCCAGGCCGACCACAAGGAACATGCGGCCGCCACGGCCTCGCTCACCGAAGCGGCCGGCGGCAAGGCTTTCACCGATCCGAACCCGCGCCTGCAGTCGATCTACGTCGAGCCCGCACTCGGTCTCATCGCGGAGTCCGACGATCCGGCCAGCGACGTTCTCGCCCTCGCGTACGCACTCGAGACACTCGCCGGTGCCACCTATCAGTTCTACGTGCCGATGTTGCGCGAGAAAGAACTGCGCGGCGCCGCCATGGGCATCGGTGCACAGGAGGCTCGCCACGCCGCGACACTCGGCTCGGTTCTCAACCCCTCGCGTCTCGTGTCATCTCAAGGCCTGGCCGTCGACGCGAAGTGGCGCGAAGAGGGAGACGCGTCACTCTTCTACGCGGTCCCGAGCGCGTTCGGAACGCTCGCACCCGTACAAGTCACGCTCGGACCAGCGGATTCGCGCACCACGGTGAATCTCGAGACTCCGAGTCTCAATTCGATGGTGTACGAATATCTCGACGGCGAGTGACACACGCACTCGTACACTGACCCTCGACGGTGAGTCGATCGGGTGACCGCGATCGCAAGATCGAGGAAAGTCGGGACTCCACAGAGCAGAGTGCTGGCGCGAGCCAGGTGGGAGCGATCTCACGGACAGTGCAACAGAGAACAGACCGCCGATGGCCGGGCAACCGGATCAGGTAAGGGTGAAACGGTGCGGTAAGAGCGCACCAGCGGCCGAGGCGACTCGACCGGATCGGTAAACCCCACTCGGAGCAAGGTCAAGCAGAGGAGATGGGCGGCTCGTCCGCTCCGGGAAACCGGAGTACTCCTCGGGTAGACCGCACAGATGGATGGTCACCCGTCTCGGGAAACCGAGACGACAGAATCCCGCTTACAGATCGGCTCACCGTCACCCATCCCACTACCGTCGCAGGAATGAGCGTGCACGAACTCCCCCGCGTCCCCCTCGACGAGATCGACCTCTCCGACCAGGAGTTCTGGCTGAAGGACCGCGCATACCGCGACGGCGCGTTCAAGACCTTGCGTGACGAGGCGCCGTTCGCGTTCTTCGAAGAACGCGTCATCGAAGACGCTCCGTTCCCGCCCGGCCCGGGCTACCGCGCCATCACGCGTCACGACGACATCTGGCACATCAGCCGCAACCCGCAACTGTTCTGCAGCGGCAAGGGATCGAACATCGGCGACCTTCCGCAGGAAATGAACGAGTTCTTCGGGTCGATGATCAACATGGACGACCCCAAGCACTTCCGTCTCCGCAACATCGTGTCGCGCGGCTTCACTCCCAAAGAGATCACTCGCGTGGAGGAGCAGGTTCGTGTACGCGCTGCCAAGCTCGTCGACGACTTGCTGGTCCGCTTCCCGAAGGCCGAGTGCGACTTCGTCGAAGAGGTCGCCGCCCCGCTCCCCTTGGCCATCATCTGCGACATGATGGGCATCCCGGAGGAAGACCACAAGAAGATCTTCCACTGGACCAACGTGATTCTCGGTGTGGGCGACCCCGAGTTCGTCGGCTCGTACCAAGAGCTCATGACCGTGGCTCTCGAGATGTTCATGTACGCCCAGGCACTGGGCGAAGACCGCGTGAAGAACCCGCAGGACGACGTCACCTCGGCGATGATGAATGCGGTTGTCGACGGCGAGCGCCTCACCGCTCAGGAGTTCGGCTCGTTCTTCATCCTCCTGGTGGTCGCCGGCAACGAGACCACCCGTAACGCCATCAGCCACGGCATGCGCCTGCTCACTGACAACCCCGACCAGAAGAAGATCTGGTTCGACAACTTCGATGCGCACACCAAGACCGCCGTCGAAGAGATCGTGCGCTACGCCACGCCGGTCATTCACTTCCGTCGCACCGCGACCGAAGACACCGAGATCGCCGGCCAGAAACTCAAGGCGGGCGACAAGGTCGTGATGTTCTACTCGTCGGGCAACCGCGACGAGCGCGTGTTCCAGGATCCGTTCAAGTTCGACGTGACGCGCGCGGTCACCCCGGCTCAGGTGGGTTTCGGGGCCGGCGGACCGCACTTCTGCCTCGGTGCCAATCTGGCCCGTCGCGAGATCGCGGTGATGTTCGACGAGATCCGGCGGCGCATGCCCAACATGCGCATCACCGGCGAGCCGGCCTACCTGCAGAGTGCGTTCATCAACGGCATCAAGCGCATGCCGTGCGCGTGGGGCTGACGGTTCACTTCATCGGCATGTCGCCGGCCAGGTAATGCCGGCGGCACAGAAGCTCGTATCGCACCACGTCACCGAACAGCGGTTCTGACGGCGCATCCTCGGTGTCGCCCACCACGACCGTTTCGCCCTCGTACACCACCACGCCGTTGACCACTCGTGCGTTGTGAGTGGCACGCGAACCGCACCAGCAGCGCGCCTCCACCTGCATCTCGACCCGCTCGTCGGCCACCTCGAGCATGCGCCGCGTTCCGTCGAACAACAAGCCCCGGAAGTCGGTGATGAGACCGAACGCGTAGACGTCGACCGCCAACTCGTCGACGATGCGCGCCAACTGGTCGCATTGATCGACGCTGTAGAACTGAGTTTCGTCGCACACCACGAAATCGAGCGGCATGCGGTCGCGAGCCAACGAGAACACGTCCAGGTCGGGCGTCACCTCGATGGCCGGAGCCGACACGCCGAGGCGACTGGTGACCTGAGTGCCGTCTCGGTCGAGCTTGGTGAGAAGCAACCCACGGCGATCGCGTGACGACAAGTTGTGATGGATCTGCAACGCAAGGGTGCTCTTGCCCGAGCCCATCGTTCCGAAACTGAATCGCAGCGTCGCCACCGACGCGCCAACTTAGACGACGAAGTCGGCCACGACCGCATAGTGGTCGCTCGGCTGCACGCCGTTCACGGCATCGACGCCGGCCAACCACGTTCGTTTCGGATGACCCACCGGCTTCGGCCGCGGCCAGGTGACGAACAAATAGTCGATTCGTCGATTCGGCCAGTTGGCTTCGGCTTGGTACGGGTTGGCGCCGCTCCACGTGTGCCCGGCACCGTCGCCGCATTGTTCCCACACATCGTTGAAGACCAGATTGCGGTGGCGCACCGCGGTTCGGCCGGTGAGTCGCCTGATCTCGTCGGAGTCGGGAACGGCGTTGAAGTCACCGCCGATGATCACCGGACGATCGTGCGCCGGGTCGCCGCGAAGTTCGCGAAGGTGATCGGCGATCACGTCGACCTGGGTGACGCGCACATCGGATTCGTCGAAGCGATGCGACAGATGAGTGCAGCCGAACGGCCAGTCACCCCACGGCGTGGCGGCCACCGCGGTGAGCAGTCGTCGCGGGCCTTCGGTACCGTCGAGTCCGGGCAGCGACACCTGTTCGACACGCGTGAGCGGCCAACGAGACAGGATCGCGTTGGCCATGGGCCAGCGATCCTGTGTCAGTGCGACGTGAAACCCGAGCTCGGAAGCGAGCCTCTGCGCCTGCTCGTCGTCGCGGGACACTTCTTGCAACAGAACGACATCGGGACTCTCGACGGCCAGCACGTGACTGATCGCCGGTTGTCGTTCGGCGTACGGACCGAACTGCCACCAGATGTTCCAGGTCATCACGCGCATCGCGTGACCGATTTCAGCACAGCGAGAGTGTTTCGACCGGAGCGGCCAGCGCAGCCGGTCCACCGAAGAGCGTCACGTTCGACGACGCGAGTCGGGTGATGGTGCTGAACGTGACACTCGGAACGCACGAACCCGGCACCAACAACAGGGGCGCGCCGGTTCCGCGCTTGGAGAACGGCACGGCCGAGAGAGCGTCGGGAAAGTTGAGGCTGGTGGCCAACGCGATGTCGGTGCTCTGCGGCAACGACGACCACACCGAGGCCGAACGTTCGGCCACGTCCCACGCCTGGTACGACGTGACGGCGCCGAAGCTCGACAGGTCGGCCAACATCGTGGACGCGATCGTTCCCGGGGCTGCCACCAAATTCACGTTCGACACGCCGAGTGTGGCGAGGAGATCGCGCTGCACCGGGCTCAGAGTTCCCTGACCGTCCACCAGAACGAACGGCTGGCCGTATCGCGCCGCGGCAGCCGAGGCGATGAGCGGATCCTGAAAATCACGACCGCTGGCCACCCACACCGTCGACGACTTGCCGTTGAACCAGGCCGCACGAGTGAGCATTTCGGCCGTCACGTAGCGGTCGTCTCCGGCCAGACGGGTGGGTCGAACGCGAGTGATCGAACGCAATTGGGCCAACACGTCATCCGACACGGAAGCCGGACCGCCTGCGACGACGATCGACTTCGGCTTGAGACGAGTGAGTTGAGCCTTGGTCGCATCGGGCACGGTTGTCTGAGTAACGAGAAGAAGCGGGACGTTGAGCCCCGCCGCGGCCACGCCAGCGGCTAGCGAGTCGGGAAACGAATTGCCATTGGCCACGAAGACCGTATTGGCCGTCGACCAGAACGCCGCGGCGGCCGCAGCCGATCCGAAGCGATCATCGCCGAACACGCGGCTCACGTTCTTGCCGGTGGCGTTGGTGACGATCGTCGGATCGTCGATGGTGACTCCGTTGAAACGGGCGATCGCCAGGGCCTGCTCGGGCGTGCCGCGGAACTCGAAATGCATCGGGTCGCGCAAGATGCTCGACTTGTTGGCCGAGGGTGTGGCGCAGCCGCCGTTCCAGCCGTAGCCACCCCACAAGAGACCCCACTTCTCGGCCGTCTGCACGACCCACTGCGGAAGATCGGTCTTCATCGGTGTCGCGCAGGCCGAGCCGCCCACGGCCGGGTCGGGGTAGTAACGAACCTCGGGATTGGCCACCACGTTGATGTCGACGGCGAGACCCCACGAGTGGAACGACAGCGAACGGGCGTCGAGGCCCGAACAGTCCTTGCGCGTGTTCGACGTGCAGCGGAAGTTGTAGGCCATCGCATCGTTGATGCGGTAACCGGCCTCCTGGATCTCGCCCAGGAAGCCACGGAACAAATAGAAGGATTCCTGCGGAGCCCGCAGTTGTTCCTTGCGAATGCGGCCGAACGCGTCGGCGTTCACCGTCATGGCCGCTTCCCATGCGGTGAGTGCCTCCGACTTGTTGTACGACCAGCCGAGCCACTTCCATCCGGCGAGGCGTTCCGAACCAGGAGCGCTGTACGGGAACGGCGGCGTTCCCCACCCCTTCGAGTCGGGGGTGCCGTAATCGCTGATGACGCAGCCACCGACGTTGCCGGTGTTGATCTGCTGCGCCGCGCACTTGGGCGGCATCGACGGCAACACCCACGGAGTGTTGTTCGCGACGTCGCCCACGGCCGCCGCACGGGCGACCGATTCCCCGGTCATCATCGCCACGACGATGGCCACGTAGGCCACCAGGGCGACGAGCACCACGAATGGTGCGAAACGGACCGGTCGTTGGGAATTCACGCCGGAGGTATCGGGTCTCCCCCGGCGGGCCTTGAGGGATTTCCCGAAAACCCCCTCCGACTAGGGTTTTCCCATGCGCTTCGCCTCAGGATTCTCCGGTCGTGTCGCCGTGGTCACCGGGGGTGGCACCGGCATGGGACGCGAGCTCGTTCGTCAACTCACGGCCGATGGCTGTGACGTCGCGATGTGCGATGTCATCGAGGACAACATGGCCGAGACCTCGGCCCTGTGCGCCGGCAACCCCGGTCGCGTTCTCAGCCACGTCGCCGATGTGTCGGTCGAATCCGACGTACTGGCCTTCCGCGACGTCGTGGCCGGCTGGCGCGATCACGTGAACCTGCTCTTCAACAACGCGGGCATCGGCGGCGGAGGCAGCATCGTCGACGACGAACGCGATCAATGGGAGAAGACGTTCGGCGTGTGCTGGTTCGGCGTGTACTACAACACCCGTGCGTTCCTGCCGCTCCTTCTCAAAGCCGACATCGGCCAGGTGATCAACACCAGTTCGGTCAATGGCTTCTGGGCCTCGCTCGGTCCCAACATCCCCCACACCGCCTACAGCTCGGCCAAATTCGCGGTGAAGGGCTTCACCGAAGCACTCATCACCGACTTCCGGATCAACGCTCCGCATCTCAAGGCCACCCTCGTGATGCCGGGGCACATCGGCACGTCGATCGCCATCAACTCACGAAAGTTGCTGGGTGGCGACCCCAAGGAGATGACCGAAGAGCAGATTGCTCAGCTGCGGGCCCGCCTCACGAAGGCCGGTCTCGACGTGAGCGGCGCGAGTGACGAAGACCTCCGTCTCGGCATCCAGGCTCAAGGCGAGGCGTTCCGCGACAACGCCCCCACCTCGGCCGAACAGGCGGCCACCATCATCCTCGACGCCGTCAAGAACGACGAATGGCGTGTCTTGGTGGGCGACGACGCGGTGATCCTCGACGAGATGGTGCGCGAGAACCCGACTCTCGCCTACCTGCCCGACTTCATGGATCGGGTCCACGCGCGCGGGGCCCTGCGCTTCACCCAGAACTAGACGGAGATCCGTCACACGGGACCGACGTCCCGCACACGAATTCCTTCTTCATTGGTTGACTGAAACCACGAGGCGGAAGGAGTCGACATGTCACGCGAAGCATTTTCGTCGTGGGAGTCAGCACAGATCGTCGGCGTTCTGAAAGAGGTGAAAGAACACGAGCGGCGGGTGTCGCTCACCCCCAAAGGAGCGGCCGCCCTGGTGGCTGACGGGCGCACGGTGATCGTGGAGACGGGTGCCGGCCTCGGTTCGGGATTCAAGGACGAGGAGTACACCTCGGTTGGAGCACGTATCGCTCCGACTGCCGATGCAGTGTTCGACGAAGCCACTCTGCTGTTGCACGTCAAGGAGCCGCAACCCACCGAGTTCTCCAAGTTCCGCGCTCAGCACACCCTCTTCACCTACCTCCATCTCGCCGCCGCACCAGAGGTCGCCCAGGCGCTGTGCGCATCGGGTTGCCGGGCCATCGCGTACGAGTCGGTGGAAATCGACCGCACGTTCCCGTTGCTCGCCCCCATGAGCATGGTGGCCGGTCGACTGGCCACCCAGATCGCGGCGTCGTATCTCGAAGCGCGCAACGGTGGCCGCGGCATGTTGATGGGCGGTCTACCGGGCGTCGAGCCGACCACCGTGCTCGTGATTGGTGCCGGAGTGTCCGGCCGGCACGCCGCCGAGGTGGCGGCCGGAATGGGCGCTGAAGTGATCGTTGCCGACCTAAACATCGAACGCGCACAGGCGGTTGCTCGCGATTGCGGACCTCTCGCTCGTGCCATCGTGTCGACGCCCCAAGCGATCGAAGAACTTGCGCCGATCACCGAGGTGATGGTTGGTGCGGTTCTCGCTCCGGGTCACAAGGCCCCGATCGTCATCTCCAAGAAGATTCTCGATCTGATGCCCGAGGGATCGGTGGTGGTCGACATCGCGATCGATCAAGGTGGTTGTGTCGAAGGCGTACAACTCACGTCGCACGCCGACCCGGTGCGCCTCGTGGGTCACGTGCGCGTGTCGGCGACACCGAACATGCCAGCCGCAGTGCCTCGTTCGTCGACAGCCGCGCTCACGGCCGCGACTCTCCCCTACGTTCGCGCGTTGGCCGGCGGATGGTCCTCGGCACTGTCGGCCCATGCCGAATTGGCCGGAGCCGTCAACGTGGAGAGTGGTCGTGTGGTCCATCCCGCGGTCGCGGCCGATCTCGGCTAGAACAGCGGGCGTGAATCGCCCGCGTGCCGTCTCGACGATCTCCGTCGCTGCGATCGCCGTCGCGCTGGCCGCGTGCGGTGGTGGCAGCGACACCGTGAGCGATACCAGCGTTGCGGACCGGGCCACGACCTCGACGTCGATCGCTCCACTCGAACCAGGTTGGACGGAAACGACCGACTATCCCGAGTGGAGTCACTGGGGATCCCGAACCGGGCCATTGTCGCCGACGCCGAACGAGGGATCGCCTCTCGCCGACGGCGCCTACGTGCTCGGGGACGTGTTCTTCGATGCCAACGGCGAACTCTCGTTCATCCAGGTTCAACCGTTCGTCGCCGAGACGACGAGCAACCCTCCGTCCGTCGAGGTCCCCTTCACCGTGCGTGAAGACACCCGTGTGGTCGTACGTACCCACGGGTGCCAACTGGGCGAGCGTTT